>Ga0209712_10003448_pt1 | contig 12813 bp, 12 predicted proteins | sample ArcOceMetagenome_FD_187443 | JGI IMG/M metagenome (GOLD analysis project Ga0209712, IMG submission 187443) | Marine eukaryotic phytoplankton communities from Arctic Ocean - Arctic Ocean - Greenland ARC118M Metagenome (SPAdes) (version 2) | ecosystem: Environmental > Aquatic > Marine > Oceanic...
ACTTGCAAAGGTTTTACTAAGTGATACTTCCATCTCGTATACTGAAGGATCTATAAATTCACCTAATTTTTGATTACTGCGTATTAAAGTTCCTTCTGTAACCAATGCTTCTGTAAGTATTCCTTTATAAGGAGCACTTATGGTGTATTTAGATAACCTCTGCTCTAAATTTTTAACAGTATAATAGTTAGAAACAATACTTCTTCCTGTAATGAAATAGTTTTCTTTTTCAGAAATCATTTTTGGAAGTTTTGGAGTTGATTTATTAAGGTCATAACTTTTTAAATAGGCTTCCCATTTTGGAAATACTTCTGGGAAATCCAAACGAAGATCTGCCAGAACAGCAGCTATTGAATTATATAAATTGCTCTTTGCTAACTGAACATTAGCATAGTACTCTGTATCATTAATGGTTATAAAAGCTTCATTTTTTTGATATTTTTCTCCAGGCTTGAATAATTTTTCTCCAGGTTTAAATATGCCTTGTACTTCAGAATATATTTCAACTCTTCGCTTTGCAACTAGATTTCCATTGGCAGGAATTATAATTGGAATTGATGTATTCTTTACGGTATCTACAAAAACAGTTTTTATAACTTTAGGAGGTGTTTTTCTAGTTTTACTTTTACTATTAATGATCATTTTTGCCCCATAAATAGCACCAATAATAAATAGCACTCCAAGTATAGCAAGAATTAGCTTTCTCATGTAATATTTTGTTAAATTTCACACAAAAGTAATCTTATGCTTAAGGTCATCATGTTAAATAAAACCTAAAGTGATAAGTCTCTTATGTAAATTTTAACTATTAAACCAATGACCAAACTTTAATATTAATTATATTTGTATTATTATTTAAAAAAAACATGAAAACAACATTACTATTATTTTTCACTTTAATTTCTTTTGGGCTGTCTGCACAAACAACACACAATCTTGGTTGGGCAAATAATGGAAGTAGTAACAACCAAAGTATAACTATAGAGCAGGGAGATACTATCATCTGGACTTGGGGTTCAGGGACACATAATTTAAGAGCTACTTCAGGAACAGAATCATTTGACAGTGGATACTTTACAGGTGCAGGTAATACTTTTACATATACTTTTGATCAAGTAGGCTCAACTGACTATGTTTGTGATCCACATGCAGGTAATATGAACGGAACTGTAACTGTTACCTCAACTGCCGGAATTACTGAAAATAAACTATTAAGTTTTGAGATGTATCCAAACCCAGTTTCAGATCAGTTGAGTATTCAATTACCAACGGGTACAGAAAAAGCTGAAGTTGGTGTTTTTGACTATACAGGAAAACTGGTAACATCAAAAACCATTACATCTAACGATAATAGCATAGATGTTCAAAAATTATCTAATGGAATCTATCTAATTAGAGTATCTTCTGATGCTAAAATTGGAGCACAAAGATTTATTAAAAATTAAAATTTTCACAAAATATAGAAACCGATTGTGAAAACAATCGGTTTTTTTTATGCCTTTTTTAAGTTAAGTTTGTAGTCAAATATTTCCCTTAACAAAAAAACATGAATTATATACTTTTTGATGGTGATGTGAGAAACTCACTTTTACCCTTTACCTATACAAGACCTGTAGCGGATATTCGTATTGGAATTTTAACCATTCGAGAAAAGTGGGAAAAATATTTAGGCAACACTACTACTACAATCACAGAAGAATATTTAGAAGCTAAATACCCAATGGTAGAGCTAGTAGAAAATGTATTGATAAATGCTTCTTATTTACCAACTAAAAGTTTGGTAGAACAGGTAACAAATTTATCAAAAAATCAAGCTATTTTTAATGGTGAAGAAGTGATTGCTTTTTTTACTTCAGATTCTCAAGAGGACGTAGATTTTAAATTGTATGATCAAATTGAATTTAGAGATGAATTATTGCAGATAAAGAATACTTGGGATATTTTTTCGTTAAATGACCTGGCAATTCAGGCTGATTTTGATTTAATTACACAGGAGCAAACATCTCAGCCAATACCAGAAGGAGTTCAGGTAATTAATAAAGGAAATATTTTTATTGAGGAAGGAGCTATTGTTTTGTTATCTTCATTAAATGCTTCAAATGGTCCAATTTACATAGGTAAAGACGCAGAAATTATGGAAGGTTGCTCTGTAAGAGGTCCTTTAGCAATGTGTGAAAATTCAGTCTTGAAAATGGGAACTAAAGTTTATGGAGCCACCACTCTTGGGCCGTTTTGTAAAGTAGGTGGAGAAATAAAAAATTCTGTTTTATTTGGCTATTCTAGTAAAGGTCATGAAGGTTTTCTTGGAGATTCAGTTGTAGGCGAATGGTGTAATATTGGAGCAGATACAAATACCTCAAATTTGAAAAATAATTATGCTGAGGTAAAACTTTGGAATTATCAAATGGAAAAATTTACAAAAACTGGCTTACAGTTTTGTGGTTTAATGATGGGAGATCACTCTAAATGTGCCATTAATACTATGTTTAATACAGGAACTGTTGTAGGCGTAAGCACTAATATTTTTGGAAGTGGATTTCCAAGAAACTTTGTTCCTTCTTATAGTTGGGGTGGCGCTGCTAGTTTTTCAACATACCAATTAAAAAAAGTCATTGAAGTTGCTAGAGTTGTCATGAAACGTAGAGATATATTTTTGTCAGAAGTAGATGAAAATATATTACAACATGTTTTCGATGAAACTTCTAAATTCAGAAACTACTAATTTTTTTTGTGACGTAGCGTTTTTTTAATATTCTTACAATCACTTATTAAAATTATTGGCATAACAATTGACCTTAAACAATCAAATAATTAAATATAATATTTATATCTAGTTGTTTTTCAGAGATTTTGAATATAATATTATTCTGACATTGAATTGTTTATATATAATTTAGTGTCATAATGACAGATAAAAAGAACTATGAGTAAATCAAAAATAGTAACTTTAGACAGTTTGTCTTTAGCTAATATATTAAATGAAGATTCGGAATTAATCCCGTTAATGACTCCTGAAGATGAGGAGATCATTAATAAAGAGGATGTTCCAGAGATTCTTTCCATTTTACCGTTAAGAAATACAGTCTTATTCCCCGGCGTTGTCATTCCTATTACAGCAGGAAGAGATAAATCTATACAGTTAATTAATGATGCGAACAAAGGTGATAAAGTCATTGGAGTTATAGCCCAAAGAGATGAAGATATAGAAGACCCAACATCAGAGGATATTTACAAAACAGGTGTGGTTGCACAAATTTTACGAGTGTTAAAAATGCCTGATGGAAATACGACTGTCATTATTCAAGGGAAGAAGCGCTTTGAAATTACAGAAATGATTCAGGATCAACCTTATTTAAAAGCAAAAGTTAAAGAGGCCATTGAAGATAAAGATGTTAAGGATCCAAAAGAATTTGGAGCCATAATAGAATCTATTAAAGAGCAAGCTCTAGAAGTCATTAAGGAAAACCCAATGCTGCCCACTGAAGCTTCTTTTGCGATTAAAAATATTAAAAGTGATTCTTTTTTAGTGAACTTCATCTCCTCTAATATGGAGTTAAGCGTGATGCAAAAGCAAGTTGTTTTAGAAAAAGACAATCTAAAAGAACGCGCATTGTTAACACTTAAAAATTTAAATAAAGAATTACAGAAATTACAACTACGCAATGATATTCAATCTAAAACACGGTCAGATCTAGATCAGCAACAAAGAGAATATTATTTAAATCAGCAATTAAAAACAATTCAAGAAGAATTGGGCGGTGTTAATAATGATGTAGAGTTGGATGAAATGCGTATTCAAGCCAAATCAAAAAAATGGACAAAAGAGGTTGGAGATAATTTTGAAAAAGAATTGGCCAGACTCAGAAGAATGAATCCACAAATGGCAGAATATGGTGTTCAACGAAATTATTTAGAGTTGATGCTAGAATTACCCTGGGGAGAATTTTCTGAAGATAAATTCAATTTAAAACGTGCCGTTAAAATTTTAGATAGAGATCATTTTGGTTTAGAAAAAGTAAAAGATCGTATCATAGAGCATTTAGCAGTCTTAAAATTAAGAGGAGATATGAAATCTCCAATTATCTGTTTGTATGGCCCTCCAGGTGTTGGAAAAACATCCTTAGGGAAATCGGTGGCAGAATCGTTAGGACGTAAATATGTTAGAATGTCTTTAGGTGGTTTACGAGACGAAGCTGAAATTAGAGGACATCGAAAAACATATATTGGTGCCATGCCAGGTCGATTAATTCAGAACTTAAAGAAAGCAGGAACGTCTAATCCGGTTTTTGTTTTAGATGAGATTGATAAACTAGGTCAAAGTCACCAAGGAGACCCTTCTTCTGCGATGTTAGAAGTGTTAGACCCGGAACAAAATACAGCATTTTATGATAATTATTTAGAAGTAGGTTATGATCTTTCGAAAGTGTTATTTATTGCTACAGCTAACAACTTAGGGGAAATTCCCTGGGCATTGCGAGACAGAATGGAGATTATTAATGTTAGTGGTTATACCATAGAAGAAAAAACAGAAATTGCTAAAAGACATTTATTGCCAAAACAAGTAAAAGAACACGGATTAACATCAAAAGAAATTTCAATAGATAAAGCTCAGATTGAAAAAATTGTAGAGGGATATACAAGAGAATCAGGAGTTCGAGGTTTAGAAAAGCAAATTGCAAAAGTGGTTCGTTTTGCTGCTAAATCTATTGTTTTAGAAGAGGAATATAGCATAAAAATAAGCAATGAAGATATCGAAACTATTCTAGGAGCTCCAAGATTAGAAAGAGATAAATATGAAAACAATGATGTTGCAGGAGTAGTTACTGGATTGGCATGGACCAGTGTTGGTGGTGATATTTTATTTATAGAATCTATCTTGTCCAAAGGAAAGGGAACTTTAACTATTACTGGAAATCTAGGAAAGGTAATGAAAGAATCTGCTACAATTGCAATGGAATATATCAAAGCAAATGCAGATGATTTTGGTGTAAACCCTGAAATAATTGAGAAGTATAATGTTCATATTCACGTTCCGGAAGGAGCTACACCAAAAGATGGACCAAGTGCAGGAGTTACTATGTTAACCTCTTTGGTTTCTGTGTTTACACAGCGTAAAGTGAAAAATAAATTGGCCATGACTGGCGAAATTACCTTACGTGGAAAAGTGTTACCAGTAGGTGGAATTAAAGAAAAAATTCTTGCTGCTAAAAGAGCTAATATTAAAGAAATTATGTTGTGTAAAGACAATGAAAAAGATATTGCTGAAATTAAAAAAAGCTATTTAAAGGGATTGAAATTTCATTATGTAACAGAAATGCATGAGGTGATTGATGTTGCATTGACAAAACAGAAAGTAAAGAACGCAAAAAAATTAGTTTAAAAAAAAAGCCACTCATTGAGTGGCTTTTTTTAATACGTGTATTTAAATATTTTCATTGTTTTAATAACTGTTTGTAAAGCTCTAATGTGTTCTCTACAGTATCATGAATATGATATTTTTTTTCAATTCTTTTTTGAGCATTAATTCCCATTTGCTTTCTTAGCTCAGCGTTATTCACTAAGCTCGAAATTGCTTTCCCAACAGCCTTTGGATTTTTAAGAGGTGTAATGATTCCAGAACTTTCATCAATCAATTCAGTACAACCCCCTGCATCTGTCATTATAATTGGTTTTCCGACAGACATGGCTTCACTAATAGCTCTTCCAAACCCTTCACTTAATGATGTTTGAACGTAAAGATTACTTCCCTTAATTAATGAAACAGCATCAGGTCTTAATCCAAGTAAATGAATCTTGTTTTTTATAGGGCTTTCGTTCTTGTACTTTTCTAAACCCTTGTTGATAGTGTCTTTTCCAAAAATAATATAATGAACTTCTTTTCCTGTAGCTAGAAATTGAGATGATTTTATGAAGTCAACAATTCTTTTGTTTTTTGTGTTTGTACCGGCAAACGCTACCACAATACTATCTTTTGAAATACCAATAGAAGTGTAATCAAAAGGTATTATGTCTTTAAACCAATCTGGGTTGTAGCCTTTGTAAATTCTTACAACTTTATGTTTATTTTTTTTAAAAAGTTGTTTTTTTACATGTTGAAAAACATAGGTACTGTTGCAAATAATTTTTTCAACTCTTGGATTTAAATAGGTTAAATAAGAACTTAAATCATGCCAATATAAGCTTGCAGATCCAAAATAGGTAATTAATTTAACTTGTTCCTTTTTAACAGCAACAATACAGTTTCTTAAAGATTTCCCATCTAAGACATGTAAAATATCAATTTTATAGTCTCTAATTGTATTTTTAATCTCTTTAATATATCGATTATCAATCCTTGTTTTTGGGTATACAAGAGAATTGTCAATTCCTTTTTTGTCAAAAAATTGTTTGATTTGATCACTATAAAAACCAAGTACTTTGATATTAATGCCGTAGCTTTTTAATAAACAAATCATTTCAATTTGAGCTTGATAAACACTAAACGGACCCTTACAATTAATTGTTACTAATACATTCATCTAATGGTCTTTTCTCATTTAATAAGTTGAAAATTTTCTTAGCTATTGGCTATTTGAAAATTTTCTTAGATAATTCCCAATATACATCCATTTCAGATAGTGACATCTCTGTTAATTCTTTTCCCTTTTTTTTTGCAGCTTTCTCCAAATATTGAAAACGATTGATAAACTTCTTATTTGTTTTTTCTAAAGCATTCTCGGGATTCACATTAATAAATCGGGCATAATTTATCATTGAGAATAATACATCACCAAATTCAGATTCAATGGTTTCTTTTTTTCCTTTTTTAATTTCTTCATTAAGTTCAGACAACTCTTCTTGAACCTTATCCCAAACCTGATGAGGCTCTTCCCAGTCAAAACCAACACCAGATACTTTGTCTTGAATTCTGTTAGCTTTTACAAGAGCAGGAAGACTTTTAGGTACGCCCTCTAAAACAGAGTTTTTACCTTCTTTAAGTTTTAGTTTCTCCCAGTTTTGTTTTACCTCCTCTTCATTGTTAACTTTAACGTCGCCATAAATGTGGGGATGACGAGCTATTAGTTTTTCAGAAATAGCATTGGCAACATCTCCAATGTCAAAGGCTTTTTTTTCAGAACCAATTTTGGCATAAAAAACAAGATGTAACAGGACATCACCAAGCTCATTTTTTACCTCATGAAGATCATTCTCTAAAATAGCATCAGCAAGTTCATATGTCTCTTCAATTGTTAGATGTCGAAGAGACTCTAGTGTTTGTTTTTTATCCCAAGGACACTTCTCTCGAAGTTCATCCATAATATCTAACAAACGATTGAAAGCTTCTAATTGCTGTTTTCTAGAGTTCATTTACACTTTTTCTTCTGTATTTTGTTTTGTAGCTTCAATGGTAGAAAAATCTAATCCAGAACTTACTAGTAAGTTATACCATTGTATCACTTTTTTAATGTTTGATGTGTATACACGTTCTTCATCATAGCCAGGTAATACTTCAGAAAAGTATGCCGTTAATTTTTGACCACTTTCTTTATGACTTATTGCTTCTTTACCTTCAGTTTTTTCATACATAGATTTAAAAACAGTTAACAAAGGAACTTCTTCTTCATAAGTGTAAATAGCTATGTTTTCTAACAAACTAACATTGTTTGTAGATGGTATAGGAAATCTTTTTTTGTCTATTAAAGATTCTACAATAAATCCAGATTTTGTTTGAGATATTGCATGAAATAATCCAGGTTTTCCTGCAACTGAAATAATTTTATTAAACTCCATGTATTTAAATTTTTATATTTGGAAAGCGCATTCTATAACTAGAGCTGATCTTTCCTAATGATATTTTTTCTAATTTATTTTTTAAGATTCTCTTCTTTAAAGATGAAAGTTTATCAGTAAATAAAATTCCTTCTAAATGATCATATTCATGCTGAAAAACACGAGCGGCCAACCCATTTAATGTCTTAGAATGTTTTTCGAAATTTTCGTCTACATATTCAAAACTTACAGTTTCTTGTCTAAAAACATCTTCTCTGATGTCTGGAATACTAAGGCAACCCTCAGCAAAGGCCCATTCATCTCCTTCTTCGTTAACAATGGTTGGATTGATAAAAACGTGTTTAAAGTCTTTTAGTTCTTCCTTTTCTAGGTCAGTTAAATCGTCATCTTCAGCAAAAGGAGTGGCGTCAATGATAAAAATACGAATAGATTTTCCAATTTGAGGTGCTGCAATTCCAACACCACTAGCGTTGTACATCGTTTGTTTCATATTGGAAATTAGTTCAGCTAGTTTTGGATAGTCTGGACCAATTTCTTTGGTAACTTTTCTCAAAACAGGATCTCCGTAGGCTACAATTGGTAAAATCATAAATGGTTTTAAAATTCTAGTAATTTTGGCAAAAGTACGAAGAATGAAATATTTAGAAAACTTATTTACTGTATAAATAAGATTGAAGTATAATGGTAGCGCTAATCTCATCTACTAAGGCTTTATTTCGTCGTTGTTTCTTGTTTAAACCACTATCAATCATCGTTTGAAAAGCCATTTTAGAGGTAAATCGTTCGTCAATACGAATGATGGGGATATTAGGAATGGAGTTATTTAATGATTTTAAAAAGGGAAGGATATGCTTTTCGCTTTCACTATCTAAATTGTTCATCTGTGTAGGTTTTCCTATAATAAAGAGTTCAACAGATTCTTTTTTAGTGTAATCTTTAATAAAGGGCAACAAATTTTTAGTTGCTACAGTTGTAAGCCCAGAAGCAATAATTTGTAGTTCATCTGTAACTGCAATACCCGTTCTTTTTTCGCCAAAGTCAATTGCTAAAATTCTTGCCATTCTTGTTTGTTTTATGCAAAAATAATGATTTTAAACATGATAAAACTTTCTGTTTAAAAAATGTATCTTCGCAATAAAGAGCGTGATTGTATGTTATCTTTGTAGTCAGTTTTAACTGATAAATTTAATCTTATTTGAAATTATTAATTTAATGAAATTGTTACAGAAAATAATAGAAAATGCTTGGGAAGACCGGGCTTTTTTAAAAGAAGAAAATACTATCAAATCAATAATAAAAGTAATTGATTTACTAGATGAAGGAACGCTAAGAGTTGCAGAATTAAAAAATACTGAATGGTTTGTAAATGAATGGATTAAAAAAGCTGTTGTATTATATTTCCCTATCCAAAAAATGGAAACTTTAGAAGCAGGAATATTTGAATATCACGATAAAATTCCATTAAAAAGAAATTTTAAAGAAAAAGGAATAAGAGTCGTTCCTAATGCAGTTGCACGACATGGTGCTTATATAGCACCAGGAACTATTTTAATGCCAAGTTATGTAAATATAGGTGCTTATGTAGATGAAGGCACAATGGTAGATACTTGGGCAACAGTAGGAAGTTGTGCTCAGATAGGTAAAAATGTTCATTTGTCTGGCGGTGTTGGAATAGGTGGTGTTTTAGAACCTTTACAAGCTGCACCAGTAATTATTGAAGACGGAGCTTTTATCGGTTCTCGTTGTATTGTAGTTGAAGGAGTAAGAATTGGGAAAGAAGCTGTTTTGGGTGCAAACGTAGTACTAACAATGAGTACAAAAATCATTGATGTTACAGGTGAAACACCCATAGAGATGAAAGGTAAAGTTCCAGAAAGAAGTGTAGTTATTCCCGGAAGTTACACTAAAAAATTTCCAGCAGGAGACTACCAAGTGCCTTGTGCACTTATTATTGGAAAAAGAAAAGAAAGTACCAACAAAAAAACCTCTTTAAACGAGGCGCTACGTGAGTATAATGTAGCTGTATAGGAAAAATGAAAATTACTGCAATCATACCAACTCTTAATGAAGAAATTCATATCGAAGCTTCTATCAAATCTGTAGATTTTGCAGACGAAATAATTGTGATTGATTCTTTTAGTACAGATCAAACTGTTGAATTAGCAAAACATCATCATGTGAAAATTGTTCAACGTGTTTTTGATGATTTCTCCTCACAAAAGAATTTTGCGATTGATTTAGCCAAAAATGATTGGATTTATATTTTAGATGCAGATGAAAGAGTTACTCCAGATTTAAAAAATGAAATTTTAAATATTGATGAAAAAACTACAAAATTTGTTGGATTTTACGTTAATAGGAATTTTTACTTAGGTGATAAACATATTAAGTATACTGGTTGTCAGAGAGACAAAGTAATTCGTTTATTCCGTAAAAGTAAATGCAAATATAATGGAGTTAAAGTCCATGAAACAATTAAGGCTAATGGTCCACTTGGTTTTTTTAAACATAAATTAGATCACTTTTCATACAGAGATTTTGATCATTATATGTCTAAACAGAAACTTTATGCTAAAATACAAGCTCAAGAATTATACGAAAAGTGTCAAAAAGTAACCCTATATCATTTATTTGTAAAACCAGCAATTACTTTTATAATTCATTATGTTATAAGATTGGGGTTTTTGGATGGGTATTCAGGATTTTTGATTTCAAAAATAAGAGCATACAGAGTACTTGACAGGTATATGAATCTTTGGTACTTAAATAATAAAAGGAATCATAAAATATGAAAATTATAATATTAGCTGCTGGTATAGGTTCTCGTCTAGGAAATCCTTTCCCAAAGCCTTTAACTCTTCTAAAGGATGGGAAAAGTATAATGCAACGACAAATTGATAACATCACAGCTTATTTTGATGTGAATGATATTACAACAGTTGTAGGGTTTAAAAAAAATTTAATTATGGAACAATTTCCAGAAGTTAATTACGTGTATAATCCATTTTTTGATAGAACCAATACTTCAAAAAGTTTATTGAGTGCATTAAAAAAACATCGTGGAAATTCTATTTTATGGTTTAATGGAGATGTTGTTTTTGACGAGCAATTATTATCACTATTATTAGAAGATATTAATAATAACCAATCATTTATTTCTGTTAACACACAAAGTGTAGCGGATGAGGAAGTTAAGTATACACTTAAAGATGGATATGTTTTAAACCTGTCCAAAGAAGTGAAAAATGGATTGGGGGAGGCAGTTGGAATCAACTTTATTTCATCCAATGATTTGGATGTTTTTATCAATCAACTTGAAAAATGTGATGCTAATGATTATTTTGAAAAGGGTCTTGAAATGGCAATTTCTAGAGATCATTTAAAATTAAAGGTCATAGATATTTCAGCATATAATTGTATTGAGGTAGACTTTAAAGAAGATTTATTGAATGCGAATGAAATAGTATAATCGTTTATGAAGACAATTCTATTTTGTATGAACCCATATTCTTTTGGAATTCTACAACCTATCATGGAGGTTTTAAAAGAAAATAACTATGAATATATTTGGTTTGTTAGAGCAGCAATTATAAAAAAATTTCCTTTCAAAGAGGAAAATTTTACTACTAGTATTAAAGACGTAATCAACTTTAAAAGTGACGCTATTTTTGTTCCAGGGAATGAAGTGCCAAATTACCTAAGAGGAGTTAAAACTCAGGTTTTTCATGGGTTGGCAGGAGAAAAAAAAGGACACTTTAGAATTCGTAGTTATTTTGATTTGTATTTAACTCAGGGGCCTTATTTTACAAAATGGTTCTCTAAAGCCGCTCTAAAGCATAAAAATTTTAGTGTTGTAGAAACAGGTTGGCCAAAACTAGATATCTATGGAAAAGAACGTCATAAATATGATGAAGACAAACAAGTCTTATTAAATAGCTCTAACACAGAAAAAATTATTCTTTTTGCACCTACATTTTCACCATCATTATCAAGCGCTCCTTATTTGTTAGCACAAATAGAAGAGCTGGCAGCTCATAAAGAATATCTTATTATGATTAAATTTCATGATTTAATGGCTAATAATTTAATTGATTTATACAAAAAGGTAGCAGATAAATTTGAGAATGTACTATTTGTAGAAGAACGAAATATTATCAAATATTTATTGATAGCAGATCTTATGATTAGTGATACTTCTTCTGTTGTATATGAATTTTTACTATTAGACAAGCCAGTACTTACTTTTAAAAATAATGCTGCTGTTGCTAATTGGGATAATTCATTATCCTATAGTGGTTTGGTTCATAAAGTAGCTGTAAATTTAACAGAAGATCCTTTTAAAGAAAATCGCGCAAATATTTTAAAAGAATACCATCCATACACAGATGGTAATTCTGCAATACGTATGGTTAATGCAGTAGAAGCATATATTGAAAAGAACGGCGTACCAGAAAAAAGAGTAATTTCATGGTTCCGCAGCTATAAAATAACTGAACTATTCGGAAAAACTGATGTTTAATACCGCACTACTTGATGCATTAAAAGTCTTACAAAACAAGCAAATTCTTTTGTACCCAACAGATACCGTTTGGGGTCTTGGATGTGATGCTACTTGTGCTGAGGCAGTTGCTAAAATTTTTGAGCTAAAAAATAGAGAAGAAAGTAAAAGCTTGGTAATTTTAGTAAGTTCTATAGAAATGTTGAATTCTTATATTGAGACAATTCCAGAAAAAGCAATTCATATGATTACAGCTTCTGAGAAACCTACTACAATTATTTATAATAACCCCACTGGATTGTCCTCTAATACCGTTGCATCAGATAACACTATAGCCATTAGAATTCCGTCACATGACTATTGTTTGGATTTAATAAATTTATTTGGAAAACCAATCGTTTCAACGTCAGCAAATGTTAGTGGAGAACCTACTCCAAAATCATTTTCAGAAATAAGTCAACCAATTTTGGAGGGCGTAGATTATATAGTAAATTTGGAGCGAGATAAAATTACAGACAAATCTTCAACAATTTTAAAACTAATTG
>Ga0209712_10003451_pt1 | contig 12809 bp, 14 predicted proteins | sample ArcOceMetagenome_FD_187443 | JGI IMG/M metagenome (GOLD analysis project Ga0209712, IMG submission 187443) | Marine eukaryotic phytoplankton communities from Arctic Ocean - Arctic Ocean - Greenland ARC118M Metagenome (SPAdes) (version 2) | ecosystem: Environmental > Aquatic > Marine > Oceanic...
GATTTGTTTGTCATTTCGTGGCAAAACAGAGCGCCCCGCAGGACCAAGATGATAGGCGTATAAAAGAGGGCCGTGAAAATCAGTAGTCATGACACATAGGCCAGCGCATCTCCCATCACCCGCGCGCCAAGACCATCCACAAATGAATAGCCCGCTGTGGCGCAGGCCGAGCCCATGGCCATCGGGATCAATTTGCGGTCTTCGCCCGAGCTGAACACTCCACGCGCCATCATCACGATGCTCAAGCCGAGCACCTACACCCAAACTTCGCCCTGAGGCATCGGCAAAAATGGAATGAGGCAAAGTCCGAAAAACGCGTGCGCCAAAGTCAAAAGCAACATGCCAGTTTGTTTGTTGTCCCCGGTTTTGATCAAACCGTTCCAACTGGCATGCAGCAGGGCGGCAATCAAAACAGCGCAGAAAACCAAAATCGTCATAGGCCGTTCCAGTCAAGATCAGCCAGGAGACGATCATCGTCCCCCGGAACCGTGATACTAAGGCTCCTTAGACTAAGGCTGCGTCGCAGCGCCCACAAACGCCTGCATGACCATGCTGCCCCACATCGGGCAGGATTTTCCAACAGCGTTCGCATTTGGCGCCCTCGGCCTTAGCAAAGGTGACAGAAATGCCGACGGTGTCTTCCAATGTGAATGCGCCTTCAGGTGCTGAATCAGTGGACACTTCAATCCCCGATGTGATGCAGAGATCTGCAAAAGTAACTGATTTCAACACATCCGCTAAATAAGCTTCCACATAGACCACCGGAGCGGCCTCAAGGCTTGACCCGATATTTTTTTCACGGCGTTCAACTTCCAAAGCCCCAGTGACCACACGGCGCACTTTGCGAATGCCGGCCCATTTGGCCGCCAACTCAGGGTTGGACCATGTGGCAGGTGTCTGTGGCATATCCACCAGATGCACTGAGCTGTCAGCGCCCGGATTGCGTTCAAGCCAAACCTCTTCCATCGTAAAGCTCAGGATAGGCGCCAACCAAGTGGTCAGACGGTGATAGAGCAGATCCAAAACCGTCCGCGCCGCGCGCCGCTCACGCGTATCGCCATCACAGTAAAGCACGTCTTTGCGGATATCGAAGTAGAAAGACGACAAATCAACCGTTGCAAACTGAAACAGCACTTGGAAAACGCCTTGGAAATCATAGGCTTTATAGCCTTTGCGCACGGTTTCATCCAACTCAGCCAAGCGATGCAAAACCCATTGCTCCAACTCAGGCATGGCGTCTAGCACAACCCGATCCGCTTCGCTAAAATCTGCCAATGACCCGAGCATAAAGCGCATAGTATTGCGCAGACGACGATAGCTGTCAGCCACGCCTTTCAGTATCTCAGGACCAATCCGCAAGTCGCTGGTATAATCCGACTGCGCCACCCAAAGCCTCAGGATATCTGCTCCATATTGTTTGGTGACATCATCTGGAGACACGGTATTACCGATAGATTTGGACATTTTCATGCCTTTCTCGTCCAGCGTGAACCCATGGGTCAAAACCCCACGATAAGGCGAGCGCCCCTGCGTGCCGCAAGATTGCAGCATGGAGGAATGGAACCAACCGCGGTGTTGATCTGTGCCTTCTAGATAGAGATCAGCCATACCATCGTCAGAGCCATCTTCACGGTCCCGTAATACGAAAGCATGGGTTGAGCCACTGTCGAACCAAACGTCAAGAATATCAAAAACCTGCGTATATTCTTCTGGATCTACAATGCCGGACAAGAACCGCTCTTTCGCGCCATCCACATACCACGCATCGGCACCTTCTACTTCGAAAGCCTCCAGCACGCGGGCATTCACCACTTCGTTGCGCAAAAGGTAATCATCATCCGTGGGCAAGCAGCCGTTTTTGGTAAAGCAGGTCAGAGGCACGCCCCAAGCCCGTTGCCGAGACAAAACCCAATCAGGCCGCGCTTCGATCATGGAATACAACCGATTACGACCTGTCGGTGGCGTCCAAGTCACCAACTCATCAATAGAGGTCAAAGCCCGCTCGCGGATAGTTTTGCCATAGGTGTCCAAGCCGTCATTCACAGACTTATCGACCGCAGCAAACCACTGCGGCGTGTTACGATAGATCACGGGCGCCTTAGAACGCCAGCTGTGCGGATAGCTGTGTTTGATCTTGCCACGCGCCACCAAACCGTCCACTTCGGCCAGTTTTTCGATGATCGCACCATTGGCATTGCCCTCTTTGCCATTCGGCTTGAGTATCGCTTTGCCGCCAAAGAACGGCAGATCAGCGCGGAACCGGCCATCTTCCATAACGTTATAGGTGATGACTTGCTCCAACATGCCTAGATCGCGATAAAGCTCAAACTCTTCCATCCCGTGCGACGGCGCACAATGCACAAAGCCAGTGCCCTCGGTATCAGTCACAAAATCAGCCGCGCGGAAATCACGAATGTCATCCCATTCCCCTTCGCCACCTTCAGCGCCGTAAAGTGGGTGCAAAAGCTGAATCTTGGCCAGATCTTCTTGCGTGACATCGCACAAACGACGGAACATGGTGGTATCAAGCCGGGCCCGACCGAATACATCTTCAGCCAAATTGTCAGAAAGGATAAAGCGTTCACCGATCTTCGCCCAGCATTCTTCCGGCCGGCCAATGACCTCATACAGCCCGTAGGAAATACCAGCACCATAGACCACAGCCTTATTGGACGGCATGGTCCAAGGGGTCGTGGTCCAGATCACAACTTTGGCGCTGTCGAGAGTCACGTCGCCGGTTCCCACAACTTTAAATTTCACCCAAACCGTGAAGCTTTCCTTGTCGTGATATTCCACCTCAGCCTCAGCCAAAGCGGTTTTCTCAATCGGTGACCACATCACAGGTTTTGAACCTTGATAGAGGGTACCATTCATCAAAAACTTCTGAAATTCAGCCGCAATAACCCGTTCAGAGTGAAAATCCATAGTCAAATAGGGGTTTTCCCATTTGCCAGTGATGCCGAGACGTTTGAATTCGTCACGTTGTATATCCACCCAGCCTGCGGCAAACTCACGACATTCTTGACGAAACTCAACCACGGGCACAGCGTCTTTATCCCGGCCTTTTTTGCGATATTTTTCTTCGATCTTCCATTCAATTGGCAGGCCGTGGCAATCCCAACCCGGGATATAACGGGCGTCTTTGCCCATCATCTGCTGCGACCGCACTACCATATCTTTGAGAATTTTGTTCAGTGCGTGGCCGATGTGCAAATTGCCGTTGGCATAGGGAGGACCATCGTGAAGCGTGAAGCTTTCACGGCCGGTTTTCTCGCGCAGGCGGTCATAAATTCCAATTTCAGCCCAACGCTCCAGCCATTCCGGCTCACGTTTGGGCAATCCAGCCCGCATTGGGAAATCCGTCTTAGGCAGATTAAGGGTATCTTTGTAGTCAACTGTGTTGTCGGACATATCGCATCTCTTCTTGAAAAACTGAAAAAGGGCGGCGCGGTGGGTTCCAACGCCATTGGCCCGGCGGCTGCATGATCACAGCGCCGGGGATATAATTCGTTGAATGATCAATATCCGTAACATCTTGCGGCGGTTATAGGCTTCAATGCACCGTTGCACAACTGGCATCCCTCAGAGAGTTTTCCCCAGTAAATCTTGAGACGATTATACTACTCTTTGCTTTATTTATGTGAGGTGAACACCCCGACCAAAGCGCCATTGATAATACCTCCCCCAAATTTTCGGTACAATTTGGACAAACCCAAGCCGCCCACCATAGCGACAAATAACAAGGCGATCAATAGTGCGGTCACGCCCATGCCCGAAATCGAAAACCGCAGCAAAAGCGATGCCAAAAAAATCCCAAACCGCGATAGAAACCACCACCCCGACCAACGCACAAGGCCCAACGCAGCAACCGATTGGGCTGCCCTGCCATCGCACCAGCGGCCAGCTGCACCGATGTTGAAGCATGCGGCTCGCTCTCCGGTATTGGTGGCGCCGTTTCAGGGGTAAGCTCTTCTGCCGTCACAGCCTCAAGTTCAACCATTAATGGTCCGTTGAGGGTCTCACCCATGGTTCAACCTCCATAAATACAATATATCGGGCAAGCCATAATCATTATCTTGCCCATCGCTGGTCTCCAAGGCCTCAAACCCCAATTTTTGGTAAAACTGTTGGGCGTCACCGTTAGCCTGAAACACCCAAAGTTTCAGCTCATTAAACTGCTCTTGCGCATAGCGCACTGCCGCTTGACCAAAGCCCAAACGCCTAAACCCAGCCTTGATGTAGAGCGATTGCACGATATTGTCTTCCAATGCCAAAAAGCCAACCATTTGCCCCTCATGGTGCAAAATCGTGACTTTGGTATGGTCCAGCAACCAGCGGCCATAATCTGCGCGCTCCGGGGCGCTATGCACTTGTGGGATCCAACTTGTAGCTTCGGCCCAATTCTCCAATATTTGGCTGATTTCGGCGGCGTCCGACCCTCTGCCCGCTTTAAATTCAAGTTTCACAGCAGATCTCCAATTAAAAACTCAACGGCCTTATCCAAACGTATATGCGGCGGCCCCACTCCGGGGGCGAGAGACAGCTGCGACGGCGCGGAATTTTGATCCGCAAAAAGGCCACTGTCCCAGTCCAAGCTATCGGAGCGTGCCTGGTACAAAACTGAAGCGGAAGAGTTTGGAAATTCACCAGGATAAAATCCGACGGTTTTCCCACCGAATTTCTCTAAGCCCTTCACCCCAGGTAAAGCACGACCGTCGGAGCTCAAATCCATTTCAGCAGTACTGCGCAGCGATGCAATGGACATCGCCGCGGTCAACGCACCTCTAAAACGCGCCTTATCACGCGCAGATTGGGTTAAGGCCTCGACCATAGCCGTCAGGGCAGGATGATGCAGATGATACAGATGATGCAGGTGATCCGCCTTCGAGGCTGCGAAAAGAATGCGATCAATGCGCTTCCTGCGCAAAACTTCCTTCAAAAATCCACGTCGACCGGGCCGGAACGCCACTAAAACTGCGCCCATTGCGCGCTCCATATCCGCGACCGCATCGGGGCCATCGGCTAAGCTTTTCAGCAGATCAACCAAGACAATCTGTCGGTCCAGCTTGGCAAAATGATCGCGAAAAAACGGTTTCACAATTTTAGACTTATAGGCCTCAAACCGACGCTTCATCTCGGCCTGAAACGAGCCTTTGCCCGCTTCTCCGATGAGCAAAGGTGCAAAGGTCAAAACCGGTGATCCCGCCAATTCCCCCAGCAATAAAAATTGGCTCGGCGTTAAATTAGAAAATCCGGCCCAGCGTGCCTGTTGCAAATACCCAGCATAAGCCACAGCCAAACCGCTGGCAGTCACATCATCAAAAGGCGCAGAGCCGTCAACGCCAGATAACAAGGCATAAAAGGCCCGCGCCTCTCGCCGCTTTTCTGCCGAAGCCAGCGCGGCTGCAGCCCATTGTTCATAGCTCAGATCCAACAACCATTCCCCGAGATAATCGACGATATCTAAATGCAGCATTCGCGGTAGTGACAGAGCGCTTAGCATACCTGAAGGGGCAAGCCTAAACGACCAGCGCAACTGGCTAATGGTTTTGGCCCCATCCGACCAACTGAGGATCGCCGCAAGCAAGGCATCAAGATTGCGCTCATACTCGAACCGAGCCACGGTATCATCCGGTTGCGGCTGTAAAAATGTAGATTGAATTTGAACAGTCGCAGCTGATCGCAATTGCGACATGCGCCCAGAGTGAAATAAATTGGCGACCAAAGAGGTGATGAACACAGTTTTACCTGCGCGGCTTAACCCAGTGACGCCAAGGCGCACAACAGGATCAGCAAACAAGCCGGTGACGGCGCCAGCGGCACCTCCAACCCGGTTTGATAGTGCCGACAAAACCATGTGCTTCCTTTGTGTCACCCTCTTGAAATAGAGACCCGAGTGGCGTTTGCCTAGGGCGCGGCAATTGCCAAACCCCCTAACACAGTTTAATGCCAAAAACATGCCCAGATATGCACTCAAAATCGAATACCACGGCCAAGGCTTTTACGGCTGGCAGCGTCAGAATGGTCTGCCAACAGTACAAGGCGCTCTGGAACAGGCTCTGACAAAACTGGAGTCAGATCTGCCCAATATTGCCGCAGCCGGGCGCACAGATACCGGCGTCCATGGTCTTGGACAGGTGGCCCATTGCGATATGCAAAAAGACTGGGACAGCGAAAAGCTCAAAGGTGCGCTGAACTTTCATCTCAAACCCAATAAAATTGCCATCATCGCCTGTGCGCTTGTTGATCTAGAGTGGCATGCACGCTTTTCTGCAGTGGGTCGTGATTATTTGTTCCGGCTCGTTTGCCGCAGAGCCCCCGTAACCCATGATGCTGGCCTTGTGTGGCAATCGCGCCATCCTTTGGATATTGAGGCCATGCGCGAGGGCGCAGCCTACCTGCTTGGCACCCATGACTTCACAACATTTCGCTCGACCATGTGCCAAGCCAAAAGCCCAGTTAAAACGCTGGATGTGTTGGATCTCTCGACCCATGACTATCACGCCGGCACAGAAATTCGTTTTCACGTCAAAGCACGAAGTTTTTTACACAACCAAGTCCGCAGCCTTGTAGGCTCTCTGGAACGTGTGGGCGCTGGCGCTTGGGCACCGGAGCGCATGGTAGAGGCGCTGGCAGCCCAAGATCGCTCGGCCTGCGGTCCAGTGTGCCCTCCCGATGGTCTGTATCTTGAAAATGTACGCTACCCCACAGATGTCTTCACGCAGCCAATAAGCAATTAATCGTTGTCGGTCAGCCCAGCACCTGCCCCGGCAAGCCGAGATGCATCCGTTTCAGGCACATAAGTCAGCGCCGCATATTTGCCCAAGACCTGCCAATCCATCGGATCAACGTCACAGCGGCTTGGCACAGGCACTGGCCGCTCTTCCGCCGTTAAAAGCACGCCCCCGGCATGCACCGTCGCTGAGACGCCGCGGTACAGCGCCATGGCCTCAATGACATCACATAAGCTCAGCTCGCGCAGCACCACCGGTGACACCCCAAGGCGCGCCGCATCCGCACAAGTCGAGAAATCTCTTAGAATAAAGGCGTTTTGCACATCGACACCCGCCGAAAACTCAAAACGTGCCGAGGTGGTTGGTTGGGCCAAATGGGACAACAGCTGTTTCAAAGCCCATGGGCTGATCGCTATAGCCGCTGCCACATCTTGGGCCTGCGCCACCGGAAGGCCAATGCCACGGCAGGCTTTCAACACTGCCATTTGCAGTTCATTTGATGACATATTCATGGCGCTGACACCGGCAACCACCAATCGTCCCGCGCCGTGCCCGCTGCCAAATCTGAAGCCAATGGCGCCCCTTGCGCTAGGGTAATCCGGGTCCAAAGCTGAGATTTGGGATCAAATTTACTCGCCCCAAAGAACGACAATTTACACCGCAGCATATCAATCGGAGCCATATCCCCATCTACAAGATTATCACGGATTTCAGAATATGGGTTGCGCGCCAAGGCCTGCACCCTTTGTACCGCCAGGCGATGTTGCGGAAATTGTGACAAAAATTGCCAAATTGGGCCGCTGTGCCCCGGTAGTTCCTGCGCCAATCCGTGAATTTGTCGGGTGATGTCCAGAGGGCTCTCGCGATCAGCACCCGGCTCAGAGTGGCGTTTACCTATGCGCGGCTCAAGCTTGGCCTCAGAGACATACCAAAATTGGTCGCTGGCGTGGGGGATGGTAAAATCAACTCCGGTCGCATAGCCACAATGTGCCGCCAATATATCGCTCAGTTCAGCACAGCTCATCGCCGCATCGAGGACCGGTTCATTGGGATTGGCCATACACTCGGTCAACCCATCCACCAAATCCCCAAAGGGTTCCAGCATCCAGCTGACAGTCAACTCTTGCAAGTCTCGGCTGTCAGCCTCCGATCGTGCAATCACCGCATCCAAAGCACCTTGCGCCATCAAACTCTCGACGCTCAGGCCATGGGTCAAAGCTGCCCATTCGGCCCGAAGAGTTATAATCCGCGCCTGATGCCGAGGATCGGGTATATTCCATTCTAGCAGATGTTGCGCCGCACGGCGGCTGAGCGTGATCAACTGCGCCGCTGCATCGGCCTCAATCACAGCCACCCGCACACGCGCCAAAGCGGTTTCACGACACACCATCCAAGAATGCAACAACAGCGGATGCGACACCAAAAACGGGGCCATGCCTAAGCCAGTTGAATTGCCAATCCCAAGTTGGCGTTTCACGGATTCTGGCAATGCGCCACCCCCGACATGTTCCACCAAATCATGCGTAAAGGTACGGATCAGCCAAACCGTCAGCATTTCCGCCATAAAAGGGCCTTGAAGACCAGGCCGGGCCTCAATCTCGCGGCGGTCCGCAATCCCAAACTTTCCATTGCCATAGACCGCTGTGGTACGCATCAAATAACCGATATCTTGGATCATTCCCATGGGTAAATCGGTGCTATTTCGCAAAGCGGTGACAATTTGATCAAACAGCCGCACGGATTTATTTGCCCGCGATAGGCACAGGTCTTTACAGGTAAACCGCCCCGCCTCTTGCAAAGGGGCGCTCTGCGACAGGCGTGCGATCTCGGAGGCATCGGGCACCCCATCATAGAGTACAAAAGCCGCGTCCCAGGCCTCTGCAATCACCCGATCTGTGCGCATATCAGCGTCAAGCGCTTGGCTAATGGCGAATAATGAATAGGAATGACCGCCCAGTGTCAGCGTGTAGACCGCTGTGCCAAACCCGTCGCTGTTCATATCCCAATGCATCCGCGACACTTGGCTTTCATCTGCGATCAATTGGCGGGTCAGACTGCGCAGGAAGGACAGGCGTGAGGGAAACATCGCCCCCATACGCGACAGGCGCATCACATCGTCGGGATGGCGCAGCTCCGCCTGGGCATACAAAGACTGGGTCATGATGGGGCAAAAGCCTTATCCCAAAACGCCATCCAATTGCCTCCAAGAATGCCAGCCACATGCTCCACCGGCAATCCCGCCGCAAACAGTCCATCGGACAGCCCAGGGAAATCTCGATTGTCACGAAACCAAACTGGACAGGCCGGAAAGGCAACGGGCGGCGCGGGTGTTTTGCGCCAATGGCCGTTGCGCATCCAATTGACCACGCTGTCAGGCTGATCTTGGCACAGATCTGAGCCAATCCCAAACATCTGCGAACCGTAGGTCGTAACCATGTCAGCCGCCATCTGTGAAAACTCAGACAACCCGCACTCACTGCCACCTTTGAGGTGATGCGGATAGAGAGAGAATCCAACCATGCCGCCCGTGTCAGAAAGAGCCTGCAAAAGGTCATGATGCAAATTGCGTGGGGCCGAATGCCAGGCGTCTGGATTGGCATGGGTGACGGTCACCGGCCGATTGGAGTAGGTCACCACATCCATCGCTGTTTTATGGCCCGCATGCGACAGATCGATCACCATCCCCAGGCGATTCATTTCATCCACAACTTCGTAACCAAAAGCTGTGAGACCACTATCGTGGGGCTCAAAACAACCTGCACCAAGCAGCGTTTGTTGATTGTAGGTCATCTGACAAAACCGAATGCCAAGCTGCGCCAAGACCTCAACCCGACCAAGATCTGCGCCAATAGCCAAAGGGTTTTGCAGCCCAAACAAGATTGCAGTTTTGCCAGAAGCATTGGCCGCAGCAATCTCTTCACAGGTTGTGGCCCGAGCAATCAGATCACCACAGTCCTCAAACCAGCGGTTCCAATTTTGTAGGTTTTCCACCACGCCGAGAAAATCTTCATGATAGCCAACAGTGATATGCACGGCAGACAGTTTCCCCACGCGCATTTGCCCGAAGATTGCCCGGCTGGGGCGGATATATTGCAGGGCATCTATAAACATAACACTATTCTAAATCACCAGGTAGAATTGGCAAGTGTTCCTGCGACATGGACACTGCAATTTACGCCATAAGGCCTAGCTGGTGAGCTTATAGTTTGCATTGTCATAACGTCGGATTTGCCATGATCCATAATGCGGCCACTATAGATCAACAAAAACTCATCGATGCGCCGCACGGTCAGCTCCAAAGCCTGAGTGCCGGGCGTCCGGTTGGAGCTATCGCCAATCGGGTGCAGATAGGCAGACAGATTGCGAAGCGGTAGCACCACATCTTGCAACGCGGGCACTACCGCCTCTGCAACGAGGCTTCGCATCAGATCCTGTGCACCGCCCTTGGTGGGCCTGACCCTGACCTTTGGCTGGGTTTCTGAATTGCTATCCAGTTGGAAATCCTTAAATCAAACTAGGACAATCGTATAAAAACCAATCCCTGTGCGCGCCATCCTTGGGCCGAGCGCAACAGCTTTTCGGCCAGGTCGACCACATAAGCGCGCAACCAATCCCCACCGCGACTTGCTTCTCAAGGTCAAAGGATTGGCCGGGGGGAGGTCACCCCCACCGACTGCAGCCTGACATCACCACTTGCCATTATGCTACCTGAAACAGTCAGAAATGAAGAATTTTGTGATCAACCGTCCATAATTTGGCCTCATATGTTAATAATTCACGTATGCGCCCACATTTTCTAATATTTGATTAAAATTTTGCTGGGAAATGCGGCGCCCGAGGTCGCAGGCGATCAAAAACAGCCGTAACGATATCATCTCCGCCTCAAGTCGCTCGCATATCAAAGTCTTTCTTTGACGTGGCGTAATTTCCTTGTATAAATTTATTCATAGTGTGGCTAGTAGGCCCGCGACCACAGTACCTGTTTAACACAGAAAAATAAGGGCAATGCATCAGCATGTGCTGGTGTTACAAAATCGAAGGGAAACAAAATGTCTGATATTGATTATGGCAATCCAAATGCCACGCCCCCGATGGGGCAGGCAATTCCGCTGGGATTGCAACATGTTTTAGCGATGTTTGCGTCAAACGTGACACCATCCATCATCGTAGCCGGCGCAGCCGGTCTTGCCTTCGGTGGGGCTGAGCAAGTTTATCTTATTCAAATGGCCATGCTATTTGCAGGTATTGCGACATTATTTCAAACCGTTGGCATGGGCCCAATTGGCGCCCGTTTGCCAATTATGCAAGGTACAAGCTTTGCATTTGTCGGCGTTCTGGCCGGTGTTGCCGCGACCCAGGGTCTGAGCGTCGCACTCACCGCCTGTCTAATTGCTGGTGTCGTTCACTTTGCACTTGGCAGCGTGATCCAAAAACTACGTTTTATGTTTCCACCACTGGTCACAGGCTTAGTCATTTTGGCTATTGGTCTGTACCTTATCCCAGTTGCGATCAAATACGCAGCCGGTGGTGCAGCTGACTTCCAAATGGCAGCTGAGAGTTTTGGCTCCTTGATGCATTGGACCGTTGCTTTGACAGTTGTGGTTGTGTCTTTAGCCTGCAAATTCCTAACCAAAGGTTTAGTTTCGAATTCAGCGATATTGATTGGCCTTGTTGCCGGTTATCTCGTGGCAGTCTTAATGGGTATGGTTAGCTTCGGTGGCGTTGCAAAAGCTTCATGGTTTCAGGTTCCAACCGTTATGCCCTATGGCTTCGAATTCAGCCTTGGCGCTGTAATTGGTGTGACGTTGGTTTCAGTTGTCTCCGCAATTGAAACTGTAGGCGACACAACAGCCACAACCAAAGCAGGCGCGGGTCGCGACGCAACCGACGAAGAAGTCGCCGGTGCAACCTACGCCGATGGTTTGGGCACTGCTGTTGCTGCGGTCTTTGGTGGCTTGCCAAACACCTCATTCAGCCAAAATGTCGGTATTGTTGGTATGACAGGTATCATGTCACGCCACGTTGTCACCATTGCTGGTGTGATCTTAATTATTTGTGGGTTGATCCCAAAAATTGGTGCTGTGATCTCATCTATGCCTTTGCCTGTTTTGGGCGGTGGTGTGATCGTGATGTTCGGTATGGTGGCCGCAGCCGGAATGAATATGTTGACTGAAGTGAAAATGTCACGTCGCAACATGATCATCATTTCTGTGTCCTTGGCCGTTGGTCTTGGCCTTAACTTGGTGCCCAGCGCTGTTCAGTATTTGCCAGGCATCTGGAAAACACTAGCCACATCTGCGGTTGCACCAACCGCTTTGCTGGCTGTCGTATTAAACTTGGCTTTGCCACAGGACGACTAGAAACTCAGGTCCTTGCCCATAAGAAGACCCCCGTGCCTTGCGCGGGGGTCTTCTTATGTCGGAACAAGATATGCTAAATGTTATGCCCCGTCAGGAATAGACCCTTGATCTTCTTCCCGCAAAATCGGCACTAAATTGAGATCCTCACCAATCCAAGCCCAGAGGATCAGCACAGGCTCATTGCAGGTGGTCATCGCGTGCCATCTGTGCTCGAGCGTGTAGATCACATCGCCCGCGCCATAGGCGCTCCACCCTGAGACCTCATTCCAAAAGCGAGCAGTCCCGGACAGAATGGCGTAAATTTCGCGTGGCGCATGGGCATGAGGCGCGTATTCAACCCCATCGCGTAGGAAGTAAAATCCCATGCGCCCATGCTCCGGGTCAAAGGCCGCGCCCGGTCCCGCAAGCAAGCTCACCGCCGTGCGGTCAATCTTACCTTTGCCCACCAAATCGTCTGGCTTATAAACCTGAAACCAAGCCACAGCATCGCGCGCCGAGAGCAGCTGATCCACAAGAGGCTTTGTAGCCGGACAAGCCGTTTTGGCCACACGATCCATATGCCGAACCACATCAGAGCAATCTGATTGTGCAAAGCTCATCGCGCCCGGTTGCGGCACAGACGCACCTGTGTCCGTGGGCATATAGGCCGCGCAATCTGGACGGCTGGCCAGATAAGCATCGCACAGTACAGGTTGTCCAGCGCGCCCATGTTAGC
>Ga0209712_10003455_pt1 | contig 12805 bp, 10 predicted proteins | sample ArcOceMetagenome_FD_187443 | JGI IMG/M metagenome (GOLD analysis project Ga0209712, IMG submission 187443) | Marine eukaryotic phytoplankton communities from Arctic Ocean - Arctic Ocean - Greenland ARC118M Metagenome (SPAdes) (version 2) | ecosystem: Environmental > Aquatic > Marine > Oceanic...
GATAACTGGGTTATGGTTGATTTTCCAGCGATATTACAGCAGCTTGGCGTTGACCCATTCGGTGGCCATGGCTGGGAAAAGTTGGATTCTCAAAGCGCCCCTATTCAAAATGGCGAAGAGTCCTAATCCGCCGCAGTCAAATATCACTATACTGATCTGCAAATTCGCATAAGGCATGAAAAATGCACTTCCTACAATGGAAAAATGGGTCTTATAAAAGGGATCCTCTATACGGTAAAGGTCGGATTCTTTTGATGCTAACCTGCTACATTGGCAATGTTCGCCAAATGGTTCTGGAGCAGAAATTCTAAGAAGCTAAGAAAAATAGCTTGGCGGGCGTGAATAGTTTTTGTGCGCCTTGATGCACCATTATTTAAATTCTCCGTAAAACTGTTAATAGTTCACCAGTGATATTAGACCAGTTACACTATATCGCTGGGCGGCTTTCCACCAATTCGATATAAAAAGTAAAAAGAGAAAATTATAATGTCACAATTTGCAGGAAAAACCGCGGTCATTAGTGGCGGCGCTGAGGGTATTGGCTTGTCTATAGCAAAAGCCCTAGGCGAGCAAAAGATGAATATTGTGCTCGCAGATATTGACCAAGAAAACCTTCTGAATGCAAGTGCAGAGCTCGAGGCAGCAGGGGTTTCGGTTTTGGCAGTTGCCCTAGACGTAGCCGACGAAGCCCAGTGGCAAGAAGTCGCAGATCAAGCAATAGCGCGATTCGGAAAAGTTCATATGGTGGTCAATAATGCCGGCGTTGGTGGTGACTCAGGACCGATTGAAATTCAAGAAAAAAGAGGCTGGCAATGGGCCCTAGATGTGAACCTGATGGGTGTGGTATATGGCGCTAAAGTCATGGTTCCGCTGATTAAGCAACATGGTGAAGGCGGGTGGGTTGTAAACGTCGCATCCATGGCCGGTATGGGTGGCGTGCCGTTTAGTGGCGCTTACACCGCAACAAAAGCGGCTGTGGTTGCACTGTCAGAAAGCTGGGCTGCGGAGCTGACCAGAAAAGGTATTCATGTGTCTGTGCTATGCCCCGCCTTTGTCCAAACTCGCATTTACGATTCTGAAAGGAACCGCCCAGAGCAGTACCAATCTGATACCGCCAATACAGGCAATGAAAATAGTTTTTCTAATAAGACTAAGCAAATGGTAGAAAATGGGATTGATGTCTCTATTGTTGGTAAGCGTGTCGTTGAGGCTATTAATGAGGGCGAATTCTATATTTTCACTCACCCTAACTATCGCTCTGTTGTACAGCAACGCTCGGCAGCCATTGATTCGGCATTTGAAAAAGCGGCCCAAAGCCCATTACTCCAGCATATTGTGGATCAGAAATTCGATATGCTCTGAGCGCTGGTTAGCGTCCAACTATTTAGTCGGAGTATGCTTTTATGTATCAGTGTGTTTATATTGGCGTATAGACAAAATCGTTATAATCAACACAGAAAAGCCATCAATAATAAATCCGTTACGGAAATAAAAATCAGGGGAATAAAGCATGTCAGACCAGACTTCCAAAGGAATCATATCTACAGTAACCAGTGCCGGCGATATCACTATCTCTATTGCCAACGTACCAATGCCAACGCCTTCAGAAAATGAAGTCTTGATCAAAGTAGAGGCGGCTCCGATTAATCCATCGGACCTCGCGCTGCTAACGACCTTTGCTGCAGATTTAGATAGCCTGACTGTTACTGGGTCTGGTGATGACACGGTAGCCTCAATGAAAGTACGCCCAGCGCTAATGAAAGCGATGACCCCAAGATTAGATCAAGCCATGCAGGCTGGTAATGAGGGTTCTGGTGTGGTCATCGACGCTGGTGCCAATGCTAAAGACATGATCGGTAAGACTGTAGGTGTCGCCGCTGGCGCTATGTATAGCCAGTATCGCTGTGCGCCTGCTAGTAGCTGCTTGGTGATGGAAGAGGGCACAACTTCCGCTGAGGCGGCGTCATCATTTGTAAATCCGTTAACGGCTTTGGCCTTTATTGAAACCATGAAAATGGAAAACCATACTGCGATCGTTAATACGGCTGCAGCTTCAAACCTAGGTCAGATGCTGGTTAAGATTTGTAAGGATGACGGTATTCCATTGGTCAATATAGTACGTAAAGCTGAGCAAGTGGCAGTACTTAAGGCTCTGGGTGCAGAGTATGTGGTTAATACCAGCGAAGCGACTTTTAGTAAGGACTTGGTTGCGGCATTGATCGCGACTGGTGCTACTTTGGCGTTCGATGCGACTGGCGGCGGCAATGAAGGAAAGCTTCCAGGGCAGATTCTTGCGGCTATGGAAATTGCGGCTAACAGCACTGCTAAAGAATACAGCCGTTATGGGTCAGATACTTATAAGCAGGTGTACATCTATGGTGGTCTAGACCAATCGCCAACTATTTTGAATCGATCATTTGGTATGCAGTGGGGACTAGGTGGCTGGTTGTTGACGCCAATGATTGGGCGAATCGGTATGGAAAGGTTTGGCCAGATGCGAGCCCGTGTTGCTAAAGAAATCAAAACGACCTTCGCTAGCCACTACACTCAGGAAATCTCATTTGAAGAGATGCTGCAGCCGGAAGTCATTAAGTCTTATGTGAAGCAGGCCACTGGTGAGAAGTTCTTGGTAGTACCGCACAAATAAGACAATCTTCGCTAGAGCTAGAGCTAGAGCTAAAACTAAAAGATAGAGTTACGCTGCTATTGGGTCCAGTATTGGATAGCGGTGTAACTCTTTTTTTTGCCCCAGTAGCTAACTCGATAACACTTTTCTATTCCACCAAATAATCACCGGGGTTATCAAAGCGGAGGGGAGCACCCAGGTGATCCATGATGGTTCAATATTGACATTGACCACTAGAACAGCAGTAGTGACCGCAATGGTTCCACCCATCATATTGGATAGATGCCTTGCGATTCTTTGGGGTCCCTTTAATGTCTGATCTCTGTAGGCCCTTAAGTCCTGGTAACCCAAAGATATTGAGAGCAACCCGAATACAAGCAATACTATAGCTAGGGGATTATCCGTTAAAAAATAAGCGGTACTGAGGGCCAGCATACCCGCCCCAGACAGCAGCATTAACCCTATAGCTACCCAGTCGATATTAGTCGCAATACCCTTCCTATTATGAGCAAACCGCATACCGGCAAAGGCCATATAAAAAGAAAATATAGCAACTAAAAACAAAAACAGGTTGCTCGTTATGATGGCCATGGGAATGGCAGATAAGAAAATACCAAGCATGGCCAAGACGTATGTCTTGCCTGCCAATATATGGTGCTTCTTGCCCTTAGCTGAACCAATGGCCACAGCCGCAGCTACAAGCGCCAATGATCCAGACAAAATATGTATGGCTAAGAAAATGCTCATGATTCTTACTCTTGTTCTTACTTTTTTTTTATTCTGAGTCCGTAAATGTACCTTAAGATCATAACTTGGTAAATAGTCAGGGAATAACTGACCTAGTGTCCCCAGCTTTGGTAGACGATGCTTTCGGAGGGCAATATTTCTAGTTACAAGCTAGGCTCGCTGAAATACTATATAGCTAATAAGAGCCCATAGGGCCAGAAGAGAGGGGTACATCCTATTTTTGCTAGTGGTAGCACTTTATTCTCAATCGCTATTTTATCACTGCTGCTTACTGCATGCGGTGGCGGCTCTTCTCCGTCTGTGGTGGTTTCGCCGCCACCAGTCGCCACTGTGACACTGACAGCAACTCGAATGACTGTCTTTATGGGGCAAGCTGTCGAGCTGTCCTGGACCAGTGGTAATGCAACCTCTTGTACCGCATCTGGAGGCTGGTCTGGAAGCCGATCTTTGAGCGGAAGCGAGTCAATCGAGTTTACGCTTGGCGGTCAGCAGGACTTTGATATTAACTGTTCTGGTGCAACAGCTACTGTTTCTATTATGGTTAATAGTGATGACAACGAGGGGTCCTGTGTTAATCCTCACAGTGCCAAAATACCTCGTGCTTATTTAGGTAACTATGTCGTTCCTAGTCCACAAAACTATTTTGCCTCTGACAGTCTTAAAGCAATCGGCCTAAAAGATTACGGTGTTGATTGGATCTATTCAAACCATCAAAACTACGGCGCTAGCTGGATAGACGACTGCACAAGACAGCAATATATCAAGCTAATGTATCGCAGAACTCTGAGCCGTTTGAAAGACCATGGGGTTGGAACTGTATGGGTCTATAACTTCGGCTATTGGCAAGATGATCAGGACGAAACATGGCAGATAGACCATAGCTCAAAACACTTAGCCGACTGGGTGATTGAATATATTGCTGATATTGCTGAGTCAAAGGCTATGACTGTTCACTATGCCTGGCAGTTTTTACCCCAGGATAGCGAGGGTGATTCTTTGTTTCCTTTCGATGGAAGTGTATCTGTTGATCTGCCTCTGCTAACAAAAATAATGGATGCCCATGAAGAACATATCTATTGGGAGGCGACTCGCTTAGAAACCCTAAGCGTGCAGTCTATGTCGGCAGACTGGAGCGCTATGTGGCTATGCTTTTGCGGTCTAGAAGGTGATGCCAGCGATATACAGCGTGATGAGCTGAAGCACTACTTCATGGAGCGCATGGGCAGCATAGTCGATGGTATAAGGGCTAGATTTTCCGGTAAGATCTATGTGGGAGAAGGCATTACGTGGAATGATGAAAGGCTGTTTGATAAGGTCGACGGTGTCATTTTTAACCTCCCATCATCCAACCTTATTACTGATGCCGAAGCCGAAACCGCTAGCGTGGATTTAATAAAGGAGCGAGTAGCGGAGCACATTGTTAGCACATACAACCAATGGTATTGTCTTGATGGCTACCCCTGCTGGAGTAGAACAAGTTATATAAAGCCAAAAATAATATTTAATCTGTTTGCCCAAAGTCATGCTTTATTTTTATCGAGAGGTTGGGTTGAGGACGGTTTCTGTACCTCGGGAACCTACGCAAACATTACTGCCAGCTGTATTCAAAATGAGTTGCAAACAGATTTTTCTGCCCAAGCAATATGGATCGAGGGGATGTTAAGAGCTATTGACGTGCAGGCCTCTTTTGAAACTCTAGGTACAACGGCAAGCACTGCCTATTGGTTATCTGATTCATTGATGCCAGGTGCAGACCAGTACCCAGCATCAACCCAGACATTAGAGGGCTTTCCCAATCTTTCTCAGTCAGTGAGAGGCAAGCCTGCTGAGAATATTATTAAGTATTGGTATACAGGTGAATACTCGGTCTATGAACCAGAATTTGTAGACTAACGATTAGCTATAAAGAAAATTATAAATAGTATTTTAGGGAGTTAATGTGAAACGTTTTTTACTGGGTATGATGATAATTATCGCCGTGTTGCTGCTGGTAGTTGCAATGCGAACGGCAATCCACCAGCCGGTAATGCACCAGCCGGCGAAGGTACAGCCGCCGACGTCACAGACAGCTATTCCGGCGATAATCCCGCTCAATGAATCTTTGTTGGCACTGCGCCTTTCACAAGCCATTCAATTTAAGACAGTCTCCTTTCAGTCCAATGAATTAAAACAACCTGCAGAGTTCAGTGGGTTTATCGACTGGGTCCGTAGTACCTATCCGCTGGTTAACCAGCAGCTGGAATATACGCAGCTAAACGAAAGCATGCTCTATCGCTGGGTCGGTTCTGACGAGTCCCTTCAGCCGATTTTGGTGACTGGCCATTATGATGTGGTGCCGGTGATTCCTGGGTCGGAAGATATCTGGGAGCATCCACCCTTTGCAGGGGTAATAGACAACGGCGTTATCTGGGGTCGCGGTGCTCTCGATGACAAAAGTGGGGTTTTGGGTATTCTGGAGGCGGTTACCTATTTACTAGAAAGTGGTCATAAGCCTGCCAGAACAGTGTATCTAAGCTTTGGCCATGATGAAGAAATTGGCGGTTCCGAGGGCGCTGGCGCGATAGTGAGTTATCTTGAGGGCCAAGGGGTTCAGCTGGCCTGGTCTTTAGATGAAGGTTCTTTTGTCTTTGACGGGATTATTCCTGGTTTAGACAGTCTGGCGGCTATGATCAATGTGGCTGAGAAGGGCAGTGTCACATTAGATATTATTGCTACCGCCGAGGGAGGCCATTCTTCGATGCCGCCGCGAAACAATGCGGTAGTAGATTTGGCTCAGGCGATTACTAAGCTGAGTGATAACCCTTTGCCTGGAGGCCTAGAAGGCATTGCATCAACCATGTTCGACAATATCAGCCGGCATATGTCTTGGGTCAACAGGGCTTTGTTTGCCAACCAATGGTTATTTGGGCCCCTAATAGAAAGCCAGCTGAGTAATGTAGCGACCACCAATGCCATGCTCCGCACCACCACAGCGCCCACCATGCTGGCTGGCAGCGTTAAAACCAATGTGCTGCCCATTGAAGCCGTGGCAACAGTGAACTTTAGGATACACCCGAGGGACAGCGTAGACAGCGTAGAAGCCTATGTAAGCGATCTAGTGGGTAGTGAGAGTATTCGGGTACATAGCCGAGGTGGTGCCAATGCTTCGGCTGTATCAGACTGGAATGCACCGGGTTTTAGACTTATTGGCCAGAGTATGCGTGAAGTCTATGGGGATATTGCCGTGACGCCTGGCCTTATGATTGCGGCCTCTGACAGCCGCCACTATGGCAAGGTATCAGACAATGCCTATCGCTTTAACCCTTTTCGCCTTACCCCAGACTTGCTAACAGGTTTCCACGGTACGAACGAAAAGATATCTGTTGTGGACTATGCTCAGGGCGTACGTGGTTACATTGGCATCATTCGCCATGGTACTACTAACTAGAAAACAGGAAAAACCATGAAAAAGCGTTGGCTCCTTATTTGTATTGTGATCCTGCTATTGGCGGTACCCTATGGGGTCAAGCTCTATGGGCTTAAAACGATTACATCGGCTGACCTGCCCGCGGAAGGGGCATGGGCAGAACTGAGCCAAGGCAATCTGTATTATCGCTGGCATCTGCCAAGCCCAGATAAGGACAAAGGCGAGACTCTTGTATTGGTTCATGGCTTTTCGACACCCCATTTTGTATGGGATGGGGTAAAAGGCTTCTTTTTAGACGCTGGCTATAAGGTGTTGGTCTACGACCATTTTGGCCGAGGGCTCTCAGAGAGGCCGGCGGTTATCTATGGTAAGGCACTGTACGTCGAGTCTTTAAGAGAACTGTTGCTAGACCAGCAAGTGACTCAGCCGGTTCATTTACTGGGCTACTCTATGGGTGGTGCCATTGCTGGCCACTTTACTCAGGCCTATCCAGGTTCGATAAAAACTCTGACCCTCATTGCCCCGGCCGGTCTGATGAATGAAAACCCCACTGCAGGCATGTGGTCGATTAAGCCGTTAATTGGTGAGTGGTTTTGGCAGCTATTTGCCGAGACTATAGTGTTTGGTGATGTTGGTGACGCTGAAGTAGCAGATATTAATGACCCCCTAGCCATTTCCCAAGCTGAGTTTATGGAGCGAGCTAGTTCGCAAATGCGTTACCGGGGTTTTGTTGAGGCATTACTGTCCACGGTAAGGAATTTTAATCTATTTAATGCCCAAGATACTTTTCGCAAAGTAGGAGAATTGGATATTCCAACCCTAGTCATGTGGGGAACAGACGACACTGTGGTTCCCTATTCTGGCAGCGAAAATATGGCCAAAGCCATTCCCCATGCTGAGCTAGTGACCATTGTTGATGGGGGGCATAATATTACCTATATGCAGCCAAGTATTGTGGGGCCTGCGGTTATTGAATTTGTAGGCCAGCAGCATGATAAATAACCGTCAATGTCCTCCTATTAATGCCAGTCATTAGGCAGCAAGACTGTCTGTGGGCTGGATATTTGGCGTCAACTTCTCTTTGATCGGTATTGATCTAATAGGTCTTATATAGCAGACTAATGGAACTAGAGAACTACAAAATAAAAAATCCTCTCTAGCCAAATTACATTAGTTACCCCTTAACTTAAAAAGAGAACATTATGTTTAGTCATGTCATGATCGGTGCTAATAACATCGAAGAGTCAAAAAAATTCTATGATGCCATTTTAGGCGAATTAGGCTACAAGCCTGGAATGATTGACCCCAAGGGTCGCTGCTTCTATTTTAGCGAAAATGGTGTTTTTGCTTTGTCTGTACCCATTGATGGCGCTCCTGCTAGCCATGGTAATGGCTCCACTATTGGTTTTAATATAGCTGATACAGCCCAAGGTGATGCATGGCATGCGGCTGGCTTGGCCAATGGCGGCACTAATTGCGAAGATGCGCCAGGCGTGCGTGACGGTGGTGCTCAGGGCAGCATGTATCTCGCTTATCTGCGTGACCCTGCTGGTAACAAAATCTGTGCACTTCTGCGCATGGGTTAATGTAGGCATTTAAACGCACTGAGTGTTTATACGAGAAGGGGTGTTCCATTGAATCGACTGCTAAGGCAGATCCATAAGTATCTCAGTCTGGGGATCTCAATCCAGCTGCTGCTGTGGACGATTTCGGGTATCTACTTCTCTTTTAACAATATCGGTGATATCCGCGGTGAGCAGTATCTGGTTGATCAGCCGCCGCGGAGTTTTAGTATTGTCGGGCCTCAAGATTTCCCACAGGCTCAAAATATTAGCTACTTCTATCGACTCGATGAATTGCTAGTCTCCGCGCAGACAGACGATGGCACACTGATTTACCAGCAAGACGGTAGCCCAGTCGACGCATTAACAGAGGCTCAGGTCAAAACCTTGGTCGAGCAAAATACTACCGTAATACCAGACACTATTAGCCTATTAACTGAGGCCGAGCCAGGAGCAGAATTTCGCGGCAGAGCACTCCCTATCTATCGTATAGAAGGCCTATCTGGCGACGAGCCGGTGAATGTGTATGTGAACCCCGATTCAGGAAAAATTGTTGCTGTGCGCTCGGACGCTTGGCGAACCTGGGACTTTCTCTGGGGGCTGCATATTATGGACTGGACCGAGAGAGATGATTTTGGGAATATATTTATTCGCGTCTTCTCTATTTTGGCATTAATTAGTTCACTGTCTGGAATTCTTCTGTATTTTAAAATGCGCCGTCGTCGTTTGGGCTAGCCTGTTTCTAAGTAAAATATCTAAGCCTAAAATATAATACATTTGCGTATAGTCGTGGTATCGATATCATGGCGAGATTAACAATAGAATAAAAATAAAAGGTATAAAAAAATGAAATTAGCACTAACGCATACGGGTCGATGTTTGCTGGCATTCTATTTTCTCTTGCCGGGAGTAATGAAATTTGTCTCATGGGACATGCATATAACCCTTATGGAAGCCCATGGCATGATTATGGTGCCTGTATTACTGGCGATTGCTGGTGTCACTCAAATTGCTGCGAGCGTTTGTCTTTTCTTGAATAAACAGGTTGTTGTCTGCGCGCTGGGTTTAGCGGCGATGGTTTTACTTATTAACCTCAATCTACATGATTTTTGGAATATTTATGAGGGTGTTGATGCTAAACATGAAACTCAGAATTTCTTTAAAAATATGGGCATATTCGCAGGTCTTTTACTTTTGGCTGCGATAAATATGGATCAGCCTAGTGGTTCAAAAGAAGAAAAATAAAGCCTAGTGAGTCTCTAATATTGAAACCACTGAGAGCGATGTAACTGCTTGAGGTGGATTTAATGCGCAGGAGGGCGCAAGTTCAGCTGTTGGTATTTGGATGATACGTTTTATATAAAGCGTATTATCCAATATCTAGTTCCATACCGACCAAAAATATCAATACTATTAATGTCGCTTTTGGCTTTTGTCTTGTAACAGTGAGCCTTACCACTCAGCAATAGAGCCATCCCCATGACGCCACAGCGGGTTCTTCCAGTCGCAGGCAATTTTCGACGCTGCGATAACCGCTTGCTCATCCACCTCAACACCCAATCCGGGTTTCGGTAGCGGCTTAATATGCCCGTCGATCATGGCAAAATCGTCTTTGTTCACCACATAGTCCAGTAGCTCTGCACCCTGATTGTAGTGAATACCCATAGACTGCTCTTGCAGCACCGCATTGTGGGAGACAAAGTCGACAGCCAAGCAGGCAGCCAAAGCAATAGGCCCAAGTGGGCAGTGGGGTGCTAGTGCCACATCATAGGCTTCTGCCATGGAGGCAATTTTAAGGCATTCGGTAATACCGCCGGCATGGGAAACATCTGGCTGAACTATTCCCAGACCACCAGCTTCAAAGACCGATTTAAAATCAAAGCGGCTGTACATGCGCTCACCCGCAGCCAGCACTATGCTGGTTTGGCGAGACAGGATTGCGTACTGCTCAGACTGCTCCGCCAATACAGGCTCTTCAACAAACAGTGGATGGTAGGGTTCCAGTTCTTTTAACAACACCTTAGCCATGGGTACAGAGACTCTGCCATGGAAGTCCAAACCAAAATCGATGCTGCTGCCAAATTTTTCTCTAATGGTGGCGACGCGGGCGACAACTTGCTCTACGGCCCTATAGCTATCGATCATTTTAAGCTTGCCACAGCCATTTAATTTAAAGGTATCCCAGCCCTGAGCCTGCAGTTCTTTCATCTGACGGCTTTCGTCCTGAGGGTCATCACCACCGACCCAAGAGTAAGTCTTCATACTGTCGCGAACGGTGCCGCCCAGTACGTCGTAAACAGGCACACCTAAATCTTTGCCCTTAATGTCCCAAAGTGCCTGATCAATACCAGCAATGGCTGACATTAAAATTGGCCCGCCGCGATAGAAACCACCCCGATAGAGCGTCTGCCAGAGATCATTGATTTGTCGCGGGTCTTTACCGATTAGATAGGGGGCTAATTCATTCACTGCGGCGGCGACAGTTTGCGCACGACCTTCAATCACAGGCTCTCCCCAACCGACTATGCCTTCGTCAGTGTCTATGGCCAAAAACAGCCAGCGTGGGGCAACGGGGTAAAGGCGTATATTGGTGATTTTCATGGGACTTTATATCTCTGGTGTCGCACAGAAGCTGTGCTGATATTTTTTTATGGGGGCAATTTTAAAGAGTATTCTAAACTAAATGACTCATTAAAAGCGTTTTCCCCAGCAAAATAGAATTCACTGGTCGTAGCTATGGTATTTCGGCATTATTAGTTTTCAGTTGATCGCAATAATAATAAGAAGAAGATTTGCCCATGTTCGAGCAGATACAGCCATTTTATACAGTCCATAGTCTTCACTGCAGTCTGGTAATTGATTGCCGTGGTTCTGGTGATGGTTATGAAACCCATGGCCCAGCCATTCTCTATTGGGGCCCTCGCCTAGGGGTTGAGACCACCGCAGAGATGCTCGCGCTTATGGCCACTCGGCAGGAGGCTCAGGCCTGTATGCCAGAGGAAGCGCCGATTGCTCTATCTCCGGAACTTGGGGCGGGCTTTCAGGGCAATGCTGGTATTCAGGTGCATCGCGAGGGTATGCAATGGGCGACTTATACCAAAGTTGAATCGGTGACTCAGGATAGCGGTGGGGGGCTAACCATTATCTCTGTTTGTCTGGCTAGCCACATCAAAGTGGCCCATAGACTAGCACTAGATGAGCAGTCAGATGTGCTCACAGCCACCACTGAGTTAACCAATATTGGCGACAGTACTCTCTGGGTAGATCAGTGCAATGCACCTACTATTCCAGTGCCAATGCACTACAACAAAATTCTCGGATTCGCCGGTCGATGGGGCAATGAGTTTCAGCGCCAGCCGGTAGATCGTTTTATGGGTACCTACCTTCGTGAAAATCGATCCGGGCGCACTTCCCATGATTCATTTTCCGGAGTGATTCTGCATACTGAACAAACTAACGAAGGTGCCGGAGCCGCTTATGGTCTGCACCTCGGTTGGAGTGGCAATCACCAGATCCGTGTCGAAGAACAGTTTGTTGGCCGTGCCTATGCCCAGATGGGAGAGCTATTTTTACCCGGTGAACTCAGCCTTGAACCCAATGAATCCTACTGCTCGCCAACGCTCTATGGTGCCAGCACTCAGAGTGGACTCTCTTCACTATCCCAGTGCTTTCATCGCTATATTCGTTCAAATTTGAGAGCTTCTCGCAGTACTGAAAAGCCGCGGCCGGTGCACTTTAATACTTGGGAGGCAATGTATTTTGATCTCTCTTTGGAGCGTCTCTGTATCCTTGCGGATGAAGCGGCTGCGGTGGGCGCTGAACGTTTTGTGCTGGATGATGGCTGGTTTAGCAATCGCCGATCCGACAGTGCGGGGCTGGGTGACTGGTTTGTGGATGAGACTGTATTTCCTCAGGGCCTAAGCCCCCTGATCGATCATGTGCAGTCCAAAGGTATGGAGTTTGGCCTCTGGGTAGAGCCTGAGATGGTCAACCCCGATAGCGATCTCTACCGCGCTCATCCTGATTGGGTCTTGAGTGCTGGGGTAGGATTAGGGGATGCACCTCTGCTGCTGGCCAGAAATCAGCTGGTATTGGATCTAACTCGACCTGAGGTTCAAGATTACTTATTTGAATGTATTGATGCGTTGTTGAGTCAGTATGCGATTCGTTATTTGAAATGGGATATGAACCGTGCTCTTTATCAGCCCGGCGGCGCGAATCAGCCCAGCGGCACGTATGGCAAAGGAAGAGCAGTGACCCATTACCAAGCTCTGGCTCTCTATAGGCTAATGGCGCGTATTCGTAGTGCCCACCCAACTGTTGAAATTGAAAGCTGCGCCTCTGGAGGCGGTCGAGCAGACTTCGGTATTCTCGCTCACACAGACAGAATATGGACCTCCGACACCAATGATGCTCTGGACCGATTGCGTATTCAAAATGGCTTCTCGTTATTTTTCCCCGCAG
>Ga0209712_10003457_pt1 | contig 12802 bp, 13 predicted proteins | sample ArcOceMetagenome_FD_187443 | JGI IMG/M metagenome (GOLD analysis project Ga0209712, IMG submission 187443) | Marine eukaryotic phytoplankton communities from Arctic Ocean - Arctic Ocean - Greenland ARC118M Metagenome (SPAdes) (version 2) | ecosystem: Environmental > Aquatic > Marine > Oceanic...
CTTTCCAGTGGTTTAAAGCCGCGCCCTATTTTTTCAGTGAGTATTAACGATAATTATTTTTACGAAAGTCATTTTGGTTATGGCGTGGGCTTTTCGTATTTTGATGATTATGCCTTCGAACAAATCATCAACCGTGGGAGTGATGAGAAGGATAAAAAAACCGTCGATCTTGGCACGTATTCCAGTATGAATGTGATCGCCTTGAGCCCAACGGTATTTTATAGCTTTGGCCGAAATGATGACTCCCCCGGCCGCTTCGTTAAGTTTGGGTTAGGTATCAACGTCATGTACAGCGCGGTTAGAGGAACGGCTTACTTAACGGAGGTGAAAGCCAATACGGCCTGCTATCAATATGGCAGTGATTATGTGGCGGGCTTGGTCGATGATAAAAATCAATTAACCACCTTGTGTGAACGCACACGCTTTCGGGAGTCGAGCTTTGGGACGGGTTTTAAGGTGTTTGTCTCTGGTGAGTGGAATAGCTGGGACGCGGAGGTGGCCACCTCCTTATTTTTACACCGTGGGCGGGGTGAATACCGTTTTGTCACCCAGCAAATACAGATCGCGCTATCGCGTAAATTTGAGTTTTAAACCGCCTTAATTGAGCAAAAAACAATCTGCATGCCGCTCTCAAAACCTGCCTTTTTATGCCAATTCAAACCAGTAATTTTGCCTGCGGTGCTTTATAATTCTCAGTCACCTGCCAAATGGGTTCGGCAGGTCATAACAATAATGTACATGAGTGGTTTATGGATCGTATATTTCAAACATTAGCAACTGAGCTAAATGTAGAGCTACCGCAAATCGTCGCATCTGTCGCTTTATTGGATGAAGGTGCCACCGTACCGTTTATTTCTCGATATCGTAAAGAAGTCACTGGTGGTATGGATGATGGTCAGCTACGTACCTTAGAAGAGCGTTTACGTTATTTACGCGAGATGGAAGATCGTCGGGTCTCCATCCTGAAAAGCATTGATGAGCAAGGCAAACTGACCGACGAACTGAAAGGTCAGATCATGCTAGCGGATACTAAAAACCGCCTTGAAGATTTATACCTGCCTTATAAACAAAAGCGTCGCACCAAGGGCCAAATTGCCATTGAAGCGGGTATCGAACCCCTTGCTGATGCGCTATTGAATAATCCAGAGTTAACTCCAGATGTTGAGGCGGCCGCTTTTGTGGATGCCGATAAAGGCTTTGCCGATGTAAAAGCCGTATTAGATGGCGCGAAGTTCATCTTGATGGAACGCTTTGCCGAGAACGCAGATTTGATTCAACGCCTGCGTGACTTTTTGTGGCAAGAAGCCACCTTGAGTGTACGCGTGGTGGAGGGTAAAGAAAACGAAGCCGCAAAATTCCAAGATTATTTTGAACACGATGAAGCATTAAACAAGGTGCCAAGTCACCGCGCTTTGGCGATTTTGCGTGGTCGTAACGAGGGTTTCTTAAGTGCCAACCTAGTGACGGGTGACCCAAGCGATAAATTAGCCCCAAGCCCATGTGAAGCCATGGTCGCTAACTTCTACCGTTTAGAATTTAACAACCGTGCCGCCGACAAGTGGTTAGCCGAAGTGGTGAAGTGGACGTGGCGCGTAAAATTATTAACGTCTCTTGAAAATGAATTAATCACCCGCATTCGTGAAAGTGCAGAAGAGCAAGCGATCAAAGTGTTTGCCACCAACTTAAAAGATTTATTAATGGCCGCGCCGGCAGGTCACAAAGCAACCATTGGTTTAGACCCCGGTTTGCGTACGGGTGTGAAAGTAGCGGTGGTGGATGCTACGGGTAAAGTCATGGACCATGGCGTGATGTACCCGACGCCGCCTCAGAATCAAATTGCGCAAAGTAAAGCGGCACTGAAAGTGTTATGCGGGGTCTCGTGAGACCGGTCGAGTGGTTGCTGAATTCATTAAAGAAAATCCAAGCTTAAAAGTGCAAAAAATTGTGGTCAGTGAAGCGGGTGCATCGGTTTATTCGGCGTCTGAATTAGCGGCAAAAGAATTCCCTGATTTGGATGTAACGATTCGTGGTGCTATTTCCATTGCCCGTCGTTTGCAAGACCCGCTTGCGGAGCTGGTTAAAATCGAACCGAAAGCCATTGGTGTTGGACAGTACCAGCATGATGTATCGCAATCGGCATTGGCTCGCTCGCTGGATGCGGTGGTAGAAGACTGTGTGAACGCGGTTGGCGTGGATCTGAATACGGCATCCGTGCCTTTGCTTACTCGCGTATCGGGTTTAAACAGCACCATTGCTAGCAATATAGTGGCGTTTCGTGAAGAAAACGGCGCGTATCAAAGCCGTACCGATTTGAAAAAAGTGCCTCGTTTAGGCGGTAAAACCTTTGAATTGGCGGCGGGCTTTTTGAAAATTGCCAACGGTAAAAACCCATTAGATGCCAGCTCGGTCCACCCTGAATCCTATGATGTGGTGAAACAAATCGCGGCTAAAGCACAAAAAGATGTGAAATCCATTATTGGTGATAGCGCATTTTTGCACGCGGTGAACGCAAGCGAATTTGTCAGTGAGCAGGTTGGTTTGCCTACCATCAAAGATATTTTGGCGGAACTTGAAAAACCTGGTCGCGATCCTCGTCCTGAATTCATCACCGCTGAGTTTAAAGACGGCGTCGAAGAGATCAAAGATCTTCGCGATGACATGATTCTTGAGGGCGTAGTCACCAACGTCACTGCGTTTGGTGCGTTTGTGGATGTGGGTGTTCACCAAGATGGTTTGGTGCACATTTCAATGATGAGCGATAAGTTCATCGATGACCCTCGCGAAGTGGTCAAAGCCGGTGACGTGGTGAAGGTGAAAGTCATGGAAGTGGATGCACCGCGTAAGCGTATTGCGCTATCCATGCGCATGAATGATAGCGCCAGTGACTATCAAGCTGAGAAAGCCACGCCCCGTGGCGAACGTAAACCTCGTAATTCAGCCCCGCGTCAGCATTCTAGCCAGCCTCAGGCGCCTGCGTCGAATAATCCGATGGCGGCTCTTTTTGCACAGGCACAGAAAAAGAAAGGCAAGCGCCTGTAGTTTTGAACTAAACTAGAAGCATGCATTCCTAGTGGAATGCATGCTTATTAGGATAGAGTGTTGCGTCTAGCTTGTTTTTATCCTCATATAAGCTGGCTATAATCGCCCCAATTTATATCTTAAGGATAGTCTCCTTTGTCTCAGCTTCTCCCATTCGACCAAGTACTTACTCAGCTGAAATCGGTATCGCCGTCAGCATTACGCTTTTCCCGAGGCATCGAGAAAGAAGGATTGCGAGTGAATGCGGATGCACATATTAATCCTGAACCTCATCCAAAGGCTCTGGGTAGCACATTGACGCACCCGCACATTACGACGGATTACAGCGAAGCCTTACTGGAATTCATTACCCCAGTGAAAGATAACGCCAATGATGTTCTGGCTTTTTTAGATGACGTGCAGCGTTTCAGTTATCAACATCTACAGAACCAATATATTTGGCCAGCCTCTATGCCGGGCGTGATTGAAGATGAATTGGATGTGCCCATTGCGGATTACGGACAATCCAATGTGGGCACACTTAAGCATGTCTACAGACACGGCCTATGGCATCGCTATGGACGTAAAATGCAGTGCATCGCAGGCTTGCACTATAACTACTCCGTATCAGATGAATTGTGGCAAGTGATCGCTGATTGGAAAGGCGAAACCTTAGATAAAGATTTTGTCAGCCAAGAGTATTTCGGATTGATTCGTAATTTCCGCCGTTATTCATGGTTGTTGCTGTATTTATTTGGCGCAAGCCCAGCCATAGATGCGAGTTTCCTAATTGATGAGGAGCACGATCTTGAAAAATGGGACGATCAAACCTTTTACGGGCCTTATGCCACAAGCTTACGCATGAGTGGTTTGGGGTATCAAAATAACGCCCAGGACGACCTGTTCGTTTGTTTTAATGGTTTACCCACGTACACCAAGACATTGAAAACCGCTATGCATCAATCCATGCCCCAATATGAAGCCATGGGTGTAGAGGAAAACGGTGTGTATAAGCAGTTGAATACCAACTTGCTGCAAATCGAAAATGAATACTATTCGGACATTCGACCAAAACGAAACAGCAAAAATGGTGAGAAGCCATTAACCGCACTGAATGATCATGGCGTTGAATACATTGAGGTGCGCTGCTTAGATTTAAATCCATTTGAAGCCTTGGGTGCGAACCGCGAACAAATTAACTTTATGGATTTGTTTTTAGCGTATTGCTTGTTAAGCCCAAGTCCTAAATTAAGCGACAGTGAATGTGCGGAAGTATCTGAAAATCAAAAGCGCGTTGTGATTGAAGGGCGTCACCCTGAGTTCACGATGCAGCGTCATGGCGAAAGCGTTCGTCTACAAGATTGGGCCCGTGAACTGATTGCTGATATGACGCCATTAGCCAAACTGCTGGATGAAAAGCAAAACACTCATGACCTGCAAGATGCACTGCACATCATGTCGCAACGTGTTGAAGACGTGTCGCTTACGCCGAGTGCGCAAGTGCTCGAAAAAATGAAACAAAATGGACAGTCATTTACTCAGTTTGCACTGGAACAAGCCAAGCAAGTGGCAACCTATTTTCAAAGTCCTGTCAGTGATGATCGAAATGCGTACTGGTCAAATTTAGTGCAGCAATCGATTGCCCAGCAGCACGAAATTGAAGCAGCGGATGACATCTCCTTCCCTGAATATTTAGCCCAATACTTGGTTAAAGCGTGAAAGCGGTCACAAATACAGTGGGTAATTTGTACATTGGCTAAAAAAGTCCGATGGTTTGCTTGATCTTGGTGCCTTGTGAGATAGATTTAACTCAAAAGGCATATGGAACACGCTATGAAACTAGTGGAACCCCGCTGGGATCTTGAAAATTTGGAAAAAGCATACCGTCGCGGTTTCATGGCTGGCATGGTGGGGAAGGAAATTCAATCTTGCCCACATAAAGCTGAAATAGTAGTGAATGCATGGGAAGCTGGCTGGCAAGATGGTAAAGAGCAATTCGACATCAAGCACAGCACCAAACTCAAACAGACCCTATAAAAAAGGCCATAGTGATTATGGCCTTTTTTATTTCCTCAAGAAACCCTCACATTAATTTTGAGCGACAAAATTCTGGAAGTATAAGTCTTCGATATAGGGCTTACCTTCTAGTTCAGTCAATAATGCCCGTATTTCATCCAATGCCACCTGGCGTAACTTTTCACGGCCTTGTGCATCGTTCACCGTTGTCTCATTTTGCTGGCTTAAAAGTAATACCAGCTGGTTTCGAATGTAGGCTTGATGATGATTCACCTTACCCGCCGCTTCGGCTCCTATGACCCTTAAGGCCACATCGGTGCGGATGTATTTTAAGCGCCCAGTGGTGTTATCCCCATAATTAAGTACAAATGCCGGTTGTAAATGCACATACTGGGTGGCATTGCCCCCTGCAGGGGCCTCGGCCATGCTGACGAGGCTGTTAAGACCGATGAAAGTCATTACAATCAGAAAGCGAAGTGATTTCATGCTAGATTCCTTTTGGCGTTTTCTATCTTTAGCATAGAACAGCTTGGGCACCTTGCTGCAACCAAAGTCATAAACATGTGTCTATGACAAAGCACTTTTCACGTTGGCTTTTAATTAAGGGTATTTATGTTGCCGTTTTCTAACCGAATCATTTATTTAGCTGTGTTTTTAGCCTGTACGGGCTTGCTGGCAGCAGCGTATTACTTTGAATATGCTTTGTACATGGACCCGTGCCCGCTATGTATTATGCAGCGCATTGCGGTATTCATTGTTGGGATCGCGGGTTTGTTGGGATTTTTACTTGGGCACAACCAAGTTGCGCGCATAGCAACTGCGGTGATTATGAGCCTTGGAGCGCTGTTAGGAATAGGGGTTGCCGCACGGCATGTGTGGATTCAAAGCCTGCCAGCTGATCAAGTACCGACGTGTGGGCCGAGCTTAGAATACATGGTGGATACCTTGCCTTGGGCAGAGGTGCTCACGGTGATGCTGCGTGGAAATGGTAACTGTGCAGATGCGCACTGGTCTCTTTTTGGATTATCCATGCCGCAGTGGGTATTAGTGTGGTTTGTAGGGTTTACAGTGGTGGGGATTTACTTAGCGGTGACAAGTAAAAAGCGGTAGAAATACGCCAATTAAGAATTGAAAATATAGAACGCTTCCTAGCGATACTATTGTAAAAATGGTGCAGGCTCAAGCACTAAAAATATAGAAAAATTTGAGCTTGCAGCGGCCAAATCCAGTGCCTATATTGAATGAACTGACCTTGGACCCATAACTATAAGCAAGAGGATTGGCCATGTTAGAAAGCTGCAAAGATGCGAAAGAACGTTGGGGTGGCGTGCATTCATTAATCGACCGTTGGTTGAATGAGCGCCAAGAGTTACTCGTGTTGTATTGTGCGATTAAAGGGCTGAAACCGTATAGTCCTCGAGAGACGCCACTGTCGGTGAAGGTACAAGCGTTTTGCCAGGTGTTGATGGATTACTGCAGTGCAGGGCATTTTGAAGTCTATGAGCAGCTTGTACGTGAAGCCACTGAATTTGATGACGGCGGAATTGAACTGGCTAAACATCACTACCCTCTGCTAGAGCAAATCACTGTAAAATGCGTTGAGTTCAATGATAATTACGACAGCGCTGAACAATGCATCGAGAAACTAACAGACTTACCGAAAGATCTATCTGAGCTAGGCGAGTTACTTGAAGAGCGTTTCCAATTAGAAGATGAGTTAATAGAAGCCCTGCATAACGTTCATAAAGAAATGATTGCTTAAGAATTCCTTCAAGTGGTGACTTACCACTTCTAGTTAATAGACCCGCATGCTCTACTCACCAGAGACGGTGTCTATTAACACTCCCCTTAAATTTTTCAAACCTGCCAAATACTTCAGACTCGCCTACACTTAAAGAGAACGTAGGGATGCTGAATATGAAAACCAACCTTATTGTCTTACTGACATCATTCTTGATTGCTTGCTCCAGTGGCGATAGCCCAACGAAAAAGTGGGAAATGGCCGTGCGTGGCGTATACAGCGCATGCCTATCGGCGGATGGGAAACATGTCTTAGTGGGCTCGATTCATCATGGCGGCAGTTATTGGCAAGTAGATCCAGCTGAACGTTTATATGACTGGAATCATCAAGCCGAAACATTAACCGGAGTATTGAGTTGTGGGCTAAGTGATAATGACCGTTATGCCAGTACCGCTGAGCACAGAAAAATCGTGTTATGGAATGCACAAACAGGTGAAGCATTTTGGTTATGGGAAGCGCCAGCCAATATCAAAGACATGGCATTAAGTAACGATGGACAATTTGCGTTACTGGGTTTGGATAATTACCAAGCGGTGTTATTCGATATTCAAAATGGTGGGGTTAAGTCCCGTTTAACCCATGAAGGCATAGTGCAAGCGGTGAGTATGAGTCGCGATTACCAATGGGCAATAACAGGTGGCGATGATTCCATGGTTAAGGTTTGGGATCTTGCATCCGGAAAGTCGGTGTACTCGTGGCAACTTAAGAATCAAATCAAGGTGGTGGCCTTGACCCAGGATGGACGCTTAGGGTTTGCTGCCAGTCACAGGGATGACAGCATTGTCTGGGATTTATCCAGTGGAAAAGAAATGGCCCGACTACCTCAGCATAACGGCTATTATCAAAGTGCCCGATTTAATGACTCAGGCACACAACTGCTGACAGGTAGTTCAAGTGGTCAGGTGATTTTATGGGATGTCACAAAAGCTGAGAAATTACAAAGCTGGCATTTGGCACCACGCAGTGGTTGGGTAAATAAAGCCACGCAGGTATTAGATGTGGCATTTGCACCGAAGGGCTACAAAGCCGTCGGTGCAAATGGATTGGTTTATCAATTGGATTAAGCGATCTGTGAAACTAGCGATTGATGCTTTCGAGCTGCTGCTGACGATTATCTAAGGCGTCTTGGAACCCTTTTATTTGATCAAGCATCTCAGGCACTTTTTCAAGTGGGGCGGTGGTCAAAGGGATTGACGGGCCATCGCTGGCAGTAGGGTCAAATCGTTCCGTTTGCTTTGGCTTGTCTTGATAGCCCTCTGGCAGGTCGATGGTTTTCATGGAGTTGATTTTATTGTCAACGGTCATCACTTGGGCATTCACGTTTTCAGGAGGGTGGTCGCTAAATTGCCAGTTCCCTTTTTCATCCTGCCAGCGATAAAGGGATGTGGGTTCATCATTCGATATGACGGACTTACCCATGTCGGTGGCAGGTTTTATAAACTCTGAGATATCCATGATGGGGCTGCCATCAGGTTTTTTTAAAATGAAAGGGCTGGCAACGGCTAAGACCAATGCCAGAAGTAAAAGTTTGTTAAATAGACCCACGGCAACACTCCTTGTATGTATCAAGGTATCTTACCTTAATGCTTGCCAGCAGTCAGCGTTGTCATAATTGGATTATGCAATCGGTTTAGTTCACGTGAAAACAGGGATGGGTGTAGAGAGATTGCACCTTGTTACAATTGAGTAGGAAGCTAGGTGAACGGGTGTCGGGAAAAAAATTTGATCCTATCAAGCCGCAAATAGCCAGAGTGGTAACCCAGGCGCAGCCAAAGCGCATATTAATTGCGAACGCAAAAGGTGGCTGTGGCAAAACCACACTGGCCACGAATACGGCGTGGTATTTTGCAAGCCAAGGAAACAAGGTAGCGCTCATCGATCATGACCCACAAGGTTCCAGTGCTCAATGGTTAGCGGCACGCAGCCAAACCTTGCCACCGATATATTCCGTAGCGGCGTATCGAAAAGATGACTCTCACACCACACGTAGTTTTCAGTTGATGGTGCCCATCAACACATCTCATATTATTATCGATACGCCGGCCGGAATAAGTGGAAATGTGCTTTCTGACCACCTGCGACATTGTGACCTAGTGTTAATGCCGGTGGTGCCATCTGTGATTGATATCCGTGCCGCTACCGGATTCATAAAAGATGTATTGCTCAGTCCTGGTTTTAGAATTAAACCCAAACCCATCGCGGTCATCGCCAATCGAGTGAAACGAAATACGCTGGGCTATAACAAATTAGAAGTCTTTTTGAATAGCCTCAATATTCCATTCATCACAACAATTCGTGATACGCAGCAATATGTTCGGGCTGCAGAATTTGGAATGGGCATTTTTGATTTCAGCCAACCCCATGAAAAAGATCTCGAAGAATGGCAGCCATTAATCAATTGGCTCAACTTTCAGCTCAATAACAGCCAAAACGTTTAATTATTTTGAAAAAATAACGTTTAAATCTGGCGTATCAGTTTTGTGTTTGTATAATTGCCGTACCCACACAGAGCATACCCAGAGGTAATCATGGCAGCACGTAAGAAACCCGTTACTAAGAAAGCAACTAAAGCAGCTGTAAAAAAAGCGCCGGCTAAGAAGCCTGCTGCTAAAAAAGCACCTGCAAAGAAAGTAGTTGCCAAAAAAGTAGCTAGTCCAGTTACTCAACTAGAAAGCGAAATCGCTAAGCTAGTTGCACAACTAGGCGCTGCTCGCACTAAGCAATCTGCTGAAGCGACTAAGCAAGTAGCTGCTGCCAACAAAGCGGTTACCAAAGCAGCTGCAGCTGCTAAAAAAGCAAAAGATGCGCAAGCAAAAGTTGCTACTAAGGTTAAAGCGAAGAAAACCCCTGCTGCTGTTAAGCAACTAGCGGGCGCTAAAGCAAAAACAGCTGAAGCCGCTAAAGCACTAAAAGAAGCAAAAGCAGCCGCCAATGCAGCGAAAGCAGCTCAGGCCGAAATCAAAGCAGAAGCGGCTAAAGCGGCTAAAGTTGAGAAAGTACGTACAGCGGCTGAAAAAGCCTTCTTAAAAGCAGAAGCGGCTAAAGAAAAAGCGGCTGCAGCTAAAGAAAAAGCGAAAGCAAAAGCCGCTGCTGTTAAAGCAAAAGCAAAAGCGAAAGTAGCGAAAGAAAAAGCCAAAGCCAAAGCAGCGGCTAAGAAAGAAGCTGACAAGCTAAAGAAAGAAGCGGCTAAAATCAAAAAAGCCGAGCAAAAAGCAGCTAAAGCAGCCGCTAAGAAGCTAAAAGCCGCGGCAGCGAAAGAAAAAGCCAAAGCCAAAGCCGCTCTTAAGAAAGCAGCCAAGCCTGCTGCTAAGAAAGCGCCTAAAGCCGCAAAACCTGCTAAAAAAGCCGCTAAGCCAGCTAAAGTAAAAAAAGCAAAAGCCGCTAAAGTAGCTTCTGCTCCTGCAGTAGAAACCAAGCCTGAAGCACCAGCTGCTGCAACGCCAAGCTTGTTTGCTGAAAACAACTAAGACATCCGTGTCCTAGGGTTGCAAGTGCTGATAAAGCGCTTGCAACCAGCTTTCCTCCTTCAAAACTGGCGTATTCGCCAAATACTCCTGCAAGCCCAATTCAAATATTTCATACCCTTGGCGTTCAGATCGCCCCCACTCCTGACTGATTCTAAATAGCAGCGTTTGCTGTGCCTGTTCGGCTTTTAGCTCAAGCTGTTTTAGCGACTCGTAAAAAACCTGATCAGATAGATGCTTTGCGCGCCTGCGTAATTGACGAATAGGCGCAACCTTTTCGGTTTGCCAATGGTGCACACATTCAATCTTCACAGATGACTGATAGACTTTTTTTTGTGTGGTGAGCCAGCCGATAAACAACAATAAATTGATATCAAGCTGGTATTGGTCTTGAGCATTTAATAGAAATTCCGCACAACCGGGTTTTTTATATTGCTCTATGGAATATAACCAAAATGGGTTATCGCTGTAATTTGTGGCATCATGCCCACCTTGATACATCGCCCACCTCTTTGAATTTGTGGAATCGAGTTATGATACGTCTGCAACAGGTCAATTTACACCTAGGCACTAAAATAATCCTGCAACAAGCTGACCTTACGGTTCATGATGGCCATAAGCTTGCTGTGGTTGGGGCCAACGGCGCAGGCAAGTCCACCTTATTTAAATTACTGCTCAAACAGCTAGTGCCAGATCAAGGCGAACTGTATTTGCCTAAGAACTGGCGTATTGCCCATATGGCGCAAGAAGTGGCCGCATCACAACAGAGCGCTCTTGATTATGTGCTAGATGGTCACCAAGAATTTCGTCGCATACAACAGGCGATGGTGTCTGCAGAAAACGCACAAGATGACTTAACATTGGCCAGTCTTCATGGTGAGTTTGAAGTGATTCATGGTTACCAAGTGCTTCAGCTGGGCCAAACCATGCTCGCAGGCTTGGGTTTTAAGCAAGAGCAAATGTCTCATCCCGTTAGTGCGTTTAGTGGTGGCTGGCGTATGCGTTTGAATTTGGCCAAAGCCTTGATTATGCCCAGTGATCTTTTATTACTGGATGAGCCGACTAACCATTTGGATCTTGATGCCAGTTTGTGGCTAGAAAGTTTTCTACAAAAGTATCGCGGTACTTTATTGCTGATCAGTCATGACCGGGATTTCATTGATTCAGTGGTAGATGGCATTGTGCATTTGCATCAGCAGGCGATTAATCTCTACTCCGGCAATTATGCAGACTTTGAGCGTCGTCGAGCCGAACGTTTAGCTCAGCAGCAATCCTTGTTTGAGCAGCAACAAGCCCAGATTGCTCATATTGAAAGTTTCATTGAGCGCTTTAAAGCCAAAGCCAGTAAAGCCAAGCAAGCGCAAAGCCGAGTGAAAGCATTGGAGCGTATGGAGCGCATTGCACCAGCCCACGTTGATAGCCAGTTTCATTTTGAATTCCCCAATGCCGATAAGTACAGTGACCCGTTGTTAAATTTACAAAAAGTGAATATTGGCTACGGTGACAAAATTCAATTGGAAGGGGTCAACTTGACCCTGCGTCCAGGGGACCGGGTTGGTTTGTTAGGTGCCAACGGTGCGGGGAAGTCCACCTTAATTAAGGCGGTAGTGGGTGAGTTGACCGCCATGCAAGGTGAGTATTTTAAGGGCGAATACTTGTCCGTAGGATATTTTGCACAGCACCAAGTGGATGAGCTTGATTTACGACTGACGCCTGCCGAACATTTACTGGCCCTTAAACATGATGCCAGTGATCAGCAAATTCGTAACTTCTTGGGCGGTTTTGGTTTTCATGGGGACCAAGCATTAGAGGTGTGTGAAAAATTTTCAGGTGGTGAATTGGCGCGTTTGGCATTGGCCCGTATAGCTTGGCTGAAGCCAAACTTATTGATTCTGGATGAACCGACCAACCATTTGGATTTAGACATGCGCCATGCACTGACATTGGCATTACAAAATTATGATGGCGCCATTGTGGTGGTGAGCCATGACCGGCACCTGCTGGTGAACACGGTCGATCAGTTTTACTTAGTGCATCAAGGTCGGGTCACGGAATTTGATGGTGACTTAGAAGATTACCGAGCTTTCATCAAACAAAGTGAAGAGCAGCTTGCAGAAGGCAGCAATGAATCCACTAAGCTTGTGGAAAACAGTGCAGAAGCCAAAAAAGAGAAAAAACGCAGAGAAGCGGAAATTCGAAAAGCCTTGAGCCCCATCAAAAAACAGGTGGACAAGCTGGAAGCTCAGGTGGAGACCCTGCAAGCACAGTTGGCAGAGATTGAAGAAAAACTGGCGGATACGTCTTTGTATGAGCCCGCTCAGAAAGCAACATTACAAACCGTGCTGAACGATCAAAGCCAGACTAAGAAACAATTAGAGGCGGATGAAGAGCAATGGATGCTATTGCTTGAAGAGTTAGAAGAATTAGAAGCACAATTAACCCAATAAGGCTAAACCGCTAATTCTTTGCCTAAATCATGGATGTCAGGCGGAGTAAGCGGCAC
>Ga0209712_10003458_pt1 | contig 12800 bp, 10 predicted proteins | sample ArcOceMetagenome_FD_187443 | JGI IMG/M metagenome (GOLD analysis project Ga0209712, IMG submission 187443) | Marine eukaryotic phytoplankton communities from Arctic Ocean - Arctic Ocean - Greenland ARC118M Metagenome (SPAdes) (version 2) | ecosystem: Environmental > Aquatic > Marine > Oceanic...
AAATGACTAAAGATAAACTAGAGAATTTAATTTATAGTTTAGAAAACGAAAACGACTCATGGCATCCATCTAGTGATAGCAAAAAGAAAGCAATGCTAGATAAATTAAAGAAAGACTTATCTAAATTCGAATCAGTAGTTACTGAAGAAGTTGCATATAATAGTAGTAATACAAAACCAGAAGCTGCCAAACAAGCAACAAAGGAATTTGGAAAATTATTACCTAAAGCAAATAAAGGAGTTGAACCTTATGTATTTGCAGTAGTTAAAACCAAAGCTAGAAATTATAGATTAGCTATTAAGTCAGGATCTTATGTTGCACATGAGTTTATGTCAGGTCTTAAGGAAGATGGCATATTAACAGCAGATATAGTAAAGAAAGCAGTTGCTAATGTTATTAAATTAAATCCAGAGGAATTCAATGAATCAGTAGTTAATGAGGCATTAGCATCTGGTTCTAAAATAGAAAAGAATTTAAACAAGGCGTTAAAGTCAAATATTAATATGTTTGGAGATAATGATGAAACTATTAAGGTTTTAGATACTCCAGTTAGAATTGAGCGTAGCCAATACGATAAAGAAATGAATGGAAGATCTAAGAATTTTGGAGCTTCTATTATGTATATGTATGGATCTGTAACTAACGAGTATAATACTTCGGCAGTTATTGGTGTAATATCAAGAACAAAAGGAACTGCTAAAGTATTTTTATATTCTGAAGAAACTTATGGTAAGTTTGCAAAGGGAGCTTCGTTTAAAGAATATGAAGGAGCTAGTGTTTTAGCAGAATTTCAAAATAAAACAAGAGATGTAGTTTCTCATTTATCTAAGTTTCCAGCAGATGGTTCAGCAAATGAATCAATAGTTACTGAAAAGGTAGAAAAAATAGCCTGTTTAGAATGTGATGAAGTTAATACTAAAAAAGCATGGAATAAAAATAATGGTTTTTGTCCTTCATGTAAAGATTCTTCAAAGGGTGTTGCAGAATCAATAGTTACTGAAGCAAGGCCAGGTACTAAAACATACTATCACGATAGAGACGTATTACCTCCACATTATGGTAATTCAGAACTTCATGATAAATCAGAGGAAATGTTTAAAAAATCATGGAAAAAACTTAATGATAAACAAAAGGATGAAGTATTATCTTCTTTCCCTAAAAATGAATCAGTAGTTACTGAAGCTAAGAATACTATTGGTCTTGCATTTAAAGAAGAACAAGATTATCTTGATTTTAAAGAGTTTGTTGCAGAACAACCTAGAGGAGCTATTAGAAAGAATATTGGTTTTGATAGTAAAACTAAATCATGGAATGTTGAAATGGACGTTAAAGTTCTAGACAGTATTTATGGTGAAGGAACTCCTAGCGATAAAAAGTCTGGATGGTACGGAGGATTACCTGATGATTTTGAATCAGTAATAATCGAATCAGTAGTTACTGAAGCTAATTCATCTGATATGGAAAAAGCATATAAAAAGAAAGGAGTAAATATAGATGTTCAGCACTTTGCAAGTGACGGTGGATTTTTTACTACATATGATGATATAAGTAAAGACGAGCTCTTAAAAATCGCTAAGAAAATGGATAAAAAATGGAAATATAATGTTTCGAATCCAATTAAGTCAGAGGAATCTGGTCATTACTTAATGGTAAATTTCACGAACGAATCAGTAGTTACTGAAGCTAGAAACTATAAAGAAAGTCCGGATGGTAAACATAAAGTCAAAGCGACTGTATGTTATATAAAACCAATGTCCGGTAAGAGAGAATGTAAAGCAATATACTTTAAATCAAAACACGATGCTTTAGGTTTTAAAGATAACGTTAAAGGATTTCCAAAGGGTGCAGCAGTAGAGGCTATTAAAGAGTCTAACATGAAATATACTACATTATTTGAAGAATTCATAAAAAAAACAAAGTCAGTATCTTCACAGAATGAGGCAGTTAAAGTAACTCCAGAATCAGATATTAAGATTGATGACTATACTTCAGATAATGGAGAAGAAATTAAAGCTGTTGAAATCGTAGGTGCAATTTCAAGTTCTGAAACTGAAGACGAATTCTTAGATTATTTTTATGATGCGTATGGTCAAGGAGCATTCACCGAAACAGATACATCTACTTTAGTTAAATACTTTAACGATTACCTAGAAGAAATTACTGCGAAAGAAACAGAAGAGGAAGAGGCTGAAAAAGAGGGTGGCGGCGAAGAAGAAGATCCATTAGCAGATTTAGATATTTAAAAAATTAAAAACCAATCTTTTTAATAAAGATATATAATTCAAATATAATAAAATAATAAAATGATCAATAAAGACTTATTAATCCTAGAGAGATCCTCTTCGAGTTTAGATCTAAAGACTGAAAATGGAGCTTATGTTCTAGAAGGTATCTTCGGTGAATTAGATAAAAAGAACAAAAACAATCGTATTTATACGGCTGAAGAGTATGTTCCACAAATAGAATCACTACAGGACAAAATTAAATCTTCTAAATTATTAGGTGAATTAGATCATCCAAGTAATTTCGATGTATCTTTAAAGAACGTATCACACATAATTGAAGAATTAACGTACGATAAAGAAAACAAACAAATTAAAGGACGTATCCGTTTATTAGATACCGATGCAGGAAGACAGGCTAAAGCTTTAGTTGATGCAGGAGTCCCTTTACAGATATCCTCAAGAGCCGCAGGTGCTGTTGAAGAGAATGGACAGGTAAAAATCAAGCAATTATTTACGTATGATCTAGTAGCTGATCCAGGATTTGCAAACGCAGAATTAACAAGAGTTAATGAATCTTATGGATTTGCTAACGACTCTGATATTTTAATTTATGAAATCGGAGTATCAAATATAAATGAAACAAAAATAGAAAATAAAGAAACAGAAACAATGGCAGAATCAAAATTTATCACTGTTGAGGACTTTAATAAATATTCAAAATATCTTTCTGAAGAAATTAAGTCTATTAAAGGATCTTTAACTGAAGCACAAGAAAACGTTAACGATAGCAAAGTTGAAGAACTAAAAGAATATGCTACATATTTAGCAGAAAAATTAGACAATTCAATTAAGTACTCTGAACACGTTGCAGAAAAAACAGATCAAAATATTCAATACTCAGAAGATTTAGCTGAGAAATTAGATCAATCAATTCAATACTCTGAGCATATTGCTGGAGGTGTTGATAATATTAAAGAATACACAAATTATTTAGCAGAATCTTATAATGAAGGAGCAACAACTCACGCAGACTTATTAGAATATGTTGACTATTTAAAAACTAACTTAGAAAAAGTTACAGAATATGCAGAGTATGTTGCAGAAACAGTTAACACTAACTTAATACTAGAAGACGAAGCTGGTAAAGAAGTTGCAGAAATCGAAGACGAACAAGATAATAAAGACGTTACTGAACCTGTTGTTGATGCTGATGGCAATGAAATAGACGGAGAAGTTAAAGACGTTGAAGCTGACTTAGAACTAGCAGGAGAAGGAGAAGCTGAAGGTGAAGAAATTTCTGAAGAAGATGGAGCTGGTAAAGAAGTTGCAGAAATCGATGCAGAAAACGACGCTAAAGATGTTACTGCACCAACAGTTGATGCTGATGGTAAAGAACTTAAAAACGGTGGAGAAGTTAAAGACGTTGAAGCTGACTTAGAACTAGCAGGAGAAGGAGAAGCTGAAGGTGAAGAAATTTCTGAAGATAGAGCTAAAGAAATTGAAGATGAAAATCTTAAACTAGCTGAAGAAGTTGAAGAGACTGAAGAAGTTGAAGAGACTGAAGAAGTTGAAGAGGCTGTAGATTCATTAGATGCTTATAAAAACTCAATCACTGAGAAATTACAAGCTTTATTAAGCCAAGCCGAAGATAAAAAGACAAACAATCCACAATTCTTTAACTTTGTATCTGAATCAACTCAAACTGAATTCAATATATTATCAACTGAAGACAAAACTAAAGTATTAGGAGCTGTTGAAGGAAGAGGTTATTTAACTGAAGGACAAATCTTAGGATTATGGAAAAACTCTTTATTAGTAGCAACTACACAAACAGAAGAAAATGTTACAGCTATGATGCCTACTGAATATAAAGAAACTTATTCTAAATTATCAGAAGCTAAAAAAGCGCAAATATTAGCACAATCTAAATATCACGTATTAGAAACTTCTTACCAAGTTGCAAATTTCTGGCAAACTAGAGACTTAAGAGATACTGCAGTAGTATTAGAAAAAGTAGAAATGGTTAAAGAATCTAAGAATGTTGAAACTAAATCAACAATCGGATATGATACAACTGATATTGCATTACAACTTGCAAATAGATTTAAAAAATAATTAAGATATATTATATAAGAGGTTGGTTAAGAGCCCCCTCTTATATTTTATTTTAGAAAAAATAAAAAAATCATTTTTCTCTAAAATAATACTGATATATAATAATATAAAAATACAATCGATTATTAGTTAAGAAGCAAAAAACTAAAAAAGAATCGAAATTTAATAAACAAAAACAATACCATTAAAAAAAATAAAATTATAAAAATGGCAAATTTAATTAACGAATCTGAAGTAAGATCAACATGGTCACCGATCATCGAATCTGCAACAGGAATCAACGATGCTAACAAATTAGCATGGATGTCGACTTACTGTCACAACCACAAATTATATGAAGACGCTAACATTATGTCTTTATCACCTATGAACTTAGCAGGTATGGGAGCAACAAAGTTTCCATCTGCAGGTGAAAACGGATCAGGAGACAAATCTCCTTCTTTATTACCTTTAGCAATGCAAGTTGCTGCACAAACTGTAGGTTTAGACTTAGTACCGGTAATTCCAATGGCTGGACCAATGGGATTATTATCTTACTTAGACTTTACTTATGAAGGTGGTAAATTAAAAAACACTGTTGCACCAACTTACATTAAAGTAGGAGTAGCAACTGGTGAAAACATCGCAACTGTTAAAACAGAAATCGAAGCATTAGCTGAGGATAAAATCGTTGCTGCTGCAGGATACGGAGCTTACACATTAGTAGGTTCTTCTAGAATCGATGGTAAATTAATTTTCAAAGTTGGAACTATCATAGCTGCAACTGTAGTTGCTGATGTTACTTTAGCATTAGCTTCTTTAACAGCTACTGCAACTGCAACGGGTGTTGAATTAGTAAAAGCTTTAGAAGATCACATTAAAGGATTTACTGCTGCAGATGCTGCTGGTACTCCTTTCACAAGAGACGCTGGTGAATCAACTCCAGACAAAGTAATGGGATTATCTTTATTCTCTAAATCAGTTTCAGCTAAGACTTACCAAGTTGCTGCTGCTGTAACAAGAGAGCAGGTTCAAGATTTAAAACAATTCGGTGTAGATGCTGTTGCTCAAGTTGAGTCAGTATTAACTAACGAATTAACTCAATCTATCAACCAGCACATCTTAGGTTCTATTAGAACTTTAGGTGAAGCTAACGTAACTTCTTTCGGAGGAGCTAGTTCTTTTGATATCACGTTACTTGCAGCTTCTGCATTAACTGGAGGAGATACTGTTGCATCTGCACACAGACAAATCTTAACTCAAGTTTTAGCAGCTGCTAACTTAATCGCGAACAGAGGACGTAGAGGAGCAGGAAACTTTGCAGTAGTTGGAGCACAAGTTGCTACAGTATTACAATCAGTTTCTGGTTTCGTTGCAAACCCAATGTCTAACACTATTTCTCAATCGGCTGGAGCAATCTATCCATTAGGATCAGTTGCTGGAATTAACATATACACTGACCCTACTTTAGACTGGGCAGATATGAAAGTCGCAGTAGGAAGAAAAGGAGACGGAAACGGACCTGGATTAGTATTCATGCCTTACTTAATGGCTGAATCAGTACAAGCAATCGCTGAAGGAACTATGGCTCCTAAGATCGCTGTTAAATCTAGATTCGCATTAGTTGAAGCTGGATTCCACGCTGAAACTCAGTATGTTACTTTTTCAGTAGCAGGATCATGGACTAACTTAATCAACTTAGTATAATTCTAAGCTGGTTAATTAACCAATATTTTTTAAGAAAGGGTAACATTAATTTGTTACCCTTTTTTTATGAATATATACTTTATATTAAATATAAAAAACAAAGAACATTATGATTAATAATTTCGAATCTTGGTTTAATAAAACCAATAAAAGTATAATTAAAGAAGATGCAGCAGTTACACCGGAAGTATCTGATAAAACTACAGCAGCATCTGGTAGAAAAGGAATGATGCATGACGTTGATACAATCATGACTTCATTAGATGCATTATCAGTTGAACTAACTGAGGAATTAGAAGCAATAGAAGATGATCTAGTAATAAGTGAGGCAGGCGCTAGCGATGCTACTGATTTTATTAAATCATGGATAACAAGTATGAGGGCTACTAAAGCTCAGAAAAAAGTTAACAAAATTAAAATGAATGCGGCAGATCTAGAATTTGCTAGCAAAAACTTTGAAGGAGACAAGAAGGAAAAAACAAAAGCCAAATCAATACAAGTAAACCAACAAGCTAAAGACTTACAGACAATGGTCAATGATAAGTTTAAAGGTAAAGGAGCTATTGTCGATGCAAAGTTATCTAAGGCAAAAATTGAAGGTCAAATAGAAATCATCAAGAGAACTTCAGGTATGGAAGATAATCCAAACAAGAAGTCTGATATGAAGACTAAACTAAAGGAATTATCTAATAAGTATAAAGAAGAAACTGCAGCAATTAACGGATTAGAAGACTCTAATGACGAGGCTATCAAGGCTGAGAAAAAACGACAACAGGACAAACTAGATGCGGAAAAAGCAGAAGGAGAACCAGCTAAAAAAGTAGAAGGAGAACCAGCTAAAAAAGCAGAAGGAGAACCAGCTAAAAAAGTAGAAGGAGAACCAGCTAAAAAAGTAGAAGGAGAACCAGCTAAGAAACCAGCTAAAGAGGAAACTGAAGAAGAAAAGAAAGCTAGATTAGCTAAAGCAGCTGCAGCAAATAAGGTTGATGATTCAGTACAAATCGATAACGATTTAATTACCAGAGCTAAAAATTTAAATTTAAATGAATTAGCAGAAGATATCGCTACTTATGATGCATGGCAAATTAAAGAAGGTACTGCACTATATAATAAATACAATAACATTATTACTAAATCAGAAAAGACATCAATATTAAATGAAGGTTTCTATGATTCAGTACAGGATAAATTTAGAAGATTAATGTAATTATCTTTTAGAATTTTTACGAGCAAGTTTTAAGAACTCCTTCTGTTGATTCAGTAGGAGTTTTTTTACGTGGTTTTGAAAGAGAACTGAAGATTCCCAAATTCTAGAATCTACACTACCACTCAAAGTGTCCCAGTATTCAGGATGCACAAAGTTTTCTGCACTAAAGTTATTTATATTAGATCGAATATCCCTATCACTTAAGGCACATTTCCAATCTATGGTATCATAGCTTTCCTTTAATACGTCAAGTTTTACAAACTCCTCAGTAGACCAGTCATAATATAGCTTGTCAAATCGATCAACATGTCGATGTCTACATAATTCAAATATGATTTGTAGGAACTGATCATCCTGGGCACGGTCCTTTATAATCGGATGCTCTAATAATAATCTACGCTGCTGTTTTGAGATAGAGTCGTAGCGAACCCCGTATCTATTCCTAGGATAAGGACCGCCGGTCCTCTGAATACTAGGATATTTTTTATTGTATGCCATATAGTATATTTATCTGAAACATTTCACAATACCTTCGTATAATATATCTAAACACACATCAGATGATTCACGCTTTATTTACAGAAAAATACAGACCTAAAAACCTACAAGACTTAATATTGCCAGAGAGAGTAATGTCAAAGTTTAAAGATGGTTTATCACAGAACATGTTATTAGCAGGAAGCCCTGGAACAGGAAAAACCTCAACAGCTAAGGCGATCGTTCAACAGTTTGATTTACCATATCTTTATATTAATGCATCAACAGATACTTCAGTCGATGTTATTCGTACAAGGATCACAGACTTTTGTTCAACAATGTCAATCCTAGATGATCGTGATAAATTTAAAGTAGTTATATTAGATGAGGTTGATGGTGTATCAGATCAATTCTTTAAAGCTCTACGTGCAACAATGGAAACATTCGCAAGTAATTCACGCTTTATTGCAACTTGTAATTACATTAATAAACTGCCAGATCCTATCCTATCAAGATTCGAAGTAATTAATTTCGATTTTGATAAAGAAGAAGAGAGTGAATTGACAAAGAAATATATTCGTAGAGTATATGATATTTGTGGAAAAGAAGGAATGACAATTGAAAAACCAGCATTAGTGGAATTTGTTAAAAGAAACTTTCCAGATTTAAGATCTACATTAAATAAATTACAAGGATTTAAAACACAAGGAACAACTTCAATCAACGTTGAAGATGTTAAGAAATTTAATTCAGTTTATAAAGACGTATTTGAATTAATATTTAATGAAACTGATCCAATTAAAAACTATCAATATTTAGTTGGTGAATATTCTAATAGAGTAGATGATGTTCTACAAACATTAGGAGATGAATTTATTCAATACATCCAATCAGAAAAACAATCAGCAGCTAGATTTATTCCGCAGATTGCAGTTACAGTGGCAGAGCACCAAGCTCAACGTAACCTGGTAATTGACCAAGTTATAACACTTTTAAGTTGCGTGTATAAATTACAAGAAATAGTTAGACAATAATGAAGAAAAAAGCAGCTATAATATGTCCTATTAAAAATGAAGAAACCTACATCGAAAAGTTTTTTGAATATTATCAAAAACACTTTGACACAAGTGACATCTACATTTTAGATTTTGGATCATCTGAAGAATATATTAAAAATGTGATTGGTCAAAATGCAACTGTAATTAAAACAGATGCTAATATATTAGACGCAATGGAACTTTTTTATGCAATAAGAAAAGCCCAATCAGATTTATATAAAGAATATACATACGTGCTCCCATTAGATGTTGATGAGATTTTATATTATCACGCTGAAGGAGGATTAAAAAAATATTTACAAGAAACAGAAGTTGAATTAATCTCAAGTAGAGGACATGAAGTGATACATCTTCCATTTCTACAGGAACCTATTGATCCTTCTAAAAAATGGATGGATCAAATAAAATACTGGTATACTAATCATTTTCATTATGGAAAAACACTAATATCTAAAAAAGAATTAGATTGGGAGCCTGGATTCCACATTTACACCGGAGAAACAGTAAGTATTAGGGAGCAACACTTAGATCCTAAATTATTCTTAATTCATTTACACCGACATGATTTTAACACAACAATGTCAAGACACATAAAATGGTCAGGTATGGAATGGTCTGAATATACTTTAGAAAATAAATTAAACTATCATTATACTGAAAAATCAGAAGAAAGATTACTAGAATGGTATTACAGACCAATATTTGAAAAAATACATACAATTCCAGAAGAAATTAAAAAAAATATTGACATTTAATCACTCTAGATTTTTTTATGTCGCAAAAAAGTGTTATATTTACTTATAACAAAAAATAAAAACACAAAAATATGAAGTTAGGTAAGCACACATTAATAATAGATGGTAATTATTTTCTACACAGTAGATTATTTGTATTACCAAGACCTAAAGGTGAACAACTATTAGGCACTAAAGACAGTCAAGCTAGTTTAATGCGTAAGTTATGTATTGACTTTGCATCTGAGCTACGTAGAATGGCAGGTTTTGTTGATCAAGTTGTAATTGCAGTCGATGATAAATCATGGCGTAAAGATCTTTTCCCAGATGCACAATATAAAGGTACTAGAACATATGACGACTCAATCAACTGGGCCGGCGTATTTAGTACTTATAAAGCATGGCAAGAAATCTTACAAAAACAAGGTGTAGTTATTCACCAAGTCAAAGGTGCAGAAGCAGATGATGTTATGTTCGGCTGGTCAACTCAGTTAAATAATGAAGGTAAGAATTGTATTGCATGGACAGGTGATCGTGATTTAATTCAATTAGTTAATTACAATCAAGCAACTGATGCGTATACCTTATGGTATTATAATTCAAAACGTAAGTTAATTGCATTCGAAGGTTTCGAAGAAGTATTAAATGAACGTGCAACTGATAAAATGTCTAATGATGACTTAATGTTCAATATGAACTCAAATACAGTAATGCACGATCAAATGAAACAGAACTTAACAGACTGGTCTCTTAAAAACGGCGTTTCTATTGAAGAAATCAATTGTGATGATTTTATTTTTACTAAGATCTTACAGGGTGATAAGAGTGATAATATTAAAAGTGTTGTCTCTTGGACAAAAACAGCAAAGTCCGGTAAGATTATGAATTATTCTATTACTGAGAAGAATGCTTTTAAAATATTAGATCAATATAAAGAACTTCATGGTAGCTTTTCAATAGATGATTTCTTTAATAAAGAAAGCGTTGATTCAATCGTAGATATTATTCATAAAGTTATTGGTAAATCTACATTATTAGAAATCAAAGGTAGATTCAACCAAAACTTAGATCTAATGTTATTACATTTTAATACAATACCAGATCCTATTCAAAAAGAAATATACAGAGTAATTGAGAATGATTTTAATGTAGAACCTACTTTTCCAAAACTAACTAAAATGGATATAATCCTAGAAGGAACAGATTGGTTACAGAAAAAAGGAACTGCAGCACCAGGAGGATATGATCCATTTGCAGGGTTAAAAACTCCTGAAACAAAACAGCAAAGTAACAGTAAAATAACAAACGAGTTATTCTAAAATATGCTAGACGAAACCAAACTATTTGACTTCATAAAAATAATGTTTACGAAGCCAAAGGAATATTATGACATAAAGCAATTTAATAAGAAGAGACATCATTTTATGATTAACAGATTCTTTGCAATTAAATTTCCGACAAATGCACAGTTGTTTAATGTTAATGGTATTAATCCTATCTCGGTAATTGACAGCTGGGCACTAGTTGCTTCACGATTCAGAGGAGTTCCTCGTTGGATTTATACTAAAACAAAAAAATCTAAAAAGAAATCAGCCCCAGGTAAAGGTAAATATATACCAAGTGATGAAGCCATTCGATTTTTCATAGATAAAAATGAAATAGGAATGCGAGAATTCAAAGAGCTAGAAAAGTTCGCCCAAGATGAATTATACACGTCACTTAAATTGATTGAAACATCGATGAAAGTGTATTAACCTAGAATTAAATGAATATTAGTAACTTCCCAACTGCGGTTGATGTAACACTACATAGATATAATCACATGGACAATCGTCTATGGACTCAAATTAAAAATGAATTAGATTACGTCGATCTTAATGAAACGTCCGTCGTGGTGAGTATTTCACAACTAAGGTCACTATTAGATGATAACTACATATCCCTAATTAATCAAATCAAGTCAACTGGTGCGGAATCTCTACACAAAAAAGTAAGTTCACCTTATTTTTTATATATGATGTGTATTGATATGCCAAACTTACAACTAGTTAAATTTAACCTAAGCTACGATAAAAAATTTACTAGATTACTAGAGAATGATGGTAATAAAGTTTTAAAATTTGATTTTAAGGTTTTAGCAATAACAATTAGGCTCTCTGAAGTTTTTGAAACTGAGGATTTACATTTATTAAACCCGGTTTTAGAAAGTTTAAAAATACTTGAACATGACGTACCTTACGCTAGATTACAGGCTATTGATTTAATAGACACATTAGATGCGTGGGTTGAAAATGAAATGGAGTATGATTTAGAGGAAGGTGCACCTGACGCAGTGCCACTTGTAACCACTTTAATGGATTTAATAGATATGAAAACAGAGGGAGACAATCCAATCGCACTGATAGTTACGGATTATTGATATAATTTATTGATATATAGATTAAATAAATCTTTTTTAATGAACTTATTTAATAATTTTGGAAAGAGAGAAGCTTTAATTTATATTATTGTTACTCTATGGATTGTAATGGGAATTTATGCGGCATTTAAAGCATCAAGCCTATCAGATCTTGGAGTATACTTCGGATCATTAACAGCGTATGCTGCAACTTATATATGGGCAGAGTCAAAGCGACCTAGTACAAAAACAGGAGTATTTAAAGCGGGTCCTAGATCTAGAAGAGAGATCATGATATATGTTGTAGTTCTTCTTTGGGCTATTGCTGGATTTGTATCAATGTATTTTTCTAGAGATTTAAATGATTTATCAATTTATTTTGCTTCATTAACAGGATTTGTAGCCTCATGGATTGCTGGTGAAAAGTTTAAACCAGAAGATCATATTATTAAAGATCTTAAAACTGAAGATGAAAATATAGAAAATATAGAAGAATAATGGTTACAGGATTTACAGCAACAGAATACGGTGATTTTTTAATCGCTAAACTTAATGACCCTTACTATAATACAGTAAGAGTAACAGATTGGGAAATAGTAGCAGGTGTACAAAGTTTTAAAACAGTTGGGACTATATCAACGCAGTCAGGATCCTTGTCAGTTAATGGAAATTTCACTGACTTTAGTAATTTTATACCAGGCGATAGTATTATAATAGGTAACACGACATTTGTAATTGATACAATAGTTACCCCAATTGAATTAACACTAACTACAGCTCCAGATTTCACAACAAGTGGGATTGAGTTTTATACGCCACCGAATGCAAATAACTTTTTTGAATATGAATATAGATGGTCTTCAGATAATGCACAATTTTCTGAATTAAGACCTCTTAACA
>Ga0209712_10003459_pt1 | contig 12795 bp, 7 predicted proteins | sample ArcOceMetagenome_FD_187443 | JGI IMG/M metagenome (GOLD analysis project Ga0209712, IMG submission 187443) | Marine eukaryotic phytoplankton communities from Arctic Ocean - Arctic Ocean - Greenland ARC118M Metagenome (SPAdes) (version 2) | ecosystem: Environmental > Aquatic > Marine > Oceanic...
TATCTGCATCTAGGTACCATACAGTGTCTGGGTTTATTGCAGCATCAGCATCGTTACAATCATCTGCATTAGTTACATAACCGGATGGTCCACTACAAGTTGTAGTAGAAATACTACTATCTCCATAGCCATCATTGTCAGCATCTTTGTACCATACAGTGACAGAGTTTATATTAGCATCACTGTCGTTACAATCATCAGCATTACTTGCATAACCCACGGGTTCAGAACAAGCGACAGTAAAAACACTGTTATCGCCATAACCATCACTGTCAGTATCTGCGTAATAAATACTGCTCACACAGGGGTCTATCCAAGTGGCTACGCCACCAACCATGGTTAAAACTTGACCTTCAGTACCAGAACCTATATCACTATTTGCATTAGTATCTACATAGTTTTTTGTTGCAACATCTTGCGCGTCTGTAGGGTCTGCTACATTTTGGATTGGATTGGAATTCATATTTAATACAGCAGTCACACTTAAATTTTCTGCAGAAACGTTGACATCCTCATTCACATTAATGTCCAATTTTCCGTCAGGCAAAACAATTTCTAAATCTTCATCTGAGGATTCTGCAATATAAGGTCCGTACTCTCCTGAAAGATAGTCACCAAAAACTAATTTACCCCCACTGTAATAATCGTCGGGGTTATTACCAAGAATTCGTACAGCAATGTTTTCTCCTGTATTGTTTTCAGCAAGTATATTTAAAGCTCCTGGGCCATTATCTTCGTCTACATCCCATTCTTCTAAAGCCGCCGATGCTCCAGTTCCATACAATAAACCGTCATCATCTATTTGTAAGCCTTTGGCTGCTCCACCATCATTGTTAATCCAAAAATCTTGTAAGCTAATGTTTTGAGTCGCTACATGATCCCAAGAGCCAGAACCCGCACCAGCAAGAGCCGTCCAAGCGGTTCCATTGTAATAATAAAAACCCGCAGTCGCATCGGTTTGGTAAATCAATAAACCGTCTGCTGCAGCTGTAATTGCATCACGTTCGGTTTCTGTCATTCGTGGAATCAAAATACCGCCTTCTGTAGAAGTAATTTCCAAAGCTGCCGAAGCATCTATTACGGGCGTGTTAATTCATACTTGAGCCGTTAAGCCCATGCCAAAAATAGCAATACTAAGTATTAATAGTTTTTTCATTTCTTAATAATTTTAAAAATTGACAATTGGTTTTGATTATTCGTTGTATGTAGTAAATAAACTCCTGTTGAAAGTTCAGACACATTCAATTCGTTGCGGTCAGATTCTAACACCTTTTGTCCAGAGACATTGTACAAAATAGATTTTTGAAGATTTTTTGACACAATGATCAGTTTGTCAGTCGTTGGATTTGGATAGACTTTTACAAAGTCATTTGCAGCGATTTCTACAATTGTAAGACTCGCATTAGCCGAGCTGGCTGTGATGCGTGTAAATTCTAAAGCATCCGCAAAAGCATAGCTTAAAGTGTTATTCGTTTCGTCTGCAATTGCGGGATGATTCGTCCAAATGCCCTCAGCACTTAGAGTTTCTAATACCAAATCGTCTTCAGGAATATCATTGAGTTCGCCGTCTGCGTAGGCAAAAGTAATCGTGCCAGTAAAGCCGCTCAAAGCCGTTGAAGCGTCGTATACTCTGTTGATGCTCGTACTGCCTTCGACCACTACAGGTATGTCTGTAACAGATATTGCATTTGCGTCACTAATGACATAGGTGTCACTAGGGGCTAATGTTAAGCCGCCTAAATTTAGGGAAGCTGTGTTTTCAATCGAAATTGAAGCACCGTTTGAAACGGTTAAAATTTGACTGAACATCATGCCTGGAAGGCATAGGAGTCCTAAGATATAATTTTTCATAATTGGTTAATTTTATACAAAGATACAAAGACTCTGGTCAAATGGATATTTAATACTTTTTATTTACAAGCTAACAGAAGCCTTGATCTGGTGTTTCTGATGCTGTGCTAAAAAATGTAGTTAAATATGAGTTGCATTTCATGTATACTATTGGTGCAAACAAAAAAGACTGCCTTTTCGGGCAGCCTCTTTTTGTTTTGCTTAACTATAGGTATATTTATAATTAGTTAAAATTTTAACTAATTGACCCCAAGTCTACACAGTCTATAATTAAACAAGTAGATATGTAAAGTTAAAAATATTAGCGTTATTACCAAATAAATGCAAAAAAAAAGAGACTGCCTTTTCGGACAGTCTCTTTTGATTCAATTAAAATTAATTATCGCGCTTCACATGAATCACTCCAGAAATTGTATGTGAAACTCCTTGGTTGTCCTCGTAAGCGCCACTGAAACTCATGTCAATATATTCGTCAACAGCAGTTCCAAATGCATTTAAATTAAATGTAATTTGGTTGTTTTCATAACTAATGTCTTGGCACTCTACAAACGCCATCCCAATTTCGGGTGTATTACCATTATTCCATACATCTACATATGGGTAATCTCCTTCATAGTTTGGATAGTTATCATTTAAATTTCCGGTAATATACATGCACGTAGTTTGATTGCCACCGCCAATATTTAGTTGCGATATAGCAGAATTATTAGTTTCATAGATACTACAACTTAGGTTGGATATAAATTGTTCAAGTTCACCATCATCAATACTAAATTGAATAAATTCTTCTATAGTATCACAAGCTGACAATACCCCTAAGTTTGTTAAAGGGCTTGTCAATGTGTAATTAATTTCACCAGTGCTTTGCAGGTTGTCGTAATCATACCCCGTAATACTAATGGAAGCATTTTCATTACAACTAAGTACATTGATATCAAACAGACCGTCCGTGACTAAACTATAAAACGCAGTGCCACCTTCAATACGGCCTTCGACATATCCATTAGCCACTGCACTACCATCACATGTATTGAAAACACCCGTGATTGTTTCTTGATATTCTTCAACTTCAGGGGCATCAAGCACAATGTCAAGCATGGTGTCTTGACTAAACGGCCCAATACTTTCAGATGAATTAGGAATTTCTAAGTTATTACAAATATTGTACAAAAAGTATTGTAAATTTAAAACTTGGTTCGCTGGGACAATACCACAAACTTCTCCATTGTTATTCGTAACTCCTGAGCCACTGCCATTAAATTCACTTTCAATACTTACCATAATACTGCTCAATGGGGTGTTGTTAGCATCACTAATATTTAAACATAAGTTGATGTATTCGACAGGGATATCACAATTCCAAAAAGAGAAATGACTGACTGTTCCAACATATTTTGTTCCTTGCAGTGTGGCACTGCCTTCTTCAATCCAATAGCCGTTATCTTCATCAAAATACCAAAGTGGGATTTCATTAGGTGCCCCCGCTAATGTTTCAGGGTCCAATGGGACGGATAGGGTTGCAGTAGTGCCCTCAGAAAGATTCAGTTTGTCTCCTGTTTCGCTGCGCAATTCTACGGCCAGCATGCCAAAAGTTTCAAGCATTCTTGCTTCATTTTGTAAATTTTCAGCTAAGAGCATTCCGGGCATTTGCTGTGGCATGTCTTCATCGGTAGGGTTTAGAAAATGCAGAGTGACTTTTACATCTCCAGTGTATTCGCTACCATCAGAATTACTATAAGCTCCAGAGAGATCAACCGCGGCACCATTGCTTAAATTCACAGTTGCGGCAGTTCCAGAACTCACTGTTTGAGTGACTGTTTGTGGTAATAACATTATTTGAACTTGATTGATGCCTGCCGTTGGGACTACAGATCTTGAACCGTGTAGGAATCCTGCTTTTTCTACTTTGATAAAAGCAAATTTCTCATAGACTTGTGCGTTTTTTATAATAAAAACACCATTGATATCGGAATCCGTTGTGCTGTTTCCAATTTGAACCATGGCACCGCTCACAGGATTGTTTTGCAGGTCGACAATACGGCCCATAAAATCGCTATCTGTTAGACTTCCAAAGCTTTCTATTAGTGTAACAGATGGAGACGGTGTGTTGGGTTCTGCCGATCCAGCAGCGGGTTCATCATCACAGCTTACAAAGCAAAAGAAAACTAAGAGTGCTAATAAATTTCTGAGATTTACGAATCTTTTAAATGTGATCATCTTCATTTTAAATTGGTTAATAGTTCAACAATATACAAAATTATATATAAAACTTTTATTTTGCAATTAATTAGATGTTCAGTATTTCTAAATGGAACGTAGGGTGTGAGTATTGTTTAAACAAAAAAGACTGCCTTTTCGGGCAGTCTCTTTTAGATAAATATTATTTTAAAAAGTCCTTAAACCAACATCGTCACAGGATTTTCAATAAAGCCTTTTAAGGTTTGTAAGAATTGTGCGCCCGTTGCGCCATCTACCGTTCGGTGATCGCAAGCAAGGGTGAGTTTGATGGTGTTTCCAACAACAATTTGTCCGTTTTTAACCACCGGTTTTTGAACAATCGCCCCCACCGATAAAATCGCTGAGTTGGGTTGGTTGATAATCGATGTAAAACTCTCTATTCCAAACATCCCTAAGTTAGACACCGTAAAGGTACTGCCGTCCATTTCTTGAGGGGTTAATTTTTTGGTACGTGCACGGCCTGCAAAATCTCTAACTGCCGCGCCAATTTGTGGCAAGCTTTGCTCATTCGCAAAACGTACGACAGGAACCACCAAACCATCTTCAACAGCCACTGCCACACCAACGTGTACATGGTTGTTGAGTTTCATGCGATCCACAAACCACTGTGAATTCACTTGTGGGTGCAAACGCAATGCCAATGCACAAGCTTTGACAATGATATCGTTAAATGATATTTTTGTATCCGGAACCGTATTGTATTGCGCTCTAAACGCCATGGCATTGTCCATGTCAAACTCTACATTCAAATAATAATGAGGTGCAGAGAATTTAGATTCGCCCAAACGTTTCGCAATGGTTTTACGCATTTGCGAGTTTTTGATTTCTTCAAAATCTTCTTGACCTGTCGGTACAAACTTCGCTGCACCTACGGCAGAACTTGCTGCTGCAGGTGTAAAGTTTTCAACATCGCGTTTGATGATGCGTCCGTTTTCGCCACTTCCAACCAATTGATTCAAAGCAATGCCTTTGTCGTCTGCCATTTTACGCGCTAGTGGCGAAATATGCAAACGTCCTGTTGTATTGGGTACAGCCACTGCAACGGGTGCAGCTTCTGTTTTGGGTGTTTCTTTGACAACCGGAGCAGCTACTTTAGGTGCTTCTTGTGGCGAGGCTTCTACAACGGCGGTTGCACCAGTAGAAAAGTTAGCAGCAACCGCTGAAACATCCGTTCCTGCAGGGCCAATAATGGCTAAAAGATCGTCTACTTTTGCAGAATCCCCTTCTTGCAATCCGATGTATAATAAGGTTCCTTCATTAAAGGATTCAAACTCCATCGTTGCTTTGTCCGTTTCGATTTCAGCTAAAATATCGCCTTCTTCGATTACATCACCAACTTGTTTGAGCCAGCTCGCAACAGTCCCTTCTTCCATGGTGTCGCTTAAGCGCGGCATGGTCACCACAATCACACCTTCTGGAATGCTTGCTGTACTTGGTTCCACAACGGTTGCAGCGGCTTCTACTGTAGCCTCTGTTTCTTCTGTAGTTGTTTCTTCTGCGGCAGTCGTTGGATTCAACAGTGCCGAAATATCTTCGCCTTCATCTCCAATAATGGCAAGAAGCTCATCGACCATTGTCGTTTCACCTTCTTGAACACCAATGTGAAGTAAGGTTCCTTCATTAAAGGATTCAAATTCCATCGTTGCTTTATCCGTTTCGATTTCCGCAAGAATGTCACCTTCTTCAATTTTGTCTCCTACTTTTTTCAACCAGCTCGCCACGGTTCCTTCTTCCATGGTGTCGCTTAGTCGGGGCATATTAACTATGATTGCCATAACTTATAATTTATGTTGTAAAAATGGATAATCTTCTTGTTCGTATACGACATCGTACATGACACTTTTTTCTGGATATGGAGATTTGTCCGCGAATTTCTCACATTCAGCAACCAATTCTTTCACACGTTTATCAATCACTTTAATATCGTCTTCGGTAGCATATTCCTCACGAAGAATGACATCTAAGACTTGTGTAATTGGATCAATTTTTTTGTATTCTTTAACCTCGTCTTTGGTTCTGTAGTGTTGTGCATCACTCATAGAATGTCCTCTATAACGGTAGGTTTTCATTTCTAAGAATGTTGGACCGTCACCTTTTCTGGCACGTTGAATGGCTTCGTCAAAAGCTTCTGCGACTTTGATAGGGTTCATTCCATCTACAGGTCCACAAGGCATTTCATACCCCAAACCTAATTTCCAAATATCAGAATGGTTAGCGGTTCTGTCTACAGACGTTCCCATCGCATAGCCATTGTTTTCACAAACAAAAACGACTGGAAGTTTCCATAGCATAGCCATGTTGAAAGTTTCGTGTAACGAGCCTTGACGGGCTGCACCATCTCCAAAATAGCAAAGGGTTACGGCACCAGTTCCGTTGTATTTATCTCCAAACGCCATTCCAGCGCCTAAAGGTATTTGCCCACCAACGATTCCATGACCGCCATAAAATCCTTTTTCTTTAGAAAAAATATGCATCGAACCTCCCAATCCTTGAGACGTTCCAGTGGCTTTTCCAAAAAGTTCTGCCATCACACGACGTGGATCAACGCCCATCCCAATGGGTTGTACGTGATTTCGATAGGCAGTGATCATTTTGTCTTTGGATAAATCCATCGCATGTAAAGCGCCTGCAAGTACGGCTTCTTGACCGTTGTACAAGTGGAGAAACCCTCTTACTTTTTGTTGGATATATACGGCCGCAAGTTTGTCTTCAAACTTTCGCCATAGCATCATATTCTCATACCAATCAAGGTAGACTTCTTTAGTTATCTTCTGCATGTGTTTACAGTAATTGTTTTTAATGTAAACACAAAAGTAATACTTTGATTGATAACCTAAAAAGAGTAAGAGTTAATTTTTTAAAAAAACGTTATAGTATGGTTTTGTCAAAGATCCATGGAAGGATATTTTCGACGGAATTTGAGACAGCTATTTGTCCAGAAGTCCCCATAAAATAGAGTTCCATAGGAGCGTTTTGCTTCACTTCATATTCGGACAGCGCCTGTCTGCACGCGCCACAAGGAGGAATTGGTTTGGTGGTTGGATTAAGGGTAGATCCTGCCACAATTGCCATGCGAAGTATTTTTTGATTTGGAAATTCTGCCCCCGCATAATACACTGCGGTGCGTTCGGCACACAATCCAGAAGGGTAGGAGGCGTTTTCTTGGTTATTTCCAGAAATAATCTCTCCATTTTCTAGTTCTAAAGCGGCACCTACTAAAAATTTTGAGTAGGGTGCATAGGCTTTTTTACGGGCTTCTGCCGCTTTATGGATCAGGTTTTGAATCGGTGTGTCAAATTCTTCAATCGCATCGTACACATCAAAAGAGGTCTCAATTTTTACTTTTTTCATAATTCGTATAGACAAAAAAACTATTGCAGTGCGCAATAGTTTTTATTAGTATTTTTCAAAGCGATTGCTTAGTATTCGCTGTATTCGCCGTCTCCAAAATTAAAGGATAAAGAAAAACGCAAGGTATTTTCTAAAGGGCTTTGTACTTTGGAAGCTGAGAATAAATAGGATAGGTCAATATCAATTGCGCTGTATTTGAAACCTGCTCCCATGGCGAAAAATTTACGGGCTCCTTTGAATTCATTTTCATTAAAATAACCGAGCCTTAAGGCGAATGAATCTTGGTATAAGTATTCTGCACCTATGGCCCATGTGAACTCATCTAACTCTTCGCTGAACCCGCCAGGCGCATCGTTAAAGGATTGAAAAACACCTTCCATAAATCCAACATCTGTATCTTGACCTTCGACAATGACTTTGTCAGTTTCACTTATTAAAGTGTCATCACCTTCTTCGTAAGTCCCATTTCCATTTAAGTCTTCAAACACGGTTTCTGTTCCAAGAATTGGAGGCGTTGGCACCAGTAGTTTGGTGACTTCTGCGGTCACATTGACTCTGTTGTATTGGTCAAAGATAAAGTCAAATCCACCACCCAATCTTAAATTGGTTGGTAAGAAGTTTTCTCTTCCACCTTCGTCATATTTAATTTTTGGACCTAAATTTTGAATGGCAAACCCACCTCTCCAACGGCCATTAAAACTGTCGTAGGCTTCTTCTTCACTTTGGTAGTAACCTGTAATGTCCACTGCAAAGGAATTCGCAGCTGTTGCATCAGGGTCTAAATTTTGAATTTTCAAGTCAGATCGAATATATCTTAAGGCAACTCCCATGGAAAACTGATCCGAAAGTCTCAAAGAGTAAGAGGCATCGAATGTTAATTCGTTAGGTTTGACAATAATTGGTTCAGAAAATTCATCTTCGCGTAGTTCAATTTCCCCAAGAGAAAAATACTTAAAACTGACGGCAAATGCACTCCGTTCATTAAGCCTGTTAAAATAAGTGACATTTCCTAAAAAGATGTCATTGACTAATTTGCTTAAGTAAGGCGTATAGCTAAACCCAACTCCAGATTTTGCTTCTGAAAAGGCATATTTTGAGGGATTCCATTGTTGAGAATAGGCGTCAACGGAGGTTGCCACCCCTATGTCCCCCATACCTGCGGCACGGGCATCGGTAGCAATCAACATAAATGGTGCCCCCGTGGTAATGACTCGTGAATCATTTAGATTTGGTGTTATGACAGTGGTGGTTTGAGCTGCTGCTTTGGTCGCAAATAGGGCGATTAAAAATAGCACACAAATGGATGTTATTTTTTGGTTTTTTTGAGTTGGAATCATTTTAAATCTTAGTGTTATGAATTAACAAATATAATGTAATATTAAAGGATTACAAGTTTTTCAATTTTTTCTGCTTGCATTCCTGTGCTGGATGAACGTACTTTTAATTTATAGACATAAACGCCTTTGCCAATTTTGCTGCCAAAATCATCGGTGCCATCCCAAGTGATGTCTCGAGAGACAGAACTCGTGGTTTTGGAGCCCGCATTGGTTTGTCCATTAATAGTTTTTATCAATTTCCCCGAAACGGTGAATATCTGAATAGAAACGTCTAAAACATCCGAACTATTGTGGTTGAACCAAAATTCTGTGTAATTCACAAACGGATTGGGGTAATTCAACACATTGGTAAGCTCTAAACTAACGTCTTTATCAAAGACGATAAATTGAATGTCCTGGGTAGAAGCATTGTTGTACACATCCCATGCTTTAAGGGTTAAAGTATGTAAGCCAGGGCTTAAATCTCTCAGCGGATAACTCAAAGAGCCTCTTTTGTAATCATCGATGGCTGCGACATAATAGTCGTTCAGTTTGTAAACATTGGTTTCATCACCATCTAAAATGCCTGTAATATCATGCCCAATCCCACTGGCGGTGTTGATGCCATTTTCGTCATATAAATTTGCCAAAAGTGTCGGCTCTTCATTGGTGATGCCTCCAGAAACAAAATTTTCATCGTTCATATATAAATTGATGTTCGGCCCTATATTGTCTTCAGGCGCATTGAGGTTGACCCCTCCAATTTTAATGTCATAATTATACCCCCTATTGTCGGATAGAGGAGCTTCGGATTTAGAATACAAGCTTATTTTTCCATTTCCTTCCGTGACTGTAATGTCTCTAGGAACAATAAATTCAAACGAAAATTGTCCATTGGTTACACTTGCTTGTCCTCTAAAAATCACTTCTCCCAAAGCATCAAAGTCCAATAAGATGAGGTTGCCTGCACCATCCCTTATTCCGTCGTTTCCAAGGGTAGAACGCTGAAGGTCTTTGTCATAAATAGTTGCGGTGAGTACGCCGTTGTAGTTGTTTAAAACAGTTCCCTGCGAATCGGTGACAGTGCCTTCAATTTTGGCAGGACCCAACGCTTTTAGAACTTGAGTAGAGGTATTGACGTCTTCGTCATTTATTTTTGTAACTCTAATGTCTGGCTTGGCAATGGGGAGTTTAATGGCTGGGTCTCCGATGTTAAAAACCAAGCGACGCTGAGCTTGACTGGAAATCGCAGGATCGTTTTTAGTACGCCTGAGTGCTTCGCCAATACTCATGGTTTCGTCACTTCCGTATGAAAATAAATATTGACTTAAGGTTTTATTAAAAGCAGTGCCCACACCTACAAAAATTTTTCGTGTGGTGGTGATCAAGCTAATGGCGCCTCCTTTTTTATTCCAAAATAAATACTCGCCAGCCGTTTCTCTCAGCGGGTTGTCAAATTTGGTGTATTCACAAGTGACGGTTACAAAGCAGTTAAGCTTGCAGGGGTTGTTAAGCTCTTGTGCATTGATTTTATCAAATATGCGTTCTCCAGCCAATCCGTCTTCTCCACCATGTCCAAAGTAATTAACCACAATCGCTCCAACTTCTAGGGCATCAAAAATAGCTTTATTCACGAGAGTGTATCGCGCACCTCCTGATGAGGTTTCTTGAACATAAGAATCTGCATGAATCTTTTTAACATTCAAAAAGGGTTTTGCTGCTTTGACATCTTCTGCAATTTCTTCGGTTGTGAATTGAATGATGCGGTCCGATTCCTTATCTACATCATCTGAAATGAGGAGGAAATTATTCCGCCAACTCCCATAGGTTTCGGGCATGTAATACGATTCTACCTTATCTACCATTTCTTTGGCACGTTGGGTGTTTTCAGCCAAAATGCGTCCGACTGCAATGTCTAGTATGTTGTTGTTAGACATGGTGCCTTCGTTGGAATCCATCATGCCAAAATAGTCATCAGATATAAAAGAGGTTATCAAACTAAAACTTTCTGTGGAATACCAAGAGGGAACAATGTTGGTATTGTTAGAGATACGGTCTTTGTAATCAAAAGAGGCATCCCCAAATAAACACAAGTATTTTAGTTTTTTGGAAGGTGTACTGGCATTGTCATATACATACTTTACAAAATTCCGAATGCCTCCAATGTCTTGCATCCCTGAGCTGAATTCTTGATAAATGGATTCTAAAGTATATACTTTGACGTTCAAATTGTGTTGAGTGCGATTGATTTCCGCCAGGCGTTCTGCTTGCGCACGTAAATAATTGGGTGCGACAATTAAATAGTCAACGTCTTTAAATGCACCTTGAGCGTCCAAAAACACCGTCCCTTTAATGTCTTGATTGGGTACATTGGTGTTGCTGGTTTTTCTGGGGACATAAAAATCAGACCCCACTGCTTGGTAGGTTTTTAAGGTTCCTAAACTAGTTTTGAAACTAAATTCAGATGCGGCATCCGTATTGTTATAGAATTGAATTTGATACGGATTGCTGATGTCCCAAACTTGAGAGATAGTAGCGGCATTTGAAATCTCAAATTGACCAATCCCTAACTGGGTGGAGGTGTCGTTATGTTTAAACTCAAATTGAGTCCCGAGGCTTGTCAACGCACACTCGGCTTCAATAGAGATGTAATCTAAATAAGCGGTCGCAGACGGATTGCCGTTGTTGTTGTAAGACAATTCTACATTGATAGTTTCTGAGCTAGAGGAAACAGGTCCGCTAAAAAAATCTGCTCTTGCAAGAATGTCTTTGTCAATTGGTAAGTAAGTAAAATTACTAACGTTAGATCCATTCACATTGAGCTGCATCGAAGTGTCCGACTCGGATGCGGCGGCGGTATAAACTCTCAGTTCTATAGGACTGCTTGTGATTAAATTTGGAAAGTCGAAACTAAACGCTCTTACGTTTTCCACATAGAAACGATGCCCAAACCAGCGCCTTCCCATTTTGGCAATATTATAGGTGTCAGATTCTACGAATTTATAGTTATGAAAGGAATTGTATATTACATCTGCATTTCCTGTGGGTTCTATTGCTGTGGACATTCTGGCGCCATTTCCAAGACTGATATTTACATAATAATAACTTTTATCACTATAAGGATTAACGTGTGAATTGTTATCGGAGTTGTACTTTTTAGGTCCAATGGCGTACATTAAAAGGTAGTCGTTGTCATTAAAAACACCATCTTCTTCGCCAACCACTTGGATGGTGTTTTCGATCAAATCGTTAGAAACGGTGTCTGAGTTCAGTAAAGGAAGCGATTTCCCACCATGACCATAAATCTTAATATTTTTAGGGTTTATAGAACTGGTGTTGATGCCCAAGCTATTCAGAAAGTTTTTATTTAGTTTGTGAACCCCCGTCGTATCGACGGCAAATCGGTACCAATCTCCTGATTTTAAATTAGAGCTGCTGATGGAAGCGGTGCTAGAAGTCCTTCTGTTTTGCGCATTCATTCGGTATGAAATCGAAAATCGTGTGATTTTTTTAAGAACCCCATTTTCATAATAAATAGGAGAAATTTCTACATGGCCTTTTGAGTTATCTCTATAAACTGCATTCTCAACCTTTAAGGAGGGCGTATTTGGAATGGAAGATAGTGGCAATTGTTTTAAATCTGTTCTGGAAATTTCAATACTTTCAATGGATTCTAGTGCCGCCGAACGTTCATCTAAGCGTCCGTTCAGATTCCATTGGGCTGAAAAAGTAATGCCATTTTTGAGCGAAAAGGTATAGTTTTTTGAGTTAAAAGAAGGGAGTTCAATAGAGCTGTCGCCAGTGCTTAAAGTGATTGATCCGCCCCAGTTGATGTCAAAACTTTGAGTTTGAGCGGTTCCAAAATAAAAACAAAATAAGGCTATAAAAGGCAACAATCTTTTCATAGTAAAGAAACGCAATGTTTTGGTCATTAGTATCGATAAATAAAAGCTAATTTCAAAATTACAATAATAAATTATAAAATTCAGCGTTTTTAATCAAAGTAATCCAAATAAATAAATCAAAAAAATAGAATAAA
>Ga0209712_10003461_pt1 | contig 12790 bp, 9 predicted proteins | sample ArcOceMetagenome_FD_187443 | JGI IMG/M metagenome (GOLD analysis project Ga0209712, IMG submission 187443) | Marine eukaryotic phytoplankton communities from Arctic Ocean - Arctic Ocean - Greenland ARC118M Metagenome (SPAdes) (version 2) | ecosystem: Environmental > Aquatic > Marine > Oceanic...
TACGGTAAAAGAAAAAGCCACTCGCGCACGTGTTACCGCCGACGCATAATAAATGCTAAGCGGCTAGTGGCAGAGAATATGGTTACGCCTGAATGGCTAAGCCTGAATGGAAAAGCCCGAGTGGAAAAAGAACGAGCTAAATAAAAATGAATAACACAAAAAGACGTGAAATCTTAACCCGACTTCGGGACGATAACCCCCACCCTACCACTGAGCTTAATTTCTCCACGCCCTTTGAGCTGTTGGTCGCGGTCACTTTATCGGCGCAATCTACCGATGTTGGCGTAAACAAAGCCACGGACAAACTTTTTCCCGTTGCCAATACAGCCCATGCGATTGCTGCTCTTGGTGAAGACGGGTTAAAAGAATATATAAAAACCATCGGCTTGTTTAACTCAAAAGCCAAAAATGTACATCGCCTTAGTGAAATTTTGGTTGAAAAGTACGATGGTGAAGTACCCGAAAGCCGAGAAGCCTTAGAAGCTCTGCCTGGCGTTGGCCGTAAAACGGCTAACGTAGTACTGAATACCGCGTTTGGCTGGCCTACCATCGCTGTAGACACCCACATTTATCGCGTAAGTAACCGCACTAAACTTGCTATGGGTAAAACCGTTGAGAAAGTGGAAGAGAAGCTACTAAAAGTAGTGCCAGCACGTTCACCACTGGTTAATTCTTCACGGCCGCTATACCTGCATTGCCCGCAAACCTCGTTGTGGAAGCTGCATTATTGAAGACTTGTGTGAATTTAAAGATAAAACTGAATATGCTGAGTAACTTAAACAAGGGGCTTAACCTGCTAGCGGCAGCTAACTAAGAGCTAGCTGCCGCCCTGCGAAGAGTTACTTGCCAAAAGCGTCTATCGCAATACTAACCGCCTGTTAGAAAATTCTCCGTCCGAATAGTGTTACTAGTCAACGCATTAGATTCCAATTAAACTCCTATCTAAAAGCAAAAGTCTGCACATCGTTGTAAGCCAATATAGAAATCATTAGGAATTATTTATCATCGTTTTATTGATTACTGCTGTTATTGTAGGATTGATGATTATTTTATCGACTAAGCTGCGTCGTATGCTATTGAGTCGATTAATCTTTGATTTTGTTAATCGTACAGAAGCTAAGTTAGCAAGATTGTATTGTGACAGCCGCTCAATTGATGGGCTTGAAGTGTTTTACCATAGCAATACAAAACACTTTTCTAGCGACAAGCCTGTGCTGGTACTTATACACGGTTTCAGTGCTGATAAGTATGTGTGGAATCGTTTTGCCAAAAGATTCTCTTCTCAATATCACCTAGTTATTCCTGACCTTAAAGGCCATGGCCAAACTGCTTACCACCCCGATGATGATTATTCTGTTCCCAGCCAATGCCAGATGTTATTGGCACTATTAGATCAATTAAACATTAAGCACTTCAGCATAGTGGGTAATTCTATGGGCGGAATGATGGCGGCTAAACTATTTGATGAAATGCCTAAGCGAATTGAAAAAGCAGTATTGATCGACCCAGCAGGCGCTAAGTCACCATTTGCTCAGAATATGATAGACAATAAATTAAATCCTTTTGAACATGAAGTTGAACAGGTTTTTTTTAAATTCTATGATTTAATCATGGCTAAACCACCATTTATCCCAAAGTTTATTTTGCGCGCACTCGCATGGGAATATATTAATAAGCGAGCGCAATATACCCACATGTTCCATCAATTTTTCAACTTGCGGGATTTTTACTCTCGTGATTACCGTTTCGATTATCCTGAGTCGATGCTGATATGGGGGCTTAACGATAAGCTGTTACCGGTAGACGATTTTACCCACTGGAAATTGATGCTCAATTCAAACACACTTATTTATGAAGATCTTGGCCATATGCCTATGGTGGAAGATGTGAAACGTGTATCTAAAGATATTTTAAGCTTTTTAAATAAACATTAAATAAGCAATAAAACGGTTAGTAAAAGATAGCTTATTTGCAACAAATGCTTAGCCAAATTAACGGCATTTAAAAAGTAAAAAGCCCTAATACTAAAACAGTATGTAGGGCTTTTATTTTTAAGCTTTACTTCTAAAGAAAACTAATCTCTAGTCTTCTTTCTTTTCACTGTTCGTGTCGTCTTTGTACTTGTCAAACCACGCTAAAATATATCCAACTTTACGTGCTAAGTTAGAAGGTTTAGCTGCAATACCATGATAAGCCCCTTGAATACGCACCAGTGCGCTATCTACACTTTGTAAGCGTAATGCACCATAATATTGTTCGCTTTCAGACATAGGAGTACGTACATCTAATTCACCGGTGAGCACCATGGTAGGCGTTGTTACATTGCCCACTAATGATAACGGCGAACGGTTCCAATATTGCTCGTAATCGTTCCAAGGTAAGTCTGTAAACCAATACTTGCTCATATACGCATAGATATCAGATGTACCAATCATACTTGTCCAGTTTATAACGGGTTTCGCCACTACAGAGGCTTTGAAACGGTCGGTCTTTCCGATGATCCAAGAGGTCAGTGTCCCCCCGCCAGAACCGCCAGTAACAAATAAGTTAGACTCATCCACATAACCTTTGGCAATAGCGGCATCCACCATATCCATAAGGTCGTCATAATCTTGTGATGGATAATTTTTATCAATTAAACTAGCGAACTCTTCACCTTGAGAAGTAGACCCACGAGGGTTGCCATATAAAACAACATAACCAGCAGCAGCCATTAATTGTATTTCTGTTGAGTAACTGGGGCCATACGCAGTGTGAGGCCCGCCATGTATTTCTAAAATTAGCGGGTATTTTTTCTTAGGGTCAAAGTTAGGAGGGGTAACCAACCAAGCTTGTAAGTCTCTATTATCTACACTGCTTTTTAGTTCCACCAACTCTGGTTTATTCACTGTTTTGTGATCAAACACATCACCATTTAAGTCAGTCAGTTGTTTAACCTTCCCTTTACTGGTCACTATTGCAAGATCAGCAGGGCGATCGCCCATTGAAGCGGTATAAACAACGCTACCTTTAGGGGTTACATCGTAATCGCCCGATGTGTACGGCCTACCTAAACTAGTGCCACCTAAATCACTTGTTTTCGTTGAAATTTTACCTGACAAACTAACATAGGCGACACTTTTCTTACCCATATCATCATAACTAAAATATACCCCTTTACCGTTGTCAGCCCACTTAATTGCACCGACAGAGCGGTCTAGCTCACTAGTCAGGTTTTCGATGCCCGTGCCGTCTGAATTCATTACATATAAATGGCTTAGCTGATTTGATTTTCCATTATCTTCATTACCAACAAAGGCAATTTTATTACCGTTAGGGCTTAAATGAGGGCTTCGTTCAGGGCCACTCATATCAGTTAATCTAGTCACCTTTGACGTTTTTACATCAATGCTAAACAGATCGCTATTAAGCATATCGAAATCAGCTTCGTCGCTGGTGTTAGCAGAGATAATGATCTGTTGACCATTGTCAGACCATGCTATGGTACCGGCGTGGTCATGTTCCCCAGAAGTAATTTGTCTTGGCGTTCCGCCAATGGTTGGCACAACATATATTTGCATGTTGCCGGGGCGTTTCATTCCCATGCCGTCTCGTTGGAAATTGGTTTGGTCGATATACTGTGGGGTTTCTGCCCACTTAGCGCCTTTAGGCTTAAAATCTAAATTAAATAACGGTTTGGCTTTAGTGGGTGTAAACATAGCAAAAGCTAAATATTTACCGTCTGGTGAAAAACTCATACCGCTCGGGCGCATTGCGACATCAGTTACGCGAGTTGTGCTATTTGATGCTAAATCTTTTAGATAAACTTGAACCTTACCTTCTTTACTTGAAAGGTAAGCCATTTTAGCGCCATCAGGTGAAAACACAGGATTAAAGTGGTTTTTACTGTCAGAGAGAATAGGCAGATGAGCACTTCCATCTAAGGCTATTGTCCACAGATTCCGTCGCATTGAATCAGTCATAATATCCATGCTACGACGCTCGTACACAACATGTTTGCCATCAGGTGTTACCACTGGGTTTGTAGCATACTCAAGATTAAATACGTCTTTTAAAGACAAAGTATTACTTGCAGATTCGTCTGCCAAAACCGAATGGGCAGTTAATAATGTGCTTATGACTAGTGTTAACGCCGACTTGCTTAAACATCTCTTATTCATGGCTCGTTTGCTCTAATTGTTTTAATTCGATAAATAGAATGACTATTGAAGGTCTAACATAGCTTATATAACAGTAGAAATACCTTACCTTTGATGTAAAAAGTAGTATTTATAGGTTGAATTTCATATTCTGGTCGCGCTCAGGGTTTTCTTCTTTTAGCTAAGAGACTGTAGCTGTAAACGGCAACATCTTCTACGCGAGCAAATTCGCATTACTTTACGGCCTAAACCGTTAAAACTAGAAAAGAGCGCTTAAATAATAAAAAACAATTTTGGGGTACGTTGCAGTTACTATAAGAATTCGGCCCAAATAACAGTATTAATGGAGAACACATGCATCAACTTAGACGCCTCACTTTTACCGCTATTGTAGCTTTTTTTAGTTTTCCGCTACTGGCAGCTTCTAATGTGATAACAAACGAACAAAAACAAACTGCGAACGACCTTATAGAAACTGCGCTGAAAAGTGACTTAGGTATGGACATCGTGACATCGCTGACAACAGAAATAGGCCCTCGATTGGGAGGCTCTGAAGCTGAGAAACGCGCGAGAGACTGGGGGGTAAAGTTAGGCGAACGTTTGGGATTCGACAACGTCAGTATCGAACCATTTACGATGCCTTTTTGGGATAGAGGGCATCTACACATATCGCTAACCTCGCCCTACCAGCAGGATTTATACGGTACTGCTTTAGGTGGTGGCGCTCCATCAAAAGAGAGTATTGATGCCGATGTAGTATATTTTAGAGATATTCACGCATTATCAGATGTTAAGGATGGCAGCCTTAGCGGAAAAATTGCTTTTGTCGATGGCGACAAAATGGTTAAAAGCCAAACCGGCGCAGGTTATGGCCAAGCCAATCAACGTCGAAGAATTGGCTGGCAACATGCGCAGCGTGGTGGCGCTAGCGCATTGGTGGTTCGCTCTGTCGGTTCAGACTCACATCGATTCCCACACTCAGGGATGATGAGTAAAGACGGTGACAAATGGGCAGATATTCCAGTTATCGCTATCTCAAATCCTGACGCTGATCACCTTCGCCGCTTACATGGATTAAGCAAGCCTATAAGTCTTTCACTGCATTCAGAATCAAAATGGAAAGGCGAAGTGAAAAGCGGAAATGTTGTTCTCGATTTAGTGGGAAGTGAGAAGCCTGAAGAAATCGTACTTATTGGTGGCCATCTAGACAGCTGGGATTTAGGCACTGGCGCGGTTGACGATGGCGCAGGCGTTGCCATCACTACCGCAGCTGCCGCGTTGATTGCTAATTTACCGACTCGCCCCAAGCGCACCATTCGGGTGGTAATGTTTGGTGCAGAAGAAGTGGGTTTACTTGGTGCATTCGCCTATGCGAAACAACATGATGCGAACCTACAAAACCATGTTTTGGCAACCGAATCTGACTTTGGTGCGCAAACCATTTGGCAGTTAGTATCAAACGTCAATCCAGAAGCTACCTTGCTGATGGATGAAGTAGGAAAAATATTGTCCCCTCTTGGCATAGTGAGAGGAGGATCAGATGTTCCCGGCGGTGGTCCTGACATCATTCCCTTGGCTAAAAAAGGTGTACCGACCATTCGATTAAACCAAAATGGACAGGATTACTTCGATTTACATCATACGCCTGATGATACGCTTGATAAGATTGATCCCAATGAATTAGCGCAAAATATTGCCGCTTATGCAGCAAGTATATATTTAATTGCTGATTCAGATGTGGCATTAAAGCCTTAAGATGGCATAAGCGGGCTAGGACTGAGCTAGTACAACTGAGCAACTCTCCTGCCCGTTTACATTTGCGCTTTAACTCTCACCCAGCTTGTTCAATAACCGTTCCCGTCTACCCACGTAAACGTCATAGCCATCGTAATCCGATGAAGCTAGCGCTAATGCCTTATTCACCTGCTCCAGTGCTTTTTCAAACTGGCCTGACTGCTCGTAGCCATAGGCAAGACCATTGTATGCATCAGGCGAATTGGGATAACGTTCAATACCGTACTGAAATAGCTTTATAGCTTCATCGAAATCTTGTTCTGTCACGAAGTGATAACCTAATTCTCTTATTACCCATTCCGCCGCTTCGATTTTCTCGCCTCGTTGCTGTGATACCACTTCGTAATACTTTTCAATCGAACTCAAATCACCATCATAGTCTTTCGGGCGCATATACTCTGAGTAAAATAAACTGTAATACGCTTTAAAGCTTGCTGCATTGGTCACAAGGTTATGAGGTACGTCATTGAATACATCGTTATGCCACCGTAGCCCCACCGGCTTGTTTTTACGGATATCTGAAATCATCGCATCGTAATAAGGGCGCATGGGCGCACCTTCGTTGCCAATAGCGGTATAAAGGTAATGATCGAGCTTTTTATTATTCTTTATGAACTCAACCGTAGTCTTTGCCGTTGCGCCATGTGCCCACCATACCGCAGCACTGTAAGTTAAGGCAGCATTGAACAATTCAGGCGCTTGCTGCATTGCATACAATGAGAAAGCGCCTGCAGCCGATGCACCTGCAATAACTCGAAAATCATGCACCCGATATTTACTTTCCACCATCGGCATCAATTCTGAAGTGATAAATTGTAAAAACTTAGCACCTCCGCCGCCATAACCCACGGGACCACTGGGGTCTTTATTTACGTTAGGGTATAAATCCCGAAGACGGTCGGTGTTTTCGATTGCCACCACAATAACTTCTGGCGCCGCCCGCTGAGATTGCAAACTTTCAAGAACCGCATTCAACATGACGAGCGTAGTAGCGCCATCAAGACGGTAAATAATAGGGTATTTTTTATCTGGGTTTTCAGCATAGCTTTTAGGGAGTTGAACAACCACAGTGCGCTCTTCTGATAATACCTTCGATGTTAGCTTTTCGGTAATTAGGGTGTAACTGAAGCTTTGTGTTTCATCTTCTACAGAAGCATCTTGCCCATAGGAGATTGGGCTGATTGATAGTAGAAAAAAACATAGTACCTTTATTCGCTGCAGCGCCATGAAAGTTAAGTCCTTTTAATGCGTTATGATAAATTGTGCGATTTAATTACGTTACCACAAAATCAACGGGGTCGGAAAAGGAGGCGAACAAGGATGTGGAAAAAGGCGCCATAGGAAGACAGAAATGAGAGCCGATCCCCCCAGGCGAGCGACTTTTCATTTGAGCGGGCTGGACGCTTGAGCCACTTGCAAATACATGATTAATCATTGATCTATCTATTAAGTGAACAAAACAGTGGGTGTTGAGCATGAGACCTGAATTAATCTTTTTACTGCCCTTGGCCTTGATGATAGCCGCTTTTTTTTACGCTCAGCATCACCGTAAAGCTTCAAAGAAACCTTGATAATGTTCACTGTGATGGTGAAATGCGTAATTTTTACTGAGTTCAACACCTAATACGATAAAGCTTGGCTCTCCACGCTTGGCGGTTTAAATAGTTGGCACTGAAACTAAAAGCGAAGTCATATTATTTACAGAGGCTAAGCGTTTCCACTGAGCCCTTATTAAGAACTCTTACAAAAAGCCTTTTCACTAAGCGCCTAGCCAGAGCGCGGATGCTTCGATTTAGCTTTGTGTTGATACATACGTTTATCTGCCAACGATATACATTCTGAAGGCACCTTAGTCTCAAGGCTTGTTGCAATCCCAAAGCTAACGCCCGCATCACTCCATTGCTTGCTAAGCTCCATTGAAACATTCGATACTATTGATAAGGCGCTATCAGCCACGTTTCGGGTTTCTCTGGTCGAATCGGCTTGCAATACCCCTACAAACTCATCGCCTCCTGAGCGGAAGATATCTCCCAAAAAGTAAAACGATTGTTGCAATAGGCTCGCAGCCTTAATAATAAGTTTGTCGCCTTCATCATGACCGTGTTTATCGTTAATGGCCTTTAAACCATCTAAATCGATGAAAATAATAACGTAGTAGTCATCTAAGGCTTCAATGCATTCTGTTAGAGAGAATCTGTTACCAAGCTGAGTCATTGAGTCTATGCGCGATAAGTACTGGTTTCGATTGAACTCCTTTTGCTTTAATTTAAACCACTCAGTTAAGCACAACAAAATACATAAGCAATCTAGCGACAATGCAAATATAACAACAGATTCGGGGTACGCTAGCTCACCGAAATACTGGCTGTGAGCAGCAATGTAGTAGCCAAGTGATGCACTGTAGAGTAGATTGCCTGCCAAAAAATATTTCGCGCGGAAATCTTGCTGTCTAATCATGCTCACACCCACCGCTATGGTCACCACTATCCAGAACATAGCCAATAAGTGAGATAGTAAATATGCGATAGAAAATGGCATAAACCACATGCCAACGCCTAATACAACGCTTACTAGACTCAAAGTGTTAAGAAATTTGAACAACTTTTTGTGGTCGGTTTTGCACTCAAATAAATCTGAGACAAACTGAGCAGCACAGGCAATAGCGAAAGGAAAAAGTAGCATTCCCCAATAACTGGTATTGAATGGGAAATGAACGATATCACCTAGCATTCCAGAAGCTGCCATCCAGCCAATAGCGTGAATACCCAAATAGCCTGCACAGGTTAATGCTACTCTTTTCCTCGTCCCAGAATAGATGAGCAAGGCCAGCAAGGACAAAATGAACATGGTGGTAATGCCAGCTATGGAAATACCGTTATTAAATTTTTGGAAACGATAAAACTCTGTACTGTCTAACACAGTAATGGAAACTGGCGTAGGAAACTGCTTGGCCTTAATAAACAGCCATAATTCTACTCGCTCATTTGCCATAACGGTTTGCACCGTCACGGCTTGAAAATGAAGCACCGGCGGCGAGCTGTCATCAAGAAGTTGAGAGAAGACTTGAGTGCTAAGTTCAGGCTGAACAGGCGACGAATATGAAGCTAAACCAACATCAATGAAGTTGGCATTAACGACAACAAAGTACTGCCCTTTTTGTGAAATATCTAAGACTACTTTGGTAAAGTAACTTCCCGACTTCCCACCCAGTGATGGCACAACCGCGGCGTATTCATAAGCCTCTTTTAAAATTGCTAGCTTATTTTTTGATTCGAGATTTGATGTATCAAAAGAGTAATCTAATTCGTGCCACACATTAGCATCAGCGATTATACGCTTATCATCACCGACTGATATAGGTTCCTGACCAAATGCGGGGACTACCACCAGTATGAGGAGAAAATAAAAAACACCCAAATGAAAGTAAGAAAGCAAAATCGAACCTTGTCTGCAGGTAAAAGGGCAACAAAACTGTTACTTGTCCTATATCAAGCATAAACCTGCTTGCTCAGAATACATAATATAAAAGAGGAAATTTACTTTTTTATACGCAATATTCTGTAAGGCAATAGCGACACACGAGCTCTTAACGCAGTATTAATTTTGCTTCAGCCTGCTTATTAGCTAAGCATAAATACTTTCAACCGTAGTATTAAGCAACCAACGTAAAAATACTTTAGTATCTCTGTTGTTGTGAAATTGAACTGACTTTTGACACTCTTTATCGGTAAAAACAACGTTGAAGTTATTTACTGAGATTGTCGAAATAGGGGGAAGTGTACGGAGCGAAGCGCCGTTAATAGTATGAGACATATAATTTTTCTTTGTATAATAATGTTGCTAGTTTTTTATTCGTTTTAAAATTCCTTTCAAAATTCTGTTCTTATCAAACCAAAAATAAATAAAAATATTAGTACTGCACAATTAAAAAAGGCTAAGTAGAAACTTAGCCTTTTGTCGTTGTATTTTAAAGTTCTACTTAAAGAACAACAACGTTTGCAGCTTGAAGGCCTTTTTGACCTTGTTCTACGCTGAAGCTAACCGCTTGGCCTTCAGAAAGAGTTTTGAAGCCGTCAGAAGCGATTGAACGGAAATGTACGAATACGTCTTTACCGCCACCGTCTTGAGTAAGAAAACCAAAACCTTTATCTTCGTTGAACCATTTAACTGTGCCGTTTACTGTATCAGACATGTTTGTAACCTTATATATTTGAAGTAATTGGTGAAATTCACCGGATAGCAATAGATTTAACTTACTAGTAACGCAAATGTATATCTATTAAAACTTCGGTAAAACTGAAGAATAAAAGGGTACAAGGCAGTAGTAGAAAAAGCTTTTTATTATCTAAAGCGGGCATAATGTACATCTTTCCGTAAGGTAAGTCTACCGATATTGCTATTTATTTCTATTATCGAGCAACATATTACTGTATTACTTCCATTACAATCGCCCACACACCTTAACCCTCGTGCCCTCCCCCTTCATTCACCATCAATGGCAGGCGCAATCACTACAGACATTTCACATACGTAAGTCGATAGAATAGTTGTGTTATTTACTACAACGTCGCCGTCACCTTAAAATAGACAATAAGGGAATGTATAACTTTTAATTGTCCTTTTTTGCTAGCGGTTTACCGATAGGTGCTTGCAGCTATTGTATTTGGGCTTTAGTGTCTCATTCCTTTCACATACCCATAGTAAACTGATATATATGATGTTCTTAGAAGAACGGGGAGAGTCGAATGAGAATGCTACACACCATGCTTCGTGTTGAAGATCTTGATGCATCTTTGCACTTCTACACTCACTTGATGGGCATGAAGCTATTGAGGAAGTCTGAAAACCAAGCTTATGAATACACGCTCGCTTTCGTGGGTTATGGTGAAGAAACTAACACTACCGTACTTGAACTCACTTATAACTGGGGCGACAACACCTATGAAAAAGGCACGGCTTACGGCCACATCGCCATCGAAGTAGACGATATTTATCAGTTCTGCGAAAACCTAGAGCAAAATGGCTGTGATGTATACCGTAAGCCAGGCCCCGTAAAGGGCGGCTCTACTGTCATTGCTTTTGTTCGCGATCCAGATGGCTATGCCATCGAACTTATTCAAACAAAACAATAAGTCTCTATTTTAAAATACAGCGGCCCTATTAATAAGGATATTGCCCTATCATGCTAAAAATTCGTCACGCTCTACTTACTTTCTCGCTTTCTATCTCGATTTTTGCAAGCCCAGTACTATTGGCGAAAGACTTCGATGTTATTGCTCATAGGGGCGCGTCAGGTTATCTGCCTGAGCACACATTAGAAGCCGCCACGCTTGCTTTTGCCATGAACCCTGACTTTATTGAGCAAGATGCGGTTATTACTAAAGATGGGATTGCTGTGGTCTTGCACGACATACACTTAGAAACAGTAACCAATGTTGAGCAAGTATTTCCAGAGCGTGCACGTAAAGATGGTCGCTTTTACGCCTTAGACTTCACGTTAGCTGAGCTTCGTACTCTGCAAGTACACGAACGAGCGAACAGCAAGGGTGAACAAGTTTTTACAAAACGCTATACAGGGAATACGGCAAATTTTACCGTGGCAACCTTAGAAGAACACTACGAGCTTATTACTCAGCTTAATCGAGAGTTCAATACCAATGTAGGGGTTTATACGGAAGTAAAATCACCAGCGTGGCATAACGAACAAGGAGTAGATGCTAGCCAGATTGTGATTGCATCACTAACACGATTTAATCTTGCCAATAAAGACGCCAACAGTTACTTGCAGTGTTTCGACTTCGATGAAATAAAGCGCATTAGAAAAGACCTAAACTATGCGGGAAAAGTGGTCATGCTAATAGGTGAAAACAGTTGGGGAGAATCAACCACAGACTACGATTGGATCAAAAGTGAAGCAGGCATGAAAGAAGTGGCTAAATATGCCGACGGTTTAGGCCCTTGGTTAGGCCAACTACTAGACCCCCAAGCGATGGAAACAGGCAAACTGATACCCGCATCTTGGGTTGAGTATGCCCATTCAGAAGGTTTCATTATTCATCCCTACACGTTCCGTCAAGATGCCCTACCGCCAGGTATGACTGCAGAGCAACTTCTTTCTACCCTGAAACACGTGGTAAACGTAGACGGCGTATTTACCGACCATGTGCCGCCGGTAAAAGCCTGGCTTGAAGCACAAGGCGAATAGCAACAACAAATATATTATTCACTTCACAAAAAAGCGGCCATTAAGCCGCTTTTTCAAATTTGTTTATATTTTTTACTTAGTTTTTAGATAACCCTAAGATTTAGATAACCGCACTACTACCCTTCTATTTTGCGCTCGCGACTCTCGGGTATCGTTATTTGCTATATGGCGCTTCTCACCGTGCCCCGTCAGTTGAATTCTGTCATCGGGCACGCCTATGGTAGTTAAGTAGCTTTTTACTTCATTGGCTCGGCGTATAGATAATTGTTCGTTGTTCCATCGCCCGCCATAGCTATCGGTATAGCCATCAAGCAATACTAACTCTAAGTCGCTATCTTCTTTTAGGTATTCCCCAATCATTGTTAGGCGCTTTTGAGAATACTTAGTCAGTTCGGTACTGTTTTTCTGATACGACAACACCGTATAGGCAATATCGTCGAAGTTGTAAGGCAATAAGTTAGACACACACTTAACGAAGTCTCGATACACCATCGAGAAATTACTGGCGTTTAATGCAACACTCACTTTATCGTATTCGTTATACCAGTCTTGATAATAAATGGTGGGCCAGAAGCCTTTTTCGAGTTCACTTAGCATAGTCCATGCAGCGTCTTGCGGAAGGTCACCGTTATATTGCGTGCGCAATGTCATA
>Ga0209712_10003462_pt1 | contig 12790 bp, 10 predicted proteins | sample ArcOceMetagenome_FD_187443 | JGI IMG/M metagenome (GOLD analysis project Ga0209712, IMG submission 187443) | Marine eukaryotic phytoplankton communities from Arctic Ocean - Arctic Ocean - Greenland ARC118M Metagenome (SPAdes) (version 2) | ecosystem: Environmental > Aquatic > Marine > Oceanic...
AGGCACCAAACGTCATTTTAAAGTATTGCTAGTTGAGAGGTATGCTTGCTTTGTTATTTCTAGCCTTTATATCCATCGTCTTTTTTACCACATAGTAGGCAAAAGCTGGATAAATTGTCTCAGGTTTAGGGCGCTCGTATGGTTTTCACGTAGAAATCCGCGTAGAAGTCGCGTCTATTTTTGAACGCGTCTATTTATGAACGTCCCTCTAGTAGAGTAGTAGTAGTCATGATGTATCATGTATCATACATACATAATACCTACATAATACTACTGTACGATAATATAAGATACAACAAGTACATCATACGGTAGAACACAAAAGAAGACAAACAAGCAATCGCAACTATCTTACTAAAAATTGAGGATAGTATAACCTGAAGTCGTTTGCAAGCAACAAGAACCGAACTAATCTACTGTATATTCAATATCGCCTAAGTGAGAAATATGTCAAACCCACCAGCTCCACCTCCAGCAAATCCTATCCTATCAAGCTATGAGTCTTTCTATAACTCAACACCGCTTACTACTCGACTAGTTCTCACATCGACATCAATAACGTACCCTTTGAGCTTCATCTACGACCCGTCATCCTTATTTGCAAACATTCCACTGTACACAATCCTCAGATTTCAGTTCTATCGAATCATAACCAGTCCCTTCATCTGCACGCAGTTGCTCAGTCTAATTTTTGCTTATTTTAGCTTCATGGAGAGTGGGAAGAGATTAGAGTATGCAATCGGCAGCACAAACTTGGCAGCTCTGTTATTGTCCATGAGCGGAGTTACAAATCTATTTCACATTGTGATTTGTTTCGTCATGAGTGGTTTGTCGCAAAACCCGCAGTATCTTTTAATTCCATGCATTGGCATTTGGAATCTGATTCTTTCCGTTATCGCTATGGATTGCGCTTCTGCGGATCCATCAGCTCAGAGGAAACTGTTTGTCGTGAACGTTCCAACTAGGTTCTATCCATGTGCCCTTTTGGCACTTTTCACGCTATTCAGCGGAAGTATTGAATTGAGTTACTGCATCAGTGTGGCGGTTGGGTACTTGTTCGGATTTAATAAGTTTGACATTCTAAAACTCAAGGCCGAGCGTAGACGACGCCTTGAAACAGGCGTGCTGAGGAAGTTTACGGGCAAGGCTGGGTTCGTACCTAGCCAAGTTGAGAATGATTGGGATCTTGGCACCGATAGGAATACAGGGCCTGCACAAGAAGCTGGACAACAAGGTTGGACTCCAACTGTTTTTCGACGCCCTGATACCAATACTAGCACAAGTGGCGGCGGATCGGTGCCACAATTTGAAGGGGGAGGAACTAAGTTGGGCACTTCTTCATCAGCTACTGGTACCCGTAGTAGACCGAATGCAACTCAATCGATACCAGCGTCGACAGCAAGGGACGCGGGACTGCTTGCGGCAGAAAGAAGAGCTGCTGCTGCCGCAACTGAGATTGACGAAGAAAAGGGCGAGCGATGAAGTAGGCCAGTGAAATTTGATACTAGAATAGTTTATTAGTTTTTGGAGGGGATTTTGAATAAGTGATAATCAGCTGTGGCTGATTTTAATTAAATTTAAATAATTTTTATTTTTATTGCAGTAACGTGCGACCGCAAGGAACGGGGGCACTTTCAACCTACTGTGATCAATGTGAAATACCTGGCACATCAAAATGTGTGGTTTCGAGCTGTTTATCTAGCTAGTAGCAAGTTTCTAGTCACTTTTAACATAGATATCATAAGAAAAGCATTCCAATTGAAAAAATTGTATTCGTGCCGACGAGTGCACTCTGATGTTCACCTGACTCAATTAGCGTTCGATAAGTCTTGTATGTGTTATATCAGCCGTTTAAGAATGAGATTCTTCAGTGATGAATTTTCAAATCTTTTGAATGAATCTTGACATCGGTTTATCTTGTTGACGGAGCTATATTTCTATAAATTCTATAAATTTCACGGCTTTCCAGCCCTCGTAAAGTCTTGGCAGGGGTCTTGGCCACCAGTAAAGTTCTATCACTGCCGGTACTGCTGGAAGAAGAACTCGTCGTCCATTTTGAACACTCTATATAATACACATCTTCTACAAAGAAAGCATGGTGAGGCTAGGAAGGAAGAATCGTTCACCGGGCGACAAAGAGAATGCACCGCAGAATGCAGAGTCTCGAAAACCTAAGGGACTTCGATTTCGACGCCAGAAGGAACAGAGGAATGTAGCCTCTTCCAACGCGCCATCTCTCATCGCTTCGGAGATATCAGACCAGCCCGATCCCTCCTGTATTCGGCCATTTTCATCTCTTTCCGAGATGGCCATCCTACACAACTCTGTGAATTCAGTAATCGAAGATAAGGCTGATTTTCCTCCTCCACCGAGTACAGTTCTCCAAACCCGAAGTGTGATGCGGTTCGCTCTGCAATCGCGCATGTACGAGGAGAAGACTTACCATGAAACATGGGAGAATTTGTGCGAGGACCCTACGGTAGAAGAATCTATTGAATGTGTGTTTGAACACCAGCTAGAGGATGGCCTTCAAATGAACGTTGAAGAGGATGATGAGTCTTGCATGGACAACAATGGATATGACAATTCCAATGCCTATTCTGAATCGTACTATACGTCCGGAAAATTAGTGCAAGTGGGAAGTTTCTCGCCATTTGACAAGAAAAGATTCGACACTGATGCTTTGCTTTATGAATCACAGCCCTCGCAGTCGGATCTGAAAGGGGGACTGACCAAGTTTGATGCTTTCACTTGCAGCACCTGCCGAGACGGAAAGCAGCCTTTTATTGGCGCCCCGCCAGAAAAATGGCCCCAAGCTCCTCTCCTGCTTCGACCCACACCAGGTTCTGGCACTGGTATTATTGGTGTGAGGTACGCTGGTTCAAAAGAGTACCTAACATCGCAGTGGTGGAATGACATACCAAACAATAACAGTGTCGAGGTCACAACGTCCAATTCGTTTTGCTCGAAATGCTGCTGTTTGCCAATTAATAATGGCAACGAAACACTAGGGAAAGCACTTGTTGTTGACTTTGAATCTGATCTGTTTCAGGGTACTATGCAAGTAAGAATCCGGAACTCAAATGGCACTACCCCTGAACCTAGGGAGGATTCCACTGGATACTTTGACGGGCTTAATCGGACTTATCAGTGTGTTGTTCAGGGTAGATTCAAGCGGGAAGGTATTCCGATGATTAGTTGCATTGCTGGGCAATCTTTTACAAAACCTTTGAATCTTCCTCCTACATACATTGCCAAGGGGATTATTCGGGTCATGAACTTTTTTGCTCCAAGACTACATGTGCGGATTGAAGGTCATTCTCCTTTCTTTGTAAGTCCCCTTGGCTCGACACCGCAGGTAGTTAAGATTGACAAGGTCAATGGTACAGCGAATACACATTTCCAAGCATGCAGCTCGATATCCGAAGAGCAGGAGGAGCCTTTCGATCAATCAAGGCAAATTGTGCCAATAAAACTGGGTTATGGATCAAAGCCCGCCTCCCGATCAAAGGCAAGGAAGAAGGCGTTTGATAAATTATGTTCAGACGGAGATGATACTTCGACATTCGATACGAATCGGGTGTATAGTTTTGAATTCCTTCAGCATCTTGTGGACTTTGAAACGTTTGATCTAAAATTGGGAAGCATAATTGGAAAGATCAATTTAAGCCACGCTTTGAATGCGCAACCATTAAAAATAATGGCCGCCTATCAACGTCCGCCTCGTGACAGTGAAGTAAAAAAGGTATCAGAAATCTTTCACAATCTTTGGTCCTTTGATCTGTGGCATGAGAAGGCATATGATGCAATGCTCAAGAAGAGCTAGCCGAACATCTTCGTCAAACAGAACATTTTAATCCAATAGTAAACCGGTGCTTTTGGAGTTCTCGTGTCAAACACCTGCTGTGTTATTGTGGTCGCCTTTCAAGAAAATCATGACATGCCATTGGTCAAAGAAATGTGTGATGTAAAACATCTGAATAAACTACAAGAAGAGGTTGTGATAAAATATATAATTATAAAGTTTTTCCAGGCAAACATCTTCGAATCTGAATAAACAGAACAATACGGTTGTGATCAAACTGTGCGACCGCATGATTAGGTTCATAGACAAACATTAGTCAAATGAATGCTCCGTGAAATGCTGTCCTCCCGGACTAAGGTGTCATCAATCCTAGGTAACAACAATTTGCTACTTCAATGCTGAAGACTGTTGATTCAAAAGCGCTTGGGCAACTAGACTTCTCTTTCTTCGTCGGTGCAGCCTTGTCCCTGACAAGAAAAGGATGTCAAAACTCCAAGCACTAATTCTTGGTGCCTCTGGCGGCGAGCTGCGTGATTGGCAACAATACCAAGCAAGGACGCATCATGATTACTAGCAGGAGAGGATGGCGTAGCCATTCTTTCTCTACTTTGATTCCTTGCTTGATCAACTCCTCCACTATAGGTAGACTCTGCACTAAAGCTAAAGCCTCTCTGACAGGGATCAGATTGGCGACCTATCCAGTGAGATGCTGCACTATGATCAGCGCAGTTGATAACTCTTGCAGACCCATTGTCGACGTTGTATGCATCGGCCATGTTGAAATTGATAATATTTGATGATGAAACTTCGCTCCTGATACTTGGACGCGCAGAAGTAGCATTCGTCAGACTAGGCATTATGGACGCGGCGCCTTGTGAAAGTAGAGCGGCCCATCTCTGCTCCTCGCTTGGGACCATCATGAGGTGCGAAAGAATGCGTTGCTGACGGCGATAGGCGAGAACTATGGATAATTCCGATGAGGCTTGCTGTCCCTCTACTACCTGACTAGTTTGAGAATGCGGACCGCTTGCGGAAGGGGTGAAATGCTGGGAATATTGTGCCATGTTGTGTCTTTCATCTGCCGCAGGTAGCCCATAAGTAGTAGAATCTTCGTTATTCATACGGAGATCATCTAACGCCTTTTGACTACCAGATGTCATAATTCTGTTGCAAGTGGCGAAGCTATCGACCTTACTGAAATCAGGATGCTCAAAGACCCAGGATACCGCCTTTGGTGTACGGGTGCGTTTCGTAGAGAAACCCCATCTCCGCATCTTGCGAGTGAAGCTGTCGAACTTGGTCTGCTTGAAAAAGGTAGAAAGTACTGTGTCCACAAACACCTGGGTATTCTTGATGATCAACGATTTACCACTGGGATCCCATGAAATGATTGGCTCGTAATCGCCGCATTGAAGTATGTACATGAGCTAATTGAACGTGCCAATAGTAGAGACAGTTGGTGAGATATCATCATGGATGTCTGAAACGAGCTATTGATTATGGAGAAGAGGAGACGTCCATGCAGTAATTCTGACTACTATTGCTGTGCTTCTTCTCTCACCTTAACAGGAAGTTTGATAGACCTTTCTTCGATGATGCCACCGAAAAAGAATTTGGTCATCTTGGCGTATGCCTGGTGGGCAGAATGGCTATCTCCTAAAGATGTTACAGAGCTGGACGACATGGTTGCTGGAGTAGTAATTTATGAGTGTAAATTTACGTATGATGTCTGTCTCTGTCTACCAACGATAAAATACTTGTATGTATTACAAAATGTCTGATCGTGTATCACGACTCTTCTCAAAATGTCGATCATGACACGAATGGCAGAAACTTCGGTTCTTCGTTTTCTTAAGAATTCATTTTTTATGCCTGCGGAAAAGTTGTTGGACATTCAACTTTTGAACTTGGGACATTTTCAAAATTCTTTAATTTTTCGCTAGAGAACGTCAAAATCAAACTCAAATTCACAACATGAACTAAAGATACCTTTTACGTTACATAATCTCAATTAGGGCACTGAACAAGCAAACTAAACCACTCCAATCGCCCATGACACCCATCCTATTTGCGAAATTGAGGGTATATATTTTGGAAGAATATTGGGTTGACACGATCACTTTCCCGCGTACCACTTTTCCGTCTTCTTCTTTCTCTGTGATAGGTCGATTGACTTTAGATTCTTCGAACAAATTGAAAAAAGAAAGATGCCCGCATCTTTTTCTCAGAAATTCAAAATTAATAATGTCCGTGTGTTGTGAAGTTCAAAAAACCAATTTATCTTTTGCACTGTAGTCGAGAGATGAGCAAATTCTACGATAATATTTTCTTATCCTGGTAAATGTTTTCACAAGTTTAGGGCGCGTTGCAAGGTCCCAATGCTGCAAACTACTACAAAACATTGTAGCGATGACCTCCCATACCTTTTGTTCCGACTCGAAGTGTCTCTTCGTTGAGAAGACGTTTAATCTCTTGCATTCCAGTCTGCAATATTCTCTGAGTTGTTGCTTCCACATGCAAGTAAAGTTTTCTCTCCCCCTCAGGAACTTGCGATTTGGGGTCATAAAACTGTCCTTTGAGAGTTACGGCAATTTGGAATTCGTCTTGTAGCCTACTTGTCGTTTCTTTCTGAGTAACTTTCCATCTTGCTTCTCTTGGGTAGTCGTTGATTTCAATTTCCTCCATAAAGTGATCTCCACTAGTAGCTGATCCGTCTGAAATTTCGTAACCAGCCTTCTTCATGATCGCTTCCTTCATTCCAGGAAGAGCAAGCAGATCTGCAGACATTTTGGAAACGCTAACACCAGCAACGGTACTGGTATTGGAAGTTCCAGTGGGTTTTGTCTCTTCGAAAACGTCTGACCTTTTGGATTCTTCTATTATTGGCTTTTCTTCACCGCCGATACCCAACGTGGGATCTTCTTCATCTGGATCTATCATTCCAGCGTCGATGAGCGCCTGTCGTTTATCTGCACGGGCGAGCTTTTGCGCCTCGTTCAATTCTGATGAGTCATAGCTGTATCCCTTACCGTGGAACCCAGATCCGGCATACCGAGCTTCTCCATTCTCTACCTTCAGCTTAAAATTATCTGAAACCGTTCGTAAGTCATCAGATATGTTATCTCCTTGTGCTGCCTCGATCATGGCCCTTACAACAATAGGAGCATATTTTTCTTCATCGCCAGAATTACAAAAAGTATAGCTTACCCCCTTGTTTCCAGCTCGACCAGTTCTGCCCACTCTGTGCACATAATCTTCGAGATGGTTTGGGGCAGAATAGTTTATTACGCACCCGCAAGAAGAGACGTCCAGTCCTCTTCCTGCTACAGAGGTTGCGACCAAAACATTGGGACCGTCGGCTCTTTTAAAGTCAGATATGGTAGAATCTCTATCTTCTTGTTCCTTTCCACCGTGCAATGACAAAGACGGATAGCCGCAACGTATCAGCTGTTCAAAGACTGAGTCTGCTCGAGACTGAGTGTCTACAAATACAATGACTTTCCTTTCTTCATCAGCATACTCTCCCAGAAGCTGGAGAAGTCTCAAGAATTTATCCTCTTCTTCCACAAGTTCTCCATATTGCGTCACAGAATCAGATGCGACAGAACGCCCGCCAACAAGTACTTCTACGGGGTATTTGAGCGATTTACGGGCAAGGGCTTCTACAGTTTTGGGAAAAGTTGCAGAGAAAAGAACTGTCTGGCGATCTGGGCGCACTGACGATAAAATAGCAGAAATTTGTGGTGCAAATCCCATATCAAACATCCTATCCGCTTCGTCCATAACACAGTATGAAACTCGTTGCAACGATAAAATCTTTCCAGATTGCATTGTCAAGATATCGATCATACGTCCCGGTGTGGCAACGACAATATGAGTGCCACGTTTTAAATCAGCAATTTGTTCCGCAACTCCGGCACCGCCATAGACTGCCGTAGACCTGTAGTACGAAGAAATGCAAAAGTTGAGTCAGTGATGGGAAGGGAACAAGCATAAACAAACGTATAAATTGTGATTTTGTCAGGTCAAAAGTCCGTTGATTGCTTTATCAACGAAACAGAGGTTTAGTAAGAAGAACAGATGTAGATGGATTTAGAGACATAGTGAGTCCACGGCCGCACATCCATTGCTATCTATTTGATGAAACATGTGGAGTACTTACTTGAGTCCAAGCTGTTTCGCAAACACTTTGGCCACATGATAAATTTGCACTGCCAATTCCCTTGCAGGTGCCAGTACCAATCCTATTGGTCCTGACTCGTGAGGTTCCAAGGGTGGCTGGTCGGCAATATGCCTTAGCATTGGAAGGAGGTATGCTAGCGTCTTTCCGCTTCCAGTTTTTGCAATCCCAATGACATCTCTACCTGCCATGATACACGGCAAACATTGCGATTGCACCGCAAAAGGTTTTTCTACCTTCATTTTTTTCAATATTTGAACAATTCTCTCCGAGAGACCACATTCTTCAAATGTCGCCACTGGTGCGGGTGCTCCCTTTCCTCTCACCCGAATCTTGAACTTTGCTCGTCTCTCCATGACTTGATCTGCAGTCAAAGACGCTACACTCCTGGGAACCAAGTATAGATTCTTCCGTATCGGTAAATATTCCAACGTGCTGTGATCAACAGCTTTGAGCTCCTTCTTCTTATTCAAATCAGCCAATACTTCTAATGCGTCCACAGACGCCGCATTGACAACATCTAGCGTCCTCTCGGCCTCCTCCATGACACCAGATTCTACATCTGAATAATAAATTCTGCCAATATTGGGCTGTGACGCTCTTGCAGAAGCACGATTTGCTTCCTCTGCATCTCTTTTGAGAGCATAAAGCCGATCTTCACGACGCTGCTTTTCGGACTGTACTTCTGATGCCAGTTGAGGTGCTTTGGGCTGTTCTTCGATCTCTGGTTGTATTACCGCCGTCTTCTTGAGTGCTTGCAGGAAATTCCTTCGAGCCTTCTCTTCCTCTTCATCATCGGTTTCAGCCTAAAAGGTTTATTTGAATCAAAAATTAAATGTGAGAATTTCAATAAATGAATGAAATGAAGGACGAATTATCAATTGGAACAACTTGCCTCGCTCGCAGATGTCTCCCAATCACTCGGTCCATAATAAGCTCCATCTTCTGTTCTACTACTCTTGTCCTTTGTCCCAGTAAGCTTTGCGAGTTCTTCTGGCGTGATAACTCCACCGTTGGTAGGAACAGCTGCATTATGAGCACTGGATGCAGGCTTGGAGGGTGGTCGCAACATGCTTCCGCTCACATCAACAGATAAAACTCCTTGCTTTGTTTGCAGGACAACCTTTCCCATAGCCCCCGCTTTCAAATCATCCATGAATTTATCAAGATCATCATCCTGCTCGTTATTATTCCCGTTAGATACGACATTAGATGTCTCTGTCGTCGCACCCCATCGCCGCTTCTTCTTTGCAGGAGATGAAGAGGGATCGTGATCGTTCGGTATGGAAGGTGCAGACACAGTCACAGGTGCAGCTTTCATATCGGCGACATCAAACAAATCAAGAGATTTCTTCTCTTCCTTCGCATCATTGTCGTCTTCGTTATCACCTCCAAATCCAAAATTGCGCTTTCCCGTTTTCTTCTTCTTCTTGCGATTGGGCAATTTCTTGGCTCCCAGCGAAAGTGTTATTTTTGCCTTTGGCTTTTCGGATTCCGCAGCTTTTGCTTTTTCTTCCTGTCGTTTCCGCCACGCTTCGAGCCTTTTCTGCTTCCGCTCTAGTGCCGCGGCCTTTTCGTCTTCTACCATTTTGTTCTTGGTGTTGTTTATTGTGGTTGGGATTATGTATCAATCACGTATTTCGCTTCTGTTGGCTGTCTCTTGTTACTGACCAGCAGGTACAAAGGAAGGTATTGAGGTATTGAGTATTTCATACATTCGAACATTGAACATACTTTCTGTTGCTTTTGGTGGATCTGGGAAAGAAGAAAGGAAAGAGGGAGAGAGAGAGTTTAAAAAAGGTATTCAGGTTAAGAGCTGCTATCAGAGTTGAAGCCAATCACATTTTAATCTATCTCAAGACTCAAGACGCCTCAAGATCGGATAGAGAGTCTTGAAGGGATTGGTTTCCAGTGGCATTGTCATGATCAGATATTTGAGCAACGTTGTCGTGAGCTTGAAGCATTCAAGAGCGATTTTGGGCTTGCAATGTTCCCTATCATTATTCTGGAGATCCTTTATTGGGAATATGTTGTAGTACGCAGAGATGTGCATACACTAAAATACTGCAAGGGAAGACAACAACGTCCGACCTCTCCCGAAAACGAATTGAGTGTCTAGAGAAGAGATAGGTTCTAACAAAATGGAAAGTTAATTTAAATTTTAAATTGAATACAATTATTTCTTGACTACCATATCTAGACCAATTACTACAATGATACGAATTCTTCAGGTCTGCTCTCTGCCGAACTGTCTAGACGGCCTGTAGGATTCACAACGTACATTGCAATCACTGTACGCCCATACTTCCTATTTCGAACTCCAACAAGAGCTCCTCCATCCTCCCGAGTAATGACATGTGGTAAACAACCCAATTCGACAGGGTACTCAATCAAAATGACAGTGTCATCTGTCACGCAAGGAGAATTTGCAACTGCTTCGAGAAGATCGGCGTATACAATCTCTTCGTATGGCGGGCAAAGAGTCACAAGATTATAAGTGAATCCTGCTGGAATACCCACAGACGTTGGATCCCGAAGAGCTGTTAAAGCATCTGTATTTACTACCCGTGTCATCTGAGGGTCTTCCCCGAACTGACACCAGTCGATATTCGCCTGGCAAGTGTCGCAACAATTCCTAGCTAAATCCACAAAGGTACAATGACTTGCACCCCTACTCAAACTCTCAAGTCCTACACTTCCTGATCCTGAGAAAATATCCAAATGCTTCGTTGCTACTCTGTCACTGTACAATCCAAACGAAGTGAACGTACTATACACAGCCTCTTTAACTTTTCCCATCATTGGTCTCAAATATACATCAGGAGACCGAAGTTTTCTACCTCTTGCAACACCACCTAAAATCTTTAGATTAGATGGATTATTCAAGCCTTCTGCGCGAGCTTTACCCTGTGCACGCAATGCCGGTCCGGCAGTTCCTCCCTTTCGCTTCGTTTTCTCAGGTATGACATGGCCGAGAAGTGGTCTCCTTGCTTGAATCTGTCTTTTTAGATTTTGTGGCATTTCAGTTGTTCCATCTTCAGTGATACTTTGTTTTCTTAAATTTGATTCTTGAACTTTGCGTTGTTTTTTATTGAGTCTTTTTTTAAATGATTTGGAGACGAGATGAGATGAGATATTCAATACAGAGATTGATCCTTGGATGTAATAATGGGAAAATAAAAGGGTCACTTACTTCATTTCCAACGCTTGCGACTGACTTCTTCTCACCTGCGCTTGAGGAAACACTCTTTGTCTTTCACTGATCACAAACCTTGAACTTGATGTTGGTACAAAGGAAAATGAAGATATGAATGGAAGTAGCAGCAGTGCTACTAGAGGTAGACGACCTCTGCTGAAATTTTCACTCGACATTGTATTGAATTGATTAATGTTCGTGCGAAAACTGGATCTCTTTTAGGTTTCGCTCACGTAGTAGTAGAAGCAGAAGTTCAAGTTGCGTTGCTGTTGTGCTCTTGTTTGCAGAGAGGCATCAATCGACGTTGTTTTCAAAGTGAGTGGCCCTGAAGACACGGAGTGAGTTAGTCAATAAAGCTTGTAACCTATCACATGAAAATCCGACAATTGTGGAAAAAGTGAAATCATGAGTGTAGTATACCTCATCAATACCTCAACTATGTTGTGCACGCAAGCTTGCAGGTGAAATAAATAAAGATACGATGGAACCATCTGGTAAGAGTTGCACCATTTTGGGAAAGAATGCATGATTATTGCATGTTCAATGTTTGCACTTCAAATTTCGTTGACATCGATCTGAATCTAAAAAATCTCATGAACACCCTTCATGAAAGAAGGGTAAAAAAGCTCTTTTGCAATCGTACATACGATCGAAAAGCCAATAGCAAATGTTCTCACAAAATGAAAAGTATCCATTTTTCGCAACAATAGCGCACAGTAATAATGCCTCCTCAAATTCCCATGCTTGAATATTTTGGTAAGTGCGTCAGAGGTAGTAGAGATAGTAGAGATAGAGTACTGCTAGCTAGAAGTTAGTAGATCATACGGTACTCTGTATTTCTTTCTACAAGTTTTGCTAACTATTCAATTTCATTTTCGTCACTCAATCTTCCTCCTCCAGATGAAAATTTGCACGGTACGAGAAAGAGTATTCCAGCAAACTATGATTCGAATGAATTGAGGCAAGACGGTGTTGATGTTTTCGATGTTATATGTTCAATGGAACAAGACAGAAAAAAGCTGGAGAGGAAGAAAAATATCATGAAGGCAATCAGATACAGGAGAAAGGAAGTTCAGTATGAAAGGATGCTATTCAACCTTGATGTTTTGATCCACTGCTATAAAAAAGAAACGCTTCACATTCACTCTACGACGAATCTGGGTGGAGGTGATTTGCAACGCCAAGAGGCATCCCTTGATATTCTCATTGATGCAAATGAAGAGAGGAAAAAGTATAAGAAATACATGAACATTTTAGTTGCTTCAGAAACATACAAAGATGGATATGATACAGAGACTGAGACTGAAGATTCGTCTCTTTCTTCTTCGAGCACAAGTCGGTTGGTAGAAACGTTTTGGGATGAAGCCTGATTTCAGCAGTTGGCTTACGTGTTTATCGCAAGAATTCTAAATTTTGGAAATTTGAGACTCTCTAATTGAAGTCCAAGTGATTGTTACGTAGAACGTAGATGAGAAAATCCAATCATTTACTGCGCGTGTTGTCCGTGTGTATGGGATAGATAGATAGATAGATAGATAGATAGATAGATAGATAGATAGATAGATAGATAGATAGATAGATAGATAGATAGATAGATAGATAGATAGAT
>Ga0209712_10003463_pt1 | contig 12789 bp, 18 predicted proteins | sample ArcOceMetagenome_FD_187443 | JGI IMG/M metagenome (GOLD analysis project Ga0209712, IMG submission 187443) | Marine eukaryotic phytoplankton communities from Arctic Ocean - Arctic Ocean - Greenland ARC118M Metagenome (SPAdes) (version 2) | ecosystem: Environmental > Aquatic > Marine > Oceanic...
AATATCTAGTCCAAGACTACTAACAAATAATAAATTCATAAATGAAATAAATGATTTTCCACATTCAATAAAGTTAAAAACTGAATACAAGCTTTTAACAATGAAAAATAGTTTTGATTGTACAATTTATATTAATGCTAATAACAAAGGTTTAAAGTTATGATTAGTTTCGTTTTTAAATTTTCAATTGCATTTGTATTAAGTTATATATTACTTTCAGTTCCATTCTCTAATAGACCTCTGTTTTATCATTTAACTAAAATCACTGGCCCAATTGGTGGTGATATTCATAAGTCTATTTCAAAAAGTGTAAAAAGAAGTGTTTCAAAAACAAAAGATTTAGGAACACAACTATTTGAGAGTTCAACTCCACCGAAAGTTTTTGATGATCGTGTTAAAAGAAAGCAAAGCGCTATTCTTAGAAAAAGAAGAGAAAGAATTAAAAAATCTAATAATATTCAAGAAGAACTCCGACATACTGAAAGAGCAAGTCTAGATAAATTAATTGATAAAAATTAGGTTTTTTTAAAGGAATTACTGCTAAGATTCCATGTGCAAGAAATAGATCATTCTCAATATTGTGTTCATTTTAAAGAACCGGTTATAGTTCCATCATCTTTAATAGTAGATGATAAGGAAGTATTGTTTTGCTGTAATGGCTGTAAAACAGTATATGCAATCCTTCATACTCAAGGCCTACATAACTATTATCAATTAAAAAAGAACTCTGGATGTGAAAAATCTAATCCAATTAAGTTATCAAATGAGAAGTTTATATATTTGAATAGTGATGAGTTTTTAGATAAGTACGCAAGCTCTAAATATACAACTACAACACTTAGATTCTACCTTGAAGGTGTTCACTGCGTAGCTTGTCTTTGGTTAATTGAAAAGATTCCAGAACTAGTTCCTAAACTCATTACGAGTCAACTAAATATGTCTAAATCAGTAGTGACACTTACAGGCGTCAAAGGTACTTACGAAGAAGCTTCAACAATTCCTCTTAACGACAAAGGAGATGAGGGTGAGTAATAATGAAAATGATGATAAAGTAGAAATATTTGACGATGAAAAATCAGTTATCCTCGAACACAAATATGATGGCATTCATGAATTAAACCACCCTCTTCCAAGATGGTGGGTAGTTGTATTTATAGGGACTATAGTTTGGAGTATTCCCTACTACGCTAACCATATAGATGGCCCGACTCAGGCACAAGAGCTTGCAATAGAGATGAAAGTCATTAAAGAAAAGCAAAAGAGATTTGAGGCAAAAAAAGTGGGGTTTAGTGAAGCAGAGTATAAAAAAATTGTCGCTGATCCTAAAAATGCAAAACTGGCTAAAAAACTTTATAAAAGAAAGTGTAAAGCTTGTCACGGAGCTCAGGGCGAAGGCGGAATTGGACCAAACTTAACAGATAAATTCTGGATAAATGGAAAAGGCTCTTTGGCAGATGTTTATAAAATTCTAGATGAAGGTGTTGTTGATAAAGGAATGGCCGCTTGGGGACCTCCTCTTGGAAAAGATAAAGTTATGGCGATTTTAAGTTATGTAATGAAGTTTCAAGGTACAAGTCCAAAGAACGTGAAAGCTCCTCAGGGTAAAGAATACAAGTAAAAAATAAGAAGTTAAAAAGGATAAGGCAATGAGTAGCGATGATATGGAGTATGGCTTCAGTCAAGAAAGTGGATTCTCATTGCTATTTATCTTGTCCTGCCATGGATTTATACAAGAGGAAGTAAAAGTACAAATTATTAATAGCGAAGACTTGGAGATTAAATTAGTTGGAACTGTTCCTGCGATGAGTTTTGCTCCTGGAATCATTAGAAAGTTTTTGAGACCTATAGCTTTAAGAATGCCTAAGATCTCATCGATTCTTCTTATATCACTTGGACTCTTCACTATAACTCAAAGGGCATACAGCCTTTATGTTTATAATACCTGTCACTAATTACTACTAGTCTTTTGTTACAGATGAAGATTTAACTTCTGTAGCCGTCTTAACTGCTGGAACTACTTTCCCAGATGATCTTGAATCGTTCATACAAACTTCAGAACCGTGCTTTGTTTCAACTGAAAATGCTGAGATTGAAGTAATTGATAATGCTAATATTAGAATTGATGCTTTCATGGTTTCTCCTATGGTTTTATACAGATATATACTGCATAGCTGGTGCCAAGTTTGAAAGCTCTAATAGTTCGGAATCATATGGATAGTGTGTCAATAGAGTGTCAGTAATGAAGGTATTGTTGATGTTTTGGTCGATTTTTAAAAATAAGACCACGCTGGGGAACGTGGTCTAATTTAGGGTAAAGGGGAAGCTAATATATTGATCGTTAAATCAATCTATTTTTTATTTACTAGTCTTTGTTTACTGTTGCGGCTTTTGTTTTCTTAGCCTTTTTCTTTATTGTTTTTACTTCTTTACCTTCAGCTCTTCCGTTATTAAAACAGACCTCTGATCCGGCTTTTGATTCTGAAGCAAATGATGCTACTGATGTGAATGATAATGCTAATACTGCTGTCATAAATAATGTTTTCATAATGTCTCTCCTGTAGTTTCTCTTACACTCTATAATGCGAATACTGTGCCAAAAGTAGTAGAGAGTAAGTAGCTGAATTATCGAAGGAGAAGTGTATAACTATTGAACACTGTTTAGATTTTGGACAAAAAAAAGCCCTCTTTCGAGGGCGATATTGTTTTGTACTATTTAATTTTATTATTCATCAATTACAGTTTTACCATCTGCAGACTTGATAATAACGTTGATACTACCATCTTTTGCCTCAACACTTCTTGTCGTTGAACAGTGATTCCCATCTTTACTAGTAGTTTCAGGTATCTCAACACCATTCACATCACACTTACAGTTACTAATACTTGCTGTGATATTTGATTGTTGAGTAGGGGTTAGCTTATTCAACCCTTCAAGAAATTCTTTTCCAGATTTATTACAAATGTTTAAACTTTCTTTAAATTCCGTAGGAATTTTATCATCTGCTAACTTTGGTAAATTAGCGGCCGGTATTTGACAGCCAGCATAAAGATTACCAATTGTCAGTGTTGAAATTAAAATTAACAATTTAACTATTTTCATATTTACTCCCTTAAAGGTTATTTACATATTTAAATTAACACCAGCTGGCTTAACAATAGATAACAAGTTTTGAAATGCTTGTGTTACCTGTAGGGCCATCTTGTGTCCTGCTTTTGATTCTACTCGTTTGATTTCTCCGTAGTTATCATAAGCTACATTTATTTTACCTACTTTTGTCATCGAGATTTCAACTGGCTTTCCAGAAGCATTATATTTAAAAGTAAGTGTTCTAACTTTATTCGTTTTAATATTCTTATCTACCATTTTCGTAATCTTACCTTTTCTATCGTAAATAAGTTTAACGGCCTTGTTCTTACTATTTTTGGCAGTAGTTAAGTTACCTTTTTTGTCATACTTAAACTTAGTCCATCCGCTATTATTTTTAACTTCAGAAATTTTATTAAGTTTTTTGTCATACTTTATTTGAACGAAGTCGCCCTTAGTAGACTGTTTCTTAGTTAGAAGACCTTTGTCATTATATTCAAAGTTTGTGACATGTTTTCCTCTAGCAATTTTCAGAGGTAACCCACAACATTCAGAATAAATAGTTTCAGTTTTGATACCATTTATTTTTGTATAGATTCTATAAGTGAAACTAGAACCATCTGGACGGTTTTTAATTTCGTATTCATACTTATTAGTAATTTTCTTTCCAGAAAATCCTTTTTTAGTAACATTTGTCCAGTAGTGATTATCAGCATTCTTTGGGTTTGATCCGTATTTATATTGAACTTTTTCACCATTTCTATCTTCAATTTCAGAGATAAAGAAAGTTTTTGTCTCATACTTCATCTTTAAAGAGTCTTCTTTAACGCCTTTTATTCTAATAGGATTATAAACAACTTTAGTTAAGTTATGACTTTTATCGTAAAGAAACTTATACATATTTCCAGCTACATCTTTCGAATAAGCTAAATTATCACCATCATATTTAAATATAGCTTTTGAGTCTCCACCAGACCAAAGCTCAGAGACTTTGTTGTTACTATTCCATTTAAAGAAAATTTGTTTTGCTTGAGAATCTCTTAAAGAATGAAGCTTTCCTTTCTTATATTTAAATTCAACATAATAACCATTTTTTTCTTTTACTTTAGATAGGTTACCTTTTTTATCAAAATATTCTTTTTTTCCACTATTTGAATGTCTTTCATATCCAGTCTTAGAAACCTTGATTGTTTGAATTCCTCTTTCATTTGAATAAAGAGTCGTTCCTGAAGCAATTTTACTTTGAACACCAAAATTTTTAGCATATGCATGTCTTAATTCTGCATTATTTTTTAATCTTTCAAGAAGTGTTTTGACTGAAGATTCAGGCATTTGAGTTTTAGACTTCTTCCTCATTGCATCTACGATTTTTCTAGCTGCTGAAGCTGGATCTACTGCCGCCTTTGGACAAAACCTAGTCTTACCACCAGCACCGTATTCACTTACAACCACACATCCATCCGGAGAAGGAGTCAAAGACGTTTCAAACACGTTCCCCCAACCAAATCCAAACCATCCAACAGATGTCGATTTCGAGTTATAAGTCCTCGTTATTTCTAGCTTCTTACCACCACCTGGAACTATAATATCCGTATATGAAATATAATAGTTACCATTTTTTAGGTTTACTCCGGCATTAACATTGAATGCTGCTAGAGCTAGTAAAAATACAATAAAGTTAGTCTTTTTCATTCCCTCAATCCTTTAGTGCTAATTAAACACAAATTTCTTAATGTTTTATCGGCATTAAATTAAATTACTTAAATATTATTTTAACATAAGGACGTACCTAAACGTCTATTTTTACAACTTTGAAGATAAAATATAAACCTAACAGATCTAAACCTAGTGCTGCTGTGAAAAGTATTAAACCCAGTACAGTGTTGAACATAGGTGCCATAGAAGCCGGATCAGACATGGCAAAGACAGCTCCGAGAGCAAATGGCATACAAAAAATAGTTATTCCCTGGAACTTACCCTGGGCAACATAAGTGTCAATTTTCTGTTGCAGTCTAACTCTTTCACGAATAACGTCAGCAATTGTGTCAAAAACCTCAGAGAGGTTACCACCAGTTTCTTTTAAGATACCAATAGCTGAAACAAACATATCATTATCTTGAGTGGGAATTCTTTTTACAAGATTTTCGAATGCTTCTTCAAGAGGAACACCAATTTTAGTCTGCTGAAGAATAGTATTATACTCTTGAGATACAGGTACTGGTAACTCATCAACAACCATACCTAATGATTGTGGAAGAGATAAACCTGCACGCAAGCCATTTGAAAGTAGTTGAAGAGCATCTACCATTTGACTTTTATAGGCCTTAATTCTTTTCTCAACGAGATAATCCATAAAAGGTCTCGGGACTTTCCAACCACAAAAGGCGAAAAGAAATCCTGAAAAAACAGCAAGGCCTATATTCCCCATTAAAAGAAATCCGGACATTGCTAATACACTTGGTCCAAAGATCAATACAATTAAGACATAAGTTACATTTTTTGGTTCTATTTCGATGTGAATTAATTCACATTTTTGAAGTATGTAATCTCTTGTCCCGTAAGTTTGATCTTCAAACCAATTCATAAGTTTTATAGAGTTTTTATAAGAGTATATAAAAAAGATTAGGCCTATTAAAACTAAGAAACCAGAGTGTCCTAGAGCATCAGTAAAAAAGTTGAAATCTCTTTCCGATTTTAGTTTCTGAGCAAAAGCCGCCTGACTTAGTACTAATTGAAGGAAAGTGAAAAAGAATACATTACGCATCATTTACAAATAAACCTCTAGGGACTTTGTATCCCTTCTTTTCTAAAGTTTCGATAAACTTAGGAATAAAACCTGTGGCCATAAACTTACCAACAATTTTTCCTTGTTTATTCATCCCTTCTTGTTTGAATTCAAAAATATCTTGAAGAGTAATTACCTCTCCTTGCATTCCACCAATTTCAGTAATATTTAAAATTCTTCTTGATCCATCTTCTAATCGACTTTGTTGAATAACCATATGAACTGCAGAAGCAATCATTTCTCTAATGGCCTTAGGTGATATTGGAACACCAGAATATTGAACTAAAGTTTCTAAACGTGACATACAATCTCTTGGAGTATTTGAATGGACAGTGGTCATAGAACCATCATGTCCTGTGTTCATTGCCTGAAGCATATCTAGGGTTTCTCCCCCCCTACACTCACCAACTACAATTCTATCTGGACGCATTCTTAGTGTTTGCTTTACAAGACATCTAATATCAACAGCACCATCGCCTTCAAGTGAAGGAGGTTTCGTTTCTAATCTAACAACATGTTCTTGAGGAAAATCTAGCTCGGCTGAATCTTCACAAGTAATAATACGTTCATTGGATGGAATAAATCCTCCAAGCATATTAATAAGCGTTGTCTTACCAGAACCTGTACCACCTGAAACAACGATATTTCTATGGGCTTCAACTGAGATTCTTAAAAAATCTGCCATATTTGTTGTCATTGATCCAAAATTAACTAGATCTTTATATGTAAGTCTATTCTCTGGAAATTTTCTAATTGTAATTGTTCCACCATCAAGAGCACACGGCGGAATGATTGCATGAACCCTTGAACCGTCTGTTAAACGAGCATCTACATAAGGAGTCTTTTCATCAATTCTTCTCCCAATTGGAGCAACGATTCTTTCTATTACATTTAAAACCTGTCTATTATTAGTAAAAACAACTTCTGATTTTTTAACTTTACCCTCTTGCTCGTAAAAGATTTTCTCAGGTCCAACAACCATAATCTCTGAAATAGATTTATCAGCAAGCATATCTTCTAAAGGACCTAAACCTAAAGCTTCATCTAAAACTTCTTTAACTATTTGATTCATATCTTCACGGTTATTTAAAACACCTTTTGTGTCCTCTTTACCTAAAAGTTCAACTACTAACTTTTTTGTTTTTTCTCTAAGAATAATAATGGCTTTTGGATCACTATCATCTTGTTTTTTCATATCCATCTCTTCAACAAGAGCCTTATGAATTCGAGATTTTAATTCAAGCCAAGGGTTTTTTCCACCTTTAGCTGCAGGTGAACCTGCAGAAGGTTTTTTTGCTTTTACATCATCTGGCTTTTGTAGCTTTTCTAAGGCCACTAACATATTTTTTTGTTTCAACTTTCTTACAATATCCGTAACACCCTGACTAAACGGTGATGACTTTGCAACTGTATAAACTGGAGATGATGTTGATAGAGCTCTGATACAAGTTTGATCATCTTTTGCTACTGCGCCAAAAACAGGTTTACCAATTTGTCTTCCAATCGTATCGGGAGTAACGGGGTGACCTTTTTGGAATTGATTTACAATAATTTGAAGCATCTCTTTTGGAAAAAGCATCGTTACTAAGTCTGTATAGAGTCTTTTCGTTTGATTAGCTGCCAACAAATCTGGAGTAACAACTAAAAAGATAAGAGTTGAAAACTCTAAGGCCTTCATGGCCATATCATTCATTTCACTTCCACAGTCTATAATTGTTATAGGATATAGATTAGGTAACGCTTTTAAGGTTTTACCCAGGCCTTCAGGATTAATTTGATTTGTTACAACAGGATCATTTGGCATTCCAATATAATGAACACCCATCTTATGCATTCCAACGAACATATTAATTGATCGTGGATCCATAGCTCCATTAAACTCTGCTAAGTCTTTTATGTTTTTTTTACTTTTTATTCCGGTAATTAAATTTTGATCACCACTAGCTTTTTGATCAAAGTCTAATAATAATGTTTTTTGCCTATTCTCAGCTGCAAAAGCAAAAGCGAGATTTGCTGCAATTTGCGACTTTCCAACTCCTCCTTTTCCACCAATAATACTTATTACATGTCCGGCCATTACTATATCACCTTTGTCTCTTTCTAAATTTCTTTCTAATTGATTCCGTACCTTCTGAAGCAGACTCAATAATCTCAGGTGTTACAAAAACTACAAATTGTGCTTTCTCTGTATTATATTCTTTACTTCGACCTAGATTAAAAAGTATTTGGCTTCCTTCTTCACCACCGGCAACGTTACCACCTGGCAAATTTTTGTCATAAGCTGTTTGAGATGAATCCTGAACAATCCCACCAATTGCTGCAGATTCTTTTGACTTAACAACGATATTCGTATTAATGCTGTTATCAGTTGTTGTGGGCTGTCCTCCTCCGGCTGGTTTTGAAGAAGGAAGAGATACGTCTATTTTTAAACCGGTTAGATTTACATTCTCTTTCTCTCCGATTGAAGGATTAACTGTCATTGTGTATTTAATTATAGCGGAACCACTAGACTGTAACTCTCCAGCTCCAATTGCATAAGGAATTGATCTTGATTTACTTATTGTTGCGGGTTTATTTTCTTCAGTGATAACCATTGCTGATTGTATTACTCTCGCATACCCCGCATTTTTTGCTGAAGCAAGTTTTGGAAATAATTGAGAAATTGTTCCACTTAAAGTTCCAGATTCTGTTGTCGTTACTCCACCTTCGGAGGTTTTACCAAAAGAAATTGATCCAGCAGAGCTTAATCCTGGGCTCCATGAGAATCCAAAGATTTTTTTATAGTCTTTTGTTAACTCTACAAATTGAGAACTAACTTTAATTAGTTTTTTTGGAGGTTCAGGGTCTTTCTTTTCATTGACTGAAATAAACTCTATAATTTGATATCTTTCGTTTTCTTTATAGCTTTTACCACCAGCTTGTTTACCTAGACTTTCGATATGGTCTGGAAGATATTGATTCGCAATATTTGCGGCCATCTCTTTCTTTCCCTTGCTATTAACAACACCCTCAATCCAAAAGTCACTATTCACGATTCTAACAGTAACGTCTTTCATATTATTTTTATTAATTTCTTCTTGCATTTTTCTAGCAATAATTCTTTGAGTTTGTGGAGATAATTCAATCAATCGTAATACATCTTGATAACTCCCAAGAACGATCATGATACGTCCAAAGTCGCTTGGCACAACAATCTGTCCACCAACAATAACTTTCCCACCTTTAATATATATTTCAATTCCTTCAATATCCCCAATAAGCGCTCTTAGATCACTTACTTTTTGAGACTTCCCATCATTTGAGACATTTACAATGAATGTATCTTTAACATCTCCGGTATTATCTCTTATCGTTACTGAAGTCTTACCGGCAATAACTCCCCTAAAAGTTATTTCTCTTTTTGCTGGGACTGCTATTAAAGATAATATTTTTTGGTTACCAATTTGAATTTTTGTATTGAATTTATATTCAAACTTCACGATTTCATCTATACCGATTGCGACTTCAAGATTTCTTTCTCTAGCTTTTTCTTGAGCAAAAGAGACAAATGAGAAGATAAAAAAGATTAAAAATAAAAGTTTTTTCAAATCATTTACCTTTTAGACTTCTTTGCTGATTGTTCAGCAAAGTATGCTTTAGCATCTTGAGCATCTTCGCCTAGAACGTCATATAGACGAGTTCCACTAATTCTTTCTATCGTTTTATCGTCATTATTTCGAAGAGACATATAAATTCCGTTTCCAGCTTTAATTAGAAATATCATTTTTTGCACTTCGTATGGAGATAACTCCAATGTAACTGTATTAAAATTGGTATAATTATTTAAATTCATTTTACGAATTTCTTTATCAACTTTCATACCTATTAAAGGAATTTCTTTTGTTACGTTTAGTCCTGTGGCCAAAACATAAACATCTTGTAAAACTGTTTTTACTTTTAATTTTTCTTTTTTCCCACCAGCATAATCAACTAGAGTTAAGACATCAATTCTATCACCTGGCTTAATTAACTTACTAACCGCCTGTCCTTCAGATACCTGAACAGACATAGCTCTTTTACCAATACTAACTTGTCTTGATAGACCGGATCTTGCTCCTGGATAAGTAACCCTAGGCTTTGTAATCTGTTCACCTTTTTTAATTGGAACTGCAGCAATAGTATTATAAAGATGATCTTGTTTTTCAAAAGCACCATTCATTCTATATTTTTTTGGAACTGAGATTGTCATAACTTTTCTATCATCAATAAGTTCAAGTTCTTTAATATCTCTCTTAGCAACAACAACAGGAACTTCAGTACCGTACTTATCTTTAAATACTGCTTCTCTTCCTTCAATATAGGAGTTAACCATAAAGACTGCTATCCCAGCTATTAGTAAACTTAATGTAAATGCGCGACTATTCATAAAGGTCCTTCATATGTTCACCTTTTATTATATACTTATGATGTTTTTTTAAATATTAGGAAGAATTATCCCTATGGAAATTTGAATTAGTCTATTAAACAACTATTATCATTAATTACTGAAATACCTTGGATGCCACCAGTTGGTAAGCGCAAGGTACTTCCTTTGTAGTTCTTGTAAGTTGCTCCACAAACGCCATATACTGTCCCAACCCTAATAAACTGAGTTGTCTCTGTAGCATATCCTTCGTTACATGCATCTTTTTTAGTTTTTCCAAGAGGAATATTAAACTTAAAACATGCAGCAACTGGTCTATTATTTTCTATCTCTGCAGCCCAACCAATGATCTGCATCCCAAAAGTTCCCCAATTTGCATAGGGTTCAACTCCATCTCTTCTAGGCTTTGGTATTGTAGAGTTGTTCTGCATTCTGTAATAAAAATATGCCCTAGTTACTTTTTGTTGATTTAATGAAGCATTTATTGCATTGGAAACATTCATAATAATTGAATAGGTCATAAGCATGAACGGCAGAAATAAGACAAATTCAACTAATGACTGTCCCTTTTCATTTAGTATCTTTGGAAAAAATTTACTTTTCATTTAGCATCCATTATCAAACAAAGTTATATCTTTTGCTTCGGTACATGCACTTAAACCCATGGCAGTACAAGTAAGCTGAAAACATTGATTCCTTGTTGGCTCTTTTCCCAAAAATCCCTCGGAATGATAAGTTGCCTTCTTTCCGCCTCCAACCATTTTATAAGGAGTAAGTAATCTTTGATATTGAGCCGTAATACCACTAAATAGACTGGTACCTTGTTCAGGTGATATGACTTCAACTACCGGCTTTATATCAAACCTTGTTAAGCCATACCTAGCAAATGATTCTTTAGCTGCATTACCTGCAGTTGCAAGAACAGAACTTAGCTCATTCGAACTATTGTCATGAGTCAGGAATGTTCTCCCCCCCATATAAGTTCCATAGTGAACTAAAAAACCAATTGTTAAATTTAGAGTTTGCGATATAAAGAGAAACGAGATTCCGATTGCAAATGAAAATGTTAGAATAAACTCAATCGTTGATTGGCCTTTTTCATTTTTACCGACCATATTGTTCATTCGCTCCAAAAAACCTTGTTTCACTTCCGTTTTTATAAGACTTATGTCCACTATTTCTATAATTTGGAGTTCTAAATTTTTCTCTTCCACCAAGGGTATGTCGATATGAGAATTCAACTTCCTCTTTATAAGTTTTTGCAAACAAACCTTCAGAACCAAATAGGTTTTTAAAACCAGCACTTTTAAATACTGAGCCAACAATAATGACAACCACTCCAATCAACATAATATATTCTGTTGATGACTGACCTTTCTCATTACTTAAAATAATATTTCTTTTAAATCCCAACCTAGTAATATCCATGCAATAAGTATAACAGGTGCAAAAGCAAACTTCGAACCGAAGAAAGATTTTACCGTTATGAAGTCATAATCCTTTAAACTTCTGACTATTTTGCTAAAGTTTAATGTCGTATTTTTTATCAAGAATATAGAGGCCACAAGAATTGTACTCATAAGTAATAAGTTCAAAACCTTAGGTTGCAAAGAGATTGGTACAAGAAGGATAAAAGTTGCTAAAAATTTTCCATCTCCACCTCCCATTACTTTTATCAAAAAAAGTAAGAATCCTATTAGAAGAAAGACAGCACTATAAATGAATACATTTGGATCTAATACATAAACTGTTGGCAAAAGAAGAACTAAGATAGGAAAACACAAAATGTTTAAAATTGACCAATAGTTTGAAATTTTTCGAGTTTTAAAATCTCCCCACGCTACAAAAATTAATTCTATAAGTATGAAAAGATATATTGGAAGTGTTATCACTTGGTATAGCCGTTCTTATAATTAGAAAAGAAACAATCTTTTTTACAAACACCGGTTGTAAGGTTCATTGTTAAGACATGTCCAAGATTTCCAACAGAATCTCGCATAAATTCAGAGAAAGCACCAACAAGCTTCATTGATACTAGAACCAAAAAAATCATTACAAATAGATATTCGACACTCGCTTGACCATAAGAGCGCACAGTAAACTTAGACTTCATAGATAAAGTCTACAGTAAAAAGATGATTAAATTATTAGAAGGTAATAAGTTCCTAAGTACTTAATTTCCTAAGTTTTTAATCGAAGTCTGCAAGAGCTCCATCAGCTTTCTCAAATACACCATCAACCATAGTTAATAGCTTAGATTTCAACTTATCACCGAATTTAATTACAACTAGAGCTACAATAGCTACCAGTAGAATGTACTCAGTAGAAGTTTGTCCTTCTTCATCTTTTAAAAATTCAATAAACTTATTTTTCATTTTAAATACTCCCCTTAGTGGTCTCCTACTCTTATCGGGCTTCCCGCATAAAACCTTAAGTATTTTTTGTACTATTAATATATATTATACCATTTAACTCAAGCTTTATCAACACTCCGCATCAGACAGTAATAAGTATCTG
>Ga0209712_10003464_pt1 | contig 12789 bp, 9 predicted proteins | sample ArcOceMetagenome_FD_187443 | JGI IMG/M metagenome (GOLD analysis project Ga0209712, IMG submission 187443) | Marine eukaryotic phytoplankton communities from Arctic Ocean - Arctic Ocean - Greenland ARC118M Metagenome (SPAdes) (version 2) | ecosystem: Environmental > Aquatic > Marine > Oceanic...
TGGAAAGGAAATTAGTATAGAATCGAAGTAGACAGAAAATATTACATAAATAGAACTTACTTGCTGCCGCACCTACGCTAAGTGAGGTATCACCAAGAGGCAACCCACATACAGCTCTCAGATGATTTTCAAACTGCGATACAGCGCATGCATCTTGAGTATAATGTCCAGTGTTATGGGGTCTAGGAGCAACCTCGTTCAACAAAACATCTAACTTTCCATCGATCTCAGCAATGAATAATTCAACACCGAACACTCCAGATGCTCCCTTTCCTAATGCTTCAATAGCCCTTGATGCAACAAGTTCACATTTCTTCCGCAACTCCAAAGGAACTCCTCTTGCTGGGACCAATACAACTCTACAAATAGAATCAGTCTGAATTGCAGTCACAGCAGGGTACGCAACAGTTTCACCATTTGAAGAGCGAACAACCATTACGGCAACTTCTGAATGAAAGTTAATCCACCCTTCAGCATAGAGGGGGAGGGTTTCTCCTTCTTTTGCATTAATTCCGAGACTCTCAAGTGCTGACGAAATGCATTCATCAGAAGTATCTTTGAGTACTGCGTTTCCACGACCATCATATGCACCCAAGCGTGATTTCAACATGAGAGGCAACCCGAACTTCGCAGCTGTTTCACGAATAGCAGCCACAGATGGAATATTAACATAAGGCGCCAGAGGTATTCCATGTTTAGCAAAGTGTTCTTTCTGTGCATACTTGTCCTGAATGATTTTTACAACCCTCCCTGAAGGCTGAACATTGATACCTTCTTCTTCCATTTTCTGTAAAACTTCAGTTCCAATATGCTCAATCTCGCAAGTAACTACATCACAATTTTTAGCCAACTCTCTCAACTTAGCTTCGTCGTTCAAGCTACCCTCAAGAACAATGGACTGCTTTCCTGCAACAGCAGCCGCTGGAGAGCCTTCACCATTGGGATCCAAGAACGACATCTCAATGTTGAGACGAGGAGCTTCTAGTGCCATCATACGTCCGAGTTGACCCCCGCCAATGCATCCTACACGAAGAGATTTAGGTTCGGTCGGTAGCTTCAGCTCGCTCATGTTGGTTCTAATATTTTTGATTTGAAAAGACTGCCTATTTGTTTGCGATGATAATTCGAAGATCAAAAGAAGCAATTGTCGAACTAGCGCGAACGAAGAATGAGATTTGTGGCGGGTGGTTGTCAGCATCTGCCCCATAACCCATTTGATGTTGACATTTCCGAACCCCTCTGGATGTTTTGACACGTCACGTGTCATTGCTCCATAAGTACAGCTACTCAATTTAGAAATTCTGTTCTTCAAAAAAATCTTTCACTCTGCCATAAAACCAAACAAGCCTCACAATGATTGATGAGTCACTAAACCTAGCACGCCGCCTCTCTACCCACAACGAAGTTGACCTTATGCGTAAGTCCTACTGCGCAAAGAGATGATCGTAGGAATCTATTGATCACTTCATTCGTGCTTGTGTTTTTTTGTGTGATTATTTTGATTCCATATTATATCTTTTTTAACCTTGTCCACTTGCAACGACACTTTCATCAGAAGAAGATATGGTAGCAGAAAAAGGTAAGCCTTAGTTGAACATTGATTGAATAGACTTTTTCAGCCTTGAAACAGCAACTAACATTTGCTTTTCTGATTCCTTTCCTCGCTGAAGAGTCCAAGTACACCAGGGAGTTCTGTGAGAGTCTTGCCCAGAGGATCTCTGCCGAGGCTAACGTTCCCCAAGAATGCAAACATTTTGACAATGTAATGATCATGGTTCGCAGACGGGAGTCGATCAGATCAGCGCAGTCCGTAGCCTTTGAAGGGATGAGTCCAGGTGAAGCCCATGCTGCGATGGCAGCAAAGGAAAGAGGACATCTCAACCCAATGCAAATTCAGAGGAGGATGACAAACCGTACCTCAAACAGGGTCTGGTAAATTCTGCATTTGGATCTTTCTACTGTACATCTTTGAACTCCGTGCTCCTACATGTTCTTTTCATTGCGTCTTTGAACTCCGTGCTACTACCGAATGTACTTCGACCCGTGAAGAGTCTCACTTCGTTTGCACAATGAAATAATCTATCACGATTGCCCAAAGACTCTTCTCATTCCGCAATTCCAGTTGTAGTAAGATGAGCAACATGACACCAATTAGGAAAAGGCCTATCTCAAAAGAATTCCAAGATAATATGAGCAACATGACACCAATTAGGAAAAGGCCTATCCCAAATCCCAAAACCCAGAAGAATACCAAAATAAAAAGTCTCTCAAAAAGGCAACAATCGGTGAATCTTTAAATAGCTGAAATGGCTAGCTAGCTAGCCTAGCATACTAATTCTAATCAAATACATATCACGGTTACTATAAACCTGTTGATTTATGGTATCCATTGCTTCTAACAATTGAAAAAATGAGTCTGTGATTGATCTTTCTCTGAAGATGCGTCGTGAATAAATGTGAACGGAAAATTATCAAACTGCAACATTGAAAATGGCCGGTTTCGTCTGCATTCGAGTAGTTTGTTGTATTGTGCATCTCCTTCGTCTGCATTCAAGTTGTTTGTATTGTTCAGCTCCTGCCTCTCTACTAATTTGCTGTGAGTACTCCCGCTCTTCTTATGTTGAAGAATAGATTCCATGCGAATTGAGAAGACCAAATTTGCACTTGGATTGATTGCACTCTCAAAACTAATAATACTGGCACGGTTTCTATTGCGCCTGCAATGTTCAATGTTGTGATTAGTGTGACTATTGATCATGTTCTAACGAGGAATTTTAAGCTTCAACTTGCTGTTCCCTAGAGATGTAAAGTGCTCATGATTGACTGCTCAAGGAATCCTCTTGAGTGCAATTTGAATGAATGAATGAATGAATAATATTCTGCTAGTTTATATTCGTAGCCTGTTGCTATGACCATAACGCCATCTCCCTGCACAATTACACATCCACCTGAAACAATAGTTTTGTTGTCCCTCCGTGTCCAAAAGACAATAATTGCCAAACATGATCCACTCCATACTGCAAGTTCTTATTACTCAGCTGCAGGAGGACCGGTCCTGGGTGCATCAACAACAACATTCATTTTTCTATTCACTGCAGGGTTCTTTGATTGAGGATCAGTAAACTTGATGAATTGGTAAAACCCGACAAATAGACTAAGCCCCCCAAGCCATGAGAGAATTCCTTCTGTACTGCTAACGTGCTGACAATCGTAGTCGAGTGCGAGCTCTGGTGCTACTCCATCATCCCATACAGCATCATTATTTTCGACAATCTGAGAGGAACAGAGGAATGCAGGATGAGAAAGAGTGAAGTTCAATTGCAATTTACCGCGAAGGGAGGTTCATAATGCAATATTTCGGAAGTCGTCTTGTAAATAAAAGACAGCTCAAAGACCAAACACGGCTTATCTATTCAAACTAAGCAATTATCCAGTGGACACAATCGCACGGTTGCAATTGAGGGTTGAAGTGCGGGATTTATAGTGAAGAACGGCTCAGCAGATAGATACGATCCGCGAATTAAAAATCTCACCTTCTGTGTAGGCACTGGACTCCGAGCGAATGGAGGCAAAGGCGGTGCAGCTCCTCCTCTAAGAGAATACTGGGTAGAGCGAGTGGCTACTACCGACCGCCTTACAAGTGGTGCTAGACTGCGTACAGAAGCCATCCTGGTTTAGTTACCTTGCTCGCAGTTAGTTGCTTTGTTTCGCTTTTGGCGTACCGGTACTGTAGCGCATAGCGCTGATTGATTAGGGCGACGGAAAGACGATCTAAATGGCCTCACTCTCTTATTAAAAACGAACGGTTAAAAGTTAAAAGGTTTGAACGAACGAACGAAACAACAAAAAGTCTTGAAAAAAATGAAAACTTCGTCAATCGTCAAAATAACTAATAACAACATCACAACCCTGGACCTTGGTCGGTGTACACTTTGAACTTCTTGCTTTCAAACATGAAAAATCGCCGAAGAAACTTGCGGTCCGCACAAACGGGAGCACGCTGCAAAATTAGAGCTGTAATTGTCGCATGTCTATGCTTCATAAGCTTTCTATATGTTTATATGGCATCCGCATTGAGAGCTAGAAATGCAGAGTCCAGCATTGCCAACATCAGCCCCCAGTCGACGATCATGGATAATTTCCGCCGTGATAAGAAGATCCCTGCAATATATTCTCTACAACGTGAGGATAGTGCTGATCAAAGAGAAGATCACGAGGAAGAGGCGGCTCACAATGAACCTGTCGAAGGTAATTCGTCGCCCGAAGTTGACGTTCATGAAGTTAAAATTGAAGAGACGGCGAATGCGAACGGTGTTCTAGAACCCAAGAAACTCGATGTTATTGCAGCTGAGGATCCAGCTTCCTTGCCCAAGGCAACGATTGCCTATGGTACGTGAATGCATTACAATGACCAATGTCGACAATACTTATAGGAATTACTCATAATATGTCTTTCTTGTAGCTGTATCATTGACCAGTTGTGGTGCTACCTACATTACGGATGGAGCAGCTGTACTGAAGCACTCTATTGCTCTTTCTTCATATCCTCTGAACAAAGACAGCAAATATGCCTACAAAATGGTTGCCTTTGTCCACCCACAGGCCGTCGAATGTTCTCAGCCTCTTGAAACATTAGGATATGAAGTACAGGTTCGAGAAACACCAATTGATGCCTCCAAGATCAAGGGAGACTTTTTGCGTGAAAAGGTTGTAAAAACAGGTGCGTCGTCGTCAATCTATAATCTCACCACTGCGTCTGTGTGCCTATGTTCTTTTGCTAATGTACTACTTCATATCTCAACAGGTTGCTGCCAAGAAAAGGAATATCTAAAACTTTATGCGTACACATTGACTGAGTTTCCAGTGGTGGTTCATCTGGACCTTGATTCATTGATACTTCAACCTTTCGATGACTTATACGACTCAATGATTGACGGTGACAATGGGAAATTGCCAATAATGTACAACTCTACTGCCCCTACTGATATACAGGCATTCTACACAAAGGATTATAACATGGTTCATCCCGGCCATGCGCATCCAGGGATGCAAGGTGGCTTCATCGTGATAAAACCAAATTTGGATTACTTTGAAGAGTATCGTCAAACTATTCTTGAGGGGGACTATAGGCGAGGGGCTGGATGGGGTGGAAAATGGGGAGGTTATTTTGGTGCGCAACAAATACAAGGGTTATGCTCATACTTTTTTGAGGCCCTGCATCCAGGAAGTGCTGTGGAGCTCAATAGATGCATTTACAATAGCATGAATGATAATCCGAGAGGGCCGAATCGCCGCAAGGAACCTATCACAAAGATATGTCGCGATGGGCAACCGACTTGTGAGGATTGCCGAACCACACCGATAGAAAAAATCAAATCAATCCATTTTACCCTTTGTCAAAAACCATGGGTATGCCCTGGGTATGCTATTCGTGGTCAATGCGCAGAATTTCACAAGAAATGGTTCAGCATAAGGAGGGATTGGGAAGAACATAATGGGCGTGATAAGATTGATACCAGTACCATCAATTTCCACAACGACGTCTTCCAGGGATACTGCCCGGGTCAAGGTGAAAGAAACTATAAAAAAATCAGTTTTTAATTTCAATTCACAGATTACAGAGGCATTTTTCTAGTTGAACCAAGTCATCTTGGATTGAACGTTATGGAACTGTTTTCAATTTGTTTTTCATCTGATAGATAACACCTGAATCTCAAAAATTAGTTCTGAGTTTGGCATAATTCCCCAAGCGGGAAAACCGTTTGCACCATAGGCGTAGTCTGGAGAGCAGTGAATTTTAGCGATCTCTCCGAGATTCATGCCGAGAACTCCTTCATCCCTTTTTGGAGAGCAGAATGAGAGTTTGTGTTAGTTTAAAAAAACATGAAAGAGGCGGAAAACTCTCCGCTCGCAACGCTTACCATCCCTTGATCACGCTGTCCATACCAATTTGAAAAGTAAAGGGTTCTTGTCCTGCGTCCTTTGTACTCCAAAAAACGTCCGAGAGATTGCCATTCTTTCCAAATCCGGTCTATAGGTATAGTACATGGTACGTGATATGTGTGAGAATGAGAGTCATCCATTTCGTATTTCGTGCGCAAAGAGCAATCGTGTTCAACATACACAGTGAACTGTAACAGTCTGTCCTCTACTAGGTTTAGGCCCGTCTCCTTCCGTCAAGATAGTTTTTGTGAATCCCATTTTGTTGATTGTTAAGAGTTTAGTTGTGTCCCCTGTAAAGTAGAAAGTAGGTCCAATTTCACAAATTATCAAATGAAGTCTGTCTTGGATCCAAAGTTTCAATCGCATTGATACACAACAACAAAAGTGCTATTTTAAAAAGGGCTCATAACAACATTCAACTTTCAAACTGCAACATAGATCTCAGAAAGTACGAGTAGAGAAACAAGGCCATTTATACTTTTTCTGATCAGCATTTGATCACTTTTTGATCAGCCTTTTGATTGATACCAGTCTATCGAATTCCACAACGACGTCTTCCAGGGCTATTGCGAAGGTGGAGGGAAACGGCAATACAAAAAAACAAGACTATGATAATCTATCTAGACCATGACTGGTAGAGAATGGAGAGAACGTAACATTCTTTACAATTGAATGAGTTTAGGATACTTACTGCCTTTGGCTTATTGATTCTACTGGATGGTAGTTTACATTATGAAAGAAACGATGCTACACACTTATGTAGTTTCCGCCTCCAAATAAGAAGGTCGCTAGCAAGACCTCTGGAAGGGTTTTAATCGTAAACATCTATCACACAATAAGGGGCAAGTCGATACAGTACTTGACAATTTTCACTTTTTGAACTTGGGTTCAACAGGGCGGCAGTATTTCTTGTGACGAACCCAATCGTTCCGCTGACACTGCTTTGAGCAATAGTAAATAGCTTCGCAACGTGTACATTTTTTCAACAATTTTCCTTCTTTTTTCATCACTGTTTTAGGCTTTTGGCAAAAGTTGCAGTCTCTGCCTCCCTCTGTTGTCGTGTCCTCCATTTCATCAGGTGATAGCATTCTTCCGCCGGAGTTGAACCGATGCTGAACCGTTGCAATGAAAGATTCTACAGGCCATCCTTCATCGATCAAATCAAGATCGATTTGTACAGGATCGTCCACACAAGGATGTGGATCCGATTTAGTCATTTTCCAACAGTAGTCGGGGTTTGTTGCAAACTTTGCAATTGCCATGGTTGCTAGCGCAATACAGGGGAGATCTTTCTCAGAAGGTGGATTATCATAGGTTCTGATTATTTCTTGCGGAGGCAACGAACTAACATGTTTTTTTGTATGGAAATATACTGGGTACGCGTCATCTTTTGTTGCTCCGCTTGATGACACTTCCATGGCGAGCTCCTCGATGTGATCCAAAGACCGAAAGGCTTCCATCGTTCTTGTACGAAACTGTAGACAATTGTAATGAAAGCTTGGCCTTGCAGGGAAGTCGCTAGTCATAGTGAGCACATCTTCCCAAGTATCAAGCAATGCAAAGCCACGGCCATACCAGGATCCGTTGCCTATGATGACTGCAATAAATGTACGTTGTTTCGTAGAGCGAGGTGTGATTTCTTCAACGTTCTTTTCAATACCAAAAATGTCGGGCACTGTGACATAGAGCACATTGTGGTTTGTGAGAAACTCCCAAGGCCTAGCATCATGAAACATCCTCGCTGCCTTATAGAGCTAAGTAATGAGGAAGATAGAGACAAATTTAGTTTCAAGGTATTGAGGAATATATTCCAAGCTCGCTTCACAAGTATTCAAACCAAAGAGAATTGGGTTTTACGTACTCGTCGTAGATCAAGCTGAGTGACCTTTCTCTTGTCAGTAATACTCGTAAACACTTCATTTCGTCCCTGCAATCTAGTCGATCTAAGCTCAGTCTTTTGTAAATTTTCGTCTAAAGTAGAACTGACTTGCAGAAAGAACTCTACTTCGGCATCAACTTTGTCATCTGCGGTAAATACAAAAGAAACGTTGCAGCTGTCAGGCAAGTTTTCCCTTGGATTATCCATTCCTTTCAGAGATTCAAATTGCAACGATGAAAGTAAAGGTTGTAACTTGTCCACCAAAGAATGAACAGAGTGGAAGCGGAAGGATCCTCTATCACCGGGCCAAAAGATCAATTTCGTGGGTCTTGATTTCACTTTCTTGATGGCGTTTAATAACGCTGCAAAAAACAGTGGGGGTGTCATCTTGTGAATTCGTGGATCCTTCGATACAGCTTTCTCGTCGTGTACCCACCCAGAAACCATACGCATAGAACCCTGAGTAACAAAAATGAAACTGATCCACCAAGCTCTAAAGTCTGGAGCTGGAGAATTCTTTTTCTGCTTCAATAGCTTCGTTTCCATCCAAATATTTGCCCTTCGGATTGCTACTCTCCACGTTCCACTCTCCGGCTTGTTGAATCCATTTTCAATCTTGGCAACCATGTCATGCAAACATGAGGATCCTTGAACTTCCAAAGGGTCAATGAACTCCCACGATCCAGTGGATGGCATCGTCACTGGTGCATTTGTGGGGCACGGCGATCTTTTCTTGAAGCTTTTCTTTCCCATTGTTGTTAAATTATAAATGTAATCAAAGATGAATATGTTGTGGACGTATGCAGTGCAGGTTCAAAGGATCGAAGAACGTTGCTGAAATCAGAGCGATTTTACAAAATATGACAGAAGAATTCAATTCCTCCGTGATCAAAAGGATTTCGTCCACGCAGCGTATTTCTTCGCTTCAAACCCGTTTCTATGATGTCGTAGTAAAAGGACTTCAGAACTAACCAGTAACCTATCCTCACTACACGTACGAATATCTACCAATATTTCACCCTCACGTCTTTCAGCGGAATTGCTCCTCTCCTACAACTCTGTATGTAATGAAGATTCCGAATTCCGTTCTGCAGCATGTTTCGCCGCTCACAGATAAAACAAAGAAAACATTTTACGACGAGGCTATGTTTTGGTGATGAAGAAAATATTAATCAGCACATGACAAAGAACCTGGCAATAGGCAGGCGAATGAATGCGCCGCAACGATTCTAGATTTGATGGCATATTCGAAGGGCAATGCCAGCGACATGACATTGTAGCTCATGTTTTTCTACGTTGGTATTGTTTTTTAAACCAATACTGTTATCAATATCATTTGGTCGCTTTACAGTAGTACAGTTTATAAGGTTAATGCCAAAACAACATCAAATTTCACTCCCACCGTCTTTTCCAGTTTTTCGAAAGAGTTTCTTGATCCCCTTTTTCTTTTTCTTCAGAATATCCGCAGATTCATCGCCATCTCCCCTTACATTGAAATCCTCGAAGTTCAACGTGTCCAAGCCGCCAAAATTGTGGTTAGCTTTGGCTACTGCTTGTTGCAAAGCTCTATCGATTCTCTTTCCATCGTCTGAACCAAACGTATCAAAACCACTCCCATTATCTGATGCGAAATCAAAGACTCCATCTTGGGAAAGCTCTGAAGACTCATAATCATCCTTGACCACACCAAATGATTCACCCACATGAAACGGGTCAAAACCAGTGTCGTCATTTTGAAATGTAAAACCTCCGTCTGCAAAAGATTGATCAAACGTAGCTGGAGATGTAGATGCCGGTTTGCGAAGTTTGGACGTTGTTCTAGTGAGAGGAATAGGATTTCCTTCGGTACCACCACTTTGCGCAGCTTTTCTTCGTCTAGCTGCTGCTGAGTTTGGGTTCAGCTTCTTCGCTTCTGCAGGCTTCTTCTCTGCCGACTTTTGTCCGCGTATACCCTGACCATCAGTTCTATATGCCCCCACTCTTTGTGCACTTTTACTTTCTTCACCCTTTCCCGTCTTGGCAGTCTTTTTCCGCGGCGGTAATGGTCGCCCCGAGTATATCGCTGACAAACACAAGATGACTTCTGTCATATCTGATCGCTCCTTACAATTTACCGTCAACATTCTATCAATAAGCTCTGCCAAATCATTGCCATATGGGTTATTATCTGGGATTTTATAATTTCGCGATAAGATTGCCAAGTTGGATCCCTCCTCGAAGCAATTTTGTAAAAATGCCAGTGAATATAAGCAGCATCCCAACGCCCACACATCCGTGCTACGATTACGAAACGACATGAGATCAGAAAATGACTGTACAGTATCATACCGGAATGATAAAACAAAATCATGCATCAATATTGAAATAAATAACAATGAAAACAAATTCCTCACCTCTGCGTCAACTTCTTGGACATGTACAAATCTACCATTTCCGGACTCCGGAACATTTGCGTAGTAGTCTTTTCTATAACCTCCTCCGCCTCATTCCTCGCCCTACTCGTTCTTAGATCCACATGTCCAAACACCGCACTCCCAAAATCACATAATTTATACGCTCCATTCTTGACAAGGAAATTAACCGGTTTCAAATCCCGATGTACAATCGGCGGACGCTGTGCATGTAAATAAGACACAGCATTGCATATTTGTCCAAATGCTATTATAAGCGATTGTAAATCTAACCTCTTCAAATTCATTTTGAGATGATTGCATACTGACAGTGCCGTCCCTCCTTCACAATATTCCATTAATATAAGATGTTGCGGTTTGGTTGTGTATCCCTGTCCCTGTAGATTTTTTTGTGAAGCTTTGTGGGTGTTCCCATGGTATTGCCGTGGTTGTATTTCCTCTGGGATGGGCGTGGGCATGGATCGATAACACGAGTCAAACATTCGTACTATGCTAGGATGTGATAGTCTGGAAAGAAGTTTGGCTTCCTTTTCAGCAATGTCCCGTTGTTGCCGGCTATGTATAGATGTTATTTTGAGAACTAGGTGATCGGCACTGGTCGTGATGCTGTCTGTGTACGAGCTAGATCCATTTGCTTGTTCGTCTTCGGAAATGTCTTTGACAAGGTAGACGAAAGAAAATCCTCCTGTGGAAATAGATGGATAGATAGCAGATAGATGGGAACATTGAAATGAGTTTAAAAGCATGGCATATAATGTATTGGATACTGCACAACAGTATTCATCAAGATATATCATGTGTTTTGCTCGTGTCTGAAGCAATCTGTACTATTTGTATCTGCCATATCTAATGTCAATGCTTATGCAAGTCGAGGTCCTTGATTGCATTCAATTTCAATTCCAATAATAGCGCACTCCATCCAGCAATCTAATCGCCAGTGTCGGTACCCCACGGTATCATATCATATCATATCATATCATATCATATCATATCATATCATATCATATCATATCATATCATACAGTAACAACATAGCATCGTCTCACCTTCGCCTACTTGTCGAATGACAGAGGTAACCCTACGGTTGACAATTATCTTTTCGCCAACGAGCTGTGGACCTAAACCTCCACCAGTACATGAATCAGCCCCTCGCTGCATATTAATCTGGATCAATTCTTATATTAGAAGTATCAGGATGCACACGAGATGGACCTGGATTGGACTGCGAGCTGAGGACAAGTAATGCAGCAAAGAAGACTCAAAGAAGTTTTTTAACGAGGTAGCTGTGTCGTGGGTGTTACAACAGTAATTCGTCTGTTGTTCAATTGATCCCCAGTGGTTACAGATTTTCTTGAGAAATAAATTAGAAAGAATGGGGTTGAGGTAGGTGTCTACGTTTATTTGAAAATAATAGATGGTTATAATATTCCCCCCCTCACACCATTCATTTTAAAGGGGGGATTATCAATCATCTGTTCAGCAATGTGGTAACCACGGTATTGATATGTTCAATGTAGCTACCAAAGTACTCTGTACCTACTACATACTTGTAAGAACGTACAAATTGAAAGTAGTGCAGTCAAATGGGACGCAAAAAGAGAAAGACCGATAACGCAGCAGAAGCACCTGCACCTGTAATTGAGGATCCTCCAACAGATCCATCCCTTTCATCACCGATATCGAAGGTTCCAAGTCGCATTCCCAAAAAGGAACACAGCGCAGTTGTCGACGTTCCACTATGTGTACCCGTCAACACAAACCAACCTCCTCCTCCCCAACCAACACTGATCCAAAGCATCATTCCAAAAATACCGCTGAAAGATTCATCCAAGGCAACAACATCAGCAGATAAGAATGTAAATGCAAATGCAAACGCAAACGCAGATGCTTCACTTGCAGGAGGACCCAAAGCGAGTGGATACGCCATGACGTCCCACTCTGCCGATCTCATTACGGAAGACATTTATGTCTCCGATGGATCAGAAGATGAAGATGAAATGGAAAATAGTGATCCTCTCGAGTTAAATCTTACTTCTTCCAAGATGGGATTGATGAGGCGGGGACTGGGACATTCTGCCGTGTATCAGCCCAAAACTTGGGTCCGACCCACTGAAACTGAAAAGAAAACAAATGAGAATGGACAAGATGGAGATGGAGATCAAGATATGAAAGAATCGGAAGATGAAAAGGAAGATTTGGAGAGTATGGACCCAATCCAGAGAGCTGCATATCTTTTAGTGGAGAAGCAAAAAAAGTTGGAGGAAGAAAAAGAAACCCAGCGGAAATCGGAGAGCGCGGAGAATGCGGGACGTGATCCGTGTTTGTTCTCGAAAAGAACGGCGTTTGATATTCGTATGGATCAGATCGAGGAGAAGCCCTGGGATAGGAATGCTGGTGGAGGTGGAGATATTTCGGATTACTTTAATTATGGAATGTCGGAGCTTGATTGGGTCGAGTAAGTTTGTTTTTGAGTCAAGATTGGTCACGATGTTGAATATTATTTTTTCGCGTGAAAACTGAACTGAATGCTTGAGACTTTCAACTCACTCGCCTGCT
>Ga0209712_10003466_pt1 | contig 12782 bp, 9 predicted proteins | sample ArcOceMetagenome_FD_187443 | JGI IMG/M metagenome (GOLD analysis project Ga0209712, IMG submission 187443) | Marine eukaryotic phytoplankton communities from Arctic Ocean - Arctic Ocean - Greenland ARC118M Metagenome (SPAdes) (version 2) | ecosystem: Environmental > Aquatic > Marine > Oceanic...
AGGCATTAGGTGAGACGGGTAGGGTTGTTTACCTTTCAACTAATCAGGGTTGCTTCTAGCAGGGGGGGTAGGGAGAAGGTTTCGTTTTTCTAAATTCGTATTAGGATATATTAAATACTCTTTTCTGTTGCCGGGAATAGAGCTATTTAAGTCATTGATTTATATTAATTGATGCTTAAGTGTATAAGTATAAAGTTTTTATAAAGCAATGGCCATAAAGCAGCTAAGACTCCTCAGATGAGGAGAGAGGGCTTCTCATAATTAGCCTATTTAGTAACAATTAGGTATCAGTTACACATTTTTAAATATTTTTATTTATAACCCAAGGCTGTGTTGTGTCCATTTTCAATTTGAACAAAGAATTCTGATATGTTTTCACATCTTCGGCTGGACAATATCGTTCCGCCGTTTATAATACTTCCTTGAAAAGAACAAAAAGATGATTGAGAATAAGATTGAATTGGCCGATAATGAGAAAGGAGCGGAACCATGTTCTACTACGAATAGGTGCAAGGTGTACATGGCATATAGAAGTTTTTACTCCGCTTTCTCAGTTTATTCTAGTTTTTGTTTCATGAGCTTTGTGGCAATTAATGCGATCTGTTCCATTATGTGTCTCAATGGGGCTTTCTCTCTGTTTTCAGTGGTAAGTAAACTCAAGTGGAGATTGACATTGATGATTATCATCCTTACCATGCCGTATGAATGCGCATTTTAATGCTTTCATTTGAGGCTTTCCGTAGAAAACGAATCTCACCTTTTCTGTTGCCAAGAATTCCTGTTTCAGCGTTTTGAGTTTGAACTCAGTGTTCTCAGTTGGTTGTGCGAATGCAAAGTTCAAGATTTGCATCTAAATTGTTACGAGTCATGCAGCGGAAATCTACTGTTACTCTTCAGTCTTCAATGTCTAGAGAGTTCGAGGATTGCGTTTCAAAGTATTGTAAGCATGCGAAATCGTGAATGCCTCTCGCACTCTGATATTCTAATCAATTTAAAAATTAATTACAGATCACTCTACTTTGTTCAACCTTTAAGGGGCTTTCTCATCATTACTCGTTTGCCTGAGTGTTCAGCAATATTATCCAATACGAGTAATATTTTAGCATGAAGACAAGCAAGACAAAGAAGCACTGTCACGATATTTGAATTGGCATGGGGCTAAATGTTGTAATATGCCACTCTTTCTACACCGAACCCAACAATTTGCTATTTAGGAATGATACTACAGTACCTGTCTAAGAAGTAAATGCCTTGTAAAGTTGACAGTTGGCATTCTCATCTCTCATTGATAACTGGCACTGGCTAGATATTAGCTGTTATTAGTTATTCATTTTAAATTTTCAATAGGACTGTTTGGCGTGAATATGACGGCTATAGTTATCATAATCATAGACACGTTTCACATTGGTCCGGCCTGCTACGTAAGATTTGAAAAATGGTATTCAGATCAGACACTCTACCCTCGGTAGTAATTTCCCCCTGCAATGCTGCAACCCCCGCTGTTGCAGCCAGCATGAAAGGATACAATCCTGTCTCCTTGTCTATTTTCACTAGTGAATCAGGGTATGCATTTCGAAGAATTTTCAAACCTTCATTCCACCTCTTTCCACTTACGATTGCGGAATGAAGAGGAAGTCTCCCTCGCTTCATTTCAGGATTTCCATTGTTTGCCTTCGCTCCCGCTTCAAGTAAAATTTCAATCACTGTTGGTTGTTTCTGCTCCGTATGATCATCATGAAAACTTTGCGATGCATCAATGTCATCATCCCCATGAATCAATTCTTCTATGGAATATCCCTCGCCAGTCAAATCGTGTTCTTTGAAAATAGGCGCCATAGTTGCAATCATGAGCGGTGTGCGCATTTTTGAATCAAACTCATTCAGTTGTTGAGGGTAGAGAACCGACGCGATTTTTAATACTGCCCGGGGACAGTCCACTTGAGAAGCTGCGTGCAACACACGAAATGGTTTGGAATTAAGATGCTTTGATCCACATGGTAGTTGCCGACTTTCTTTAGTTGACGCGTCGAAATGTTGTTCATCTTTCTGTTCTGCCTCGCTGGACTTGCTGTTGGGTTTTTTGTCTAGACTAATGTCATTTTTTTCACTCTTTGTCTCAACATCTTTCTGTTCTGCCCCGCTGGACTTGCTGTTAGGCGATTTGTCTAGACTACTGTCATTTTTTACACACTTTGTCTCAACATCAGCATTGCCTTTATCATGGTCGATATTACTTTCATCAACACAATCGATAGTTTCATTACATGCAGCCCTCAACAGCAGCTCTGTCTTACTCCACGCCTCTGCCAATTCATCTTTCACATCGTCTCTCGAAGTAACTCCTTCAATAAGATCATCTCCCAGCATAACAAAATATCTCACCCATAATCTCAAGAGTGGAGTCAATCCCTCATAGTCACGATCATGCACAGTCCTAGGGTTTGCCCTCAATAACACCTCCAAAACTTCAATAGGTGCTCCACATCTACACGCTGCATGCAAACATGTGTCCCCATCTACATCTTTCATCTGTGTCACCTTTAGTCGTACCTGTGTCGCTTCACTTACATGAGTGCGTGTGCTATCTATGCTATTACTTTCACCAGTACACGTACTTGCAGTAACTTTCGTTTCCCCATTTTCAAGCCCATCCAGCAAAACCCTTACAACCTCCACGGAAGCATGCTGTGAACTACATGTGATATGCAAAGGGTTCATATCACTAGTTCCCACCATCAGAACCGCAGGTGGATTAGCCTTCAACAGAGCCTCAATGACAGAAGCTGGCGCATCATGTTCACAAGCGACATGAAGAGGTGTTCTCCCCTGCTCCCCAACAGAAGTTGCCTCGCAGGGATGTGTTGAGATTCGACTCAGAGTTGCGTCCCATTCATAGGATTGTACGAGCGTAAGGAGATCCATGTCGTTTTCACCTTCGGTCGGTATTCCGGTATGAGCATAGTTTCCTAGTGCTGCGATGTTCATGTTCATAGTGTTCAGGTTATGATTAATGTTTGACACTGGCCTTGGCATTGTCAGAGGGTAAGAATGCATCATGGCACTCATGTTCATATTAATGTCCATATTAAGGTTGGCCAGATGACCTGCGGCTTGACCGTGCTGATGTTGATGCTGATGCTGACGTTCTTGCTCAAACTCGTGCTGCTCATTATGGACGCCGTCTAGGTCTGCTGGATGGTGGTCACCAGCACTAGGTCCTTCTTGAAGATAGTGTTGCTGTTGCACATAGAAGTGTCCAGTATTTCCATTGCTATTGATATTTCCAGCAGACCCATTGGCATGCCCATTCGTCGGTTGCATACTACTAGAGTTTGAATGGAGGTCATTTATGTTAGAAAGCGATTCATGACTCCCACCTGAAGAATGAGAGTTTAGGGTCGTGTTGAAATTTTCACCACGCGAGTTGTCGCCAGTCATTTCGTGGAATCGGAACAGTAGGTACTCCTGCAGATTAATCCTCTGAATCATGAAATAAACAGGATGTGAATGTCGTGTCTTTCTCCTCTGTCTGGGAGAGAATTTGTCACGATGATCTCACGTTTACGGAAACCGGAATGTGAGGAGATTAAAGTGTCGGGTGTCGATATTACTTGTACAAGAGAGTTAAAAGAGGCAAGATGCCGGTGAAAGTGGGTGACGCTTTGAAGCGTCACCCAAGCGAAGAATGATATGTTCTGATGACGTAACTTTCGCAAATTTGGAAATTGAGGCCCCTTAAAAAAGTAAAAACGTCGAGGAATCCACTTTAACGTCATTTAACAGTATTATTAATACCGTTTGTTTTGCACAATGTCAGCTTCTCAACTTCACAACTAAAGTCACTGGAAAAGGAAGCATTGATCTTACTGATACTATCCTCATTATTTTCAGATGCGCAGTCGCTATTTTCATGATTGATCTCATCTAAATGCAAATAGTTTGTAGTGTTCGCATTACCGAATCGTTGGATTCTTTTTCCTGATCTGCTATTATAAATTTACCTTCATTATCATCTTTGTTCCTATTCAGAGAGAACTTGAGAGAACGAGTAATTCTCTTCATTGTGATCGCTTTCATCTTGGCATGTTTTGTTTGCATTTATATTCTCTTCTTCATTATCAAAGATGAAGAAAGAAACTTACGACAGGCGTTGGCAATTCGGATAGATTAAAAGTGAAGAAAGAAACTTTGTAATGTATCATAGTTGTTACGATGAAACCACTGCTTCTTCCTGAGATCTGAGATTTTTTGGAAATATTGCGCTGTACCTCTAGTACGGCACTGAACTGCTGACTGGCCTCAGTTGGCGTTGTAATCGTCGGGAGGGATTGGGTTTGCATTGTCAGGAAATAGCCTAATGCTGCTTCGCACAACACTCTACTTCTTGTACTTGTATTTCTCTATTGCTACTAGATTACCGCACATAAAGCATACTGTAAATCTAAATGCTCATTGCGCCGAATTTGACTTGCTCTTTGTAGAGGCAGTTTGAATAAATTCTACCTGCACTTTCATTTTTTACTATTAATAATATCTTCATACATAAAATACAGGCACAATCGACTCAACCGTCTGCGAAAATATGCAATCGCTTCATTGTACAGGTCTTTCGTCTCCCTCTTTTCTTTTCTTCCTAATTTCAATTCTCTCTCTTCTCCTCCGAGCCCCGAATTAGTGTTTAGTCACATTAGCCGGTACTGTATCGAATTGTCACGTCTCATGCGATTGTATACTTTATAAAAGATCGTCATCATTGTCGTCATCGGAATCATCAGAATCAAAAGCATATACTTTTCGCTGTATGTTGATACTTTTAGCCTTGGCTTGCTTTGCACCGATTCCTTCCAACATTTCGATTAGTTTTCCCTCGCTAACGCGTGCTTGAATTTTACCACTCATGGCCATGGATACGATAAGAGCCTCGACTGCGGATGCCTTTTCAGGTTTTACCATCTATTGGCAGAAAATGCAAATGAAAATGAGCCATTAGATGAAAGAAGGTATCACACCATGCTGTATATGAGTCAACAGAAATTCTAAAATGCGGTGCGAAAAAACAGAGATCAAAGTTTGAATTTGGAAATTTCTGGGACGACTGATATGGCGCATTGTTACATTCATTAATCGACTGATCGACACATAACTAATGCGTGTCAACGGAATTACTTTCTTGAACGCACCTTGAGTGTCCCAAGCCTTGCCAAAGCCTCTGGAGTCAATGCTTGGTCGAGGACAGATCTCCTTTGCTCCTGCTTTGCCTGATTTTGTGCCTGCTGCGGGTCTCCTCCTCCTCCTGCTCCGCCATTGTTGGTTGGATCTGCAGATGAGAAACCAGCAGGTATATCTTCGGGTCTTACTTCCATTTTGACTTTTAATCAGTGTGCAAGCTGTGAGCTGTGAGATTAGTGATTGAACCGGTTGTTGTGCTGTACGCTGTACGGTATGTTAGCTGGTTCAAGGTTTACAACGACTATTTGCCTTTTAACCGCGAACCATCCGTTATTTGAGGGGTGGGAAATTAATGAAAATGAGTCGTAAAATGGGTTGCGAACAAACAGGAAGGGGCCTTCCTATTTGCCGCTGCAGATCTGCTGATTGCTCATGTCTCATGTTCTTGTCGGCAACAGTAAAATGGTCAATCATGAGGGCTTTGATGGCTACAACCACCGTGACGGTACAAAAGAAACCTCAAGAAGCCTCAACTGACACCAGCAAAGAACACATAAAATTCAAATCTGCATACTTTGAACTTGTTGAGTAAAGAGCAAGGCATCAGTTATACTTACTTACTACTGCTACTAGTACTACCTAATAGTAATACAAAATCTTTCTCAGCAAGCACGTAACGTACAATTACTGATCAAAGACTACAGCTGTAGCTACTATGAAATATATCACCATGTACCATCCTCTCGTCGCCGCCCTCGTCTTTGGCCTGCTGTCCGAGGGGGCTGCTTGGTGCACCGCAAAGATTCCGTTGCGGCGAAATCATGGGCGAACATTCTTAGCCTACTCCCGTGCATCCCAACAGCTCAGCGCGAGTCGTGCTTCCAGTGCCGGCTTTTCCCGCAATCAGCCGAAGGGTGATGCTGACCTCTCCGATCTTGCTCAATCGATGCTCGATGGCTCTGACTTAATCTACCCCTTCGCCACGCTACGCGAGGCTGTGAAAAATGCAATGGTTGATGGCACACTCTCCGAGCTGGACAGACCCGAGCTCATCAGACCGGAACTGAAGGGTATCAACAGATATAATTGGAAGAAAGGCTTCGACTCGGCCCTCCGCTCGCCAATGAGGGCAGCGGACTCGACCATCACTTTTAATGTTGATCGCGCCATCCATCGCTATTTAGAAAGCGAGATTCCAATTGTTAATATTCTTGACTTCGTCATTAACAACAAGGATTTTGTTTGCCGCATTTCAGAAGGCGAGTTCGAATTTGAGAAAATGAAGAAAACCCTTGAGCAGTACCGGAAAGTGAGTCTTGGCATTGTGGAGTTTGACGATGAGTTCCACAAGTCTCAGCTTGTGTTCGGTATTTCGGTCAACCGGACAAACAAGCGCCTTACGGTGTGCTTTCGTAGCAGTGTGGATGACAATGAGGATTGGAACCAAAACTTCAAAGTGTTGCACACACCTTTAGCAATAAATCCCACAGAGCTTAATGGGTCCTATGACAAAATTAAGGTGCACTCAGGCTACAGCGGCTATCTGAACGACGCGCTAATAGCGGAGGGCAACGCAACGAAAAAGAAGTACAGTCCATTGCGAGAATTCTCTTTTGCCGCAGCAAAAGAGTTTGATGTTCTCCAGGACCTAGAACTCTTCAAAGATGCGGAACGCACTACAAAGTTTGACAAGATAGTTGCAAACATTGGTGATCTTTACAAAAGTTTTCCAGATTACGAATTGTTTGTGTGTGGCCACAGTTTGGGTGGCGCGCTTAGCCAATTGCTGGCTTTCCAGCTTGCAAGTGGAGGTCATCTTGACGAACACGCGAAATCAATCACAGCAATTACGTTTGCCTCTCCTCGTGTTGGAAATAGAGAATTCAAGAAAGCCTTTCAGGAGCTTGAGGAGCGTTACATTATTCGACACCTGCGCGTTTCCAATGAGGGAGATATAGTCCCTGCCATTCCTCCCGTTGGATATACTCAGACCGGTGTGCATGTGCACGGGCACAAAGATCTTAGTAAACCCCTGGAGGTGGGCTACCGCCTTGTGAAGTCTTTTTTCTCGCAAGTTGGGGCTGGATGGAAAATAAATGTGTTCAAAGTCAAAAAATCATTTGAGAAGCATCATTCTTTGGACGAGCACAAAAAACGCCTTTTCAATCCCAATGAAGCGAACGAGGCAATTCTAAAAAAGACCATTGAAGCATGGTACACGGACTACGAGGATAAAATCAAAAAGAGGACGTAGTATCTGGACATCAGAAATCATGTTGAGAGAGAAACAGATATTTTAATATTATATATATTAAATTCATGTATATTGATGCCTACATCTAGCTCTACGAAATCATGCATGCACGGATATTACTACATGAATATGCAATGTGGAGAGAGAAGAACAGAATGATCAGAGCAGCATCCGTGTCGGGATTACTAATAAAAAATGATAAAAAAAATGAAAACAAACCACATTTTTTTCAAATAGCGTTTATACAGTTGCTCTTGCTCTTGATTGGTTTGAAGAATTGATTGATATAGAATCAGCCTCGTTATCGTCACCCATAGGAACAGAAGATCCATCATAGGTAGAAGCTCCTTGCTCAAGCACTGACAACGTATCAGAAGCAATCTCTTCATCCTCTGGACCTGTACCAGTATCCGTTTTCGAGGAGAAAATCGAATTTCCTGAAACCCCTCCCCCATTCATTATGCCTCCACGCTGCTCTTGGCCACTCTCGACCGATTCTTGGTAGCGCTTCCACTCGGCTCTGTGAGAACTTTTAATTACTGCCATGTTATGTTCTCCCAGGATTTCACTTGCTTCAGGTGTTAATTCCTTTCCCATGTTCAATGCTATTTCCATATGCTGTTCGATTTCAGCCGTGTCCATGTTTTGTTCTTTCATAACGATAGCTAAAAAGTAGTGCGCTTCTGCGCTGGATTCAGATTGAGGAATCTCGGTGCTTACTGCATGTTTCAGATCTTGTATCGCCCCTGCAGAATCATCCAGAGCAATCTTGGAATGAGCTAAATACAAAAGTGCTTCTGTGGTCATCTCTCCAAGATCTGAGGTCAAAGCCTTCTGGAGAAGATCACTTGCTTTCCTAGGATTCATCTCCAAGTCTAATGCAATCTTCCCTAAATGCAAAGTACTCTTCGGATGAAAGCCGTTTCCATCTTCACTTCCCAATCTGCTATATTCGTTTGCAGTCCTCAATGCCAAGAGTGAATCTTCAGATTGAAGTCTTACCATTTCGATGCCAAGCTCGTAGTTAATGTCAGCGGCAAGATCATACGTGAATGCTGTACCAGCCAGCTGCTTCAATACGCTTACCCTATTTCCATCCATATCTCGCGAAACAGATATGGCTCTTCTGAAAGAAGCATGTGCAAGATTTTCATTTCCCTGCATTAGAGCAGAACGCGTTACGTTCGTGTAAGCAGTTGCTACATCCTCTTTTTGTCTTGGACTTGCGAAGCGTTCAAGTGAAGAGGCGTAGCCAAGAATAGCTGGAATATGATGTGGCGCCTTCTTCAGAACCTTTAAGAATTGCTTTGATGCAAGCTTAAAATTTTCTTTCTGCAGGTATGCATCGGCCATTTTCATGTAGGACTGAGCAGCATCGGGTATTGCTTCAATCTCAGCATGTATGGGTTTATATAGCTCCGGAACTTCAACGATTTCATCATTTTCCTCCTTAATTGCCAATTCTTCGTCTATTTCTATTTCTGAAGCAACAGTACTTTCAGTTTTGTCGACCTGGACATCTTCCTCTTCACTCTGCTCCGCTTCGGGATCCTCCGAGATGCTTACCCCTTTATCGCTATCATCAGTGTTGACTTCATCACTTTGTTCAGTCTCGTCCGCTTGGCCATTTTCCTCTTCACTGAGGTCCACTTCGGGCTTCTCCGAGATGCTAATATCAGCATCATTATCTGCATCTGTATCATTATCTGATGTATTTTCAATCACTTCATCTTCAGTGCTTTCAATATTATCTTCAACAGCTTCTGCAACAACGATCTCGTCACTTATATTCAGATCACTCTGAAGCTCTTCATCGTCAGCAGTGCGCTCATCTACTGAAGAGCCTTGGTTATTTTCGGTTGGTTGCTCATCATCCGGCTGGGGAGAATCTTGGATTTCCAAATTCGTTTCTTCCTTCACATCATCAGTGCTTTGCTCTCCCATGCTGAATTCTTCCTGCGTGTCAGTAGAAATCTGATCTTCCAAATTATCACTACTCGTATCCTTGTTATTAAAGAGATCATCGTTGCCAGAGGCGATATCATCATCCTCCACTGTGTTTTCGTCATGTACCTTGTCGCCAGGTACCTCCACAGATTCATCATCTGCAATTGATTCTTCCGAAGTATTGTCTAATTCGTTAGCGTTATCTAAAAGCGCATCGTCGACAACTTCACGATCAGGTACAACGCGAGGAAATTTGAAGCCATCAGCTGACTCCAATGAATGCTGCAAGAGTTGAAGTTTGAGGCTGAGTATTTCACGTTCAAGACGCAAAGCCTCAACATCATTCCGTTTCCGCTCAGCAGCATCTCTCTCCAGATGAGCAATATGAGTCGTAAGTACATCCGTTTCTACAGTGGTCGTGCGAGTCAATGCCTCGTCAAGGAGACTATTTGCCACTTCTAGCTCCTCCGTTGTATTGGCGGCATTCAATGCTTTGGTGCCAGCTTCGATTGCACCAATTCTATCTCCTGCGCGAAGCTTTGCCTTTGATAGCAATATCCAGAGCCGAGGTTGATTTGGATTTTTGGTGGCTGCGTCCTCAAGCGCCAAAACTGCATCTTGAACACTTTGCGAATCCAGTCTGTTTTCGAGGTAACCCGTATTGACCAATACATCTCCGTTCGCGTAGAGGATGGAGTCCATTGAAACTAAATTACTTTCATCTCCGTGCGCGACATGGTGTATTGCTTCTCCGTGGTTCACAGAGCCAAACCCACTTCGAACGTGAAGATATTTTTCAGAAACGACAGAAGCAATGTAACTAGCCTCATATTCGAAGCCACTTGCTTCACTTGTAACGCCAAGGTTATTATGAATGATAGCGCACAATTTCTTTATTTTGATTTCTTGCTCCTCGCTAGAATCTTCTAGCTCAAGAACACATTTATCATGTAGAGACTCCAGCAGTGGTGTTGCTTTCTTATAGTTTCCCCTCTGTACCGTCATTGCTGCTATATTTGTTTTCGTAACAGACAGCCCATCTAACCCGTTTTCTTCAAGGGAAGCATCGATTTCTTTCATGAACACCATTGGAGACGAAAAATCACCCAACGCAAGATTGGCAATGGCACTATTATATTTCGCTGCCATATGAACCATGGCCCTTTCATCAGCAGACTCTCCTCGACTTAGCGGCATCGACGGCGATGTCAAAGATGCGGCAGCATTCAAATGAAGAATTGAGTCAAATAATAACTGGGATGAAGATTCCCCCCCAGATTTTCTACCACTAGCATCAGCAACCTTACGCGTGGCAGAAAGAAACAAGCTGAGGCCAAAGCCCAATCTGGCCTGTGCACAAGTTGCTCCCTGATTCATATTGACTGCCATTTCAAAGTTGTCTCTCGCCAATTTAAGTCTTTCGAAGACGAGTTTACTTTGATGCTCGACGAGTCCTGATGTCCACGCACCGTTATAGAGGGCTAAACGAGCCTCACCTAAACAGACCCATGCTTTTATATCAGATGGATGATTCTCTGCTGCAATTTTACACATGGACTCTGCTCCCGCCGGATCGTGATTTTTCAAGAGTGTAGTCCCGATGCGCACATGCTTTGAGGTCGAAAATGCAAATTGAAAGTTGGAGGCAGAGCTCAAGGCAGCCTTCGACTTTTGTGTGACGAGCATTGCTCGATCCCTCATTTCTTGCATACAGCGCTGTTGCTCTTCGGCATCTAGTTGGGCAAGGTAGCAAATACCTGCGGCCATCAAGATGATCAAGAATGTAGAGAGCTTCACGATGAGATTCAAAATGGAAAATGACGTTTTAGGTTTCCTGTGGTGTCCTCCTGGTGTGTATGTATATTTGGATGCATTTGATACGATACTCATTCTTGTGGAACCTTCATCGTTTTGCTCTTTCTTGGATTTCGTCGGGGTGAATGCTGGATACTTTCGGTCTATCCCGCTTTTCATCTTGCTTGCTGATTGGGCAAGTTTGCTGTATGATTTATTTGATGATTCTTTGTTTCGACCAGCCTTTGTTTAGTTTTTGGGGAGGAACAAGTATGATACTCTGTCTGGTTACTGGCAAAGCTTGCTGTTTTGTGGCTTGATAGGTTCCTCGTATGCCATTCTCAAAGAAAGACTTTCAACTCCGTCACTTCGCGCAATATTTTGAAAACCAGGGGAAAATCGCAGATCTGAAGAATAAGCGACAGACAAATAGGTTATGATCAAACTGAAGTTTGAAAGAGGACGCGACGATGGATAAGAGCATTCTGAATTCTTTACATTAGGGTTAGGGTGCTCTTGCGGCGTTGGACATGGTACCTCAATATCCATCACCAATTACATCCCTCACAGAGTTTTTAGACTCAAAGGGCAATAGGATGGAAATTGATTCCAACTTAGCAGTTACAATTCAGGGCCAGCTTTCTATGCACCAAGTTCCTCGAGATATCCGTCCAATGTATGTTCTTTTCTTCCCGATAGTCTGCTACTAAGTGCAACACACTTTGGCCAGCTGTCGTACAAGCATTCACATCAGCTCCCCGAGCTGCCACTTACTCTGTAACATCTGATCGCACTGCTTCATGCATTGGCGCCATCCGTTCATACCTTCCACGTGCAATGCATCCAATTATCTTTCTCAATCTCGATAAGAGAGTCCAAGTCCCCATCACCGGCTGCATTGTGCGAATGGTGACGAATCTCATCAGCAGGCTTCAACTGTTTTGCATTTTTAGAGGGAATATCGCCTTCGTATCTGCCATCTCGGAACTTCTGCCCTTCAATCTGTCTTCAAGAATATATCTTGGAAGCTAGCCCTCTGCATTTTCTTCAAGCTCGGGATCTGGTTTGAAATAAATGAATACGCTGCTGGCATCAGTATTTTCCCTTCAATGGAAACAGTGTTTGAAGAACGCATGTCAATATAAGCTCAAATTATCTTCATTATCCTCCGGTCACGTCCTAGTTACCCCAGGAAATGGCCCCCTTCTCGGAATGAGCGCTAACTTCACCTATCTCCCATCCGGATGGCAAGCCAGCTCCAAGATTAAGGGCGCAGTTAAACGTAATATCCTTGCACACGCCAGCTTTAACTTGGGTATTCAGGAAACGATGCTCTGCGGAGTGCGCCTCTTGAATAAACTCCATTCAGGACGAACCATGCTCCGAGCGCTGCTCCAAATTCCTAGTCTCGCCCCGATTGTTGAACGTTAACCTAAAAGAGATCAATGTTAAATTGTGATTATATATTATTTAGCTTTTGTGACTAGTGTCTCATAACTGTGATTAACATCAACACTCCCTCTCGAAATGTGATGTATAGGTTACCAACCTAATACCATTTTTCGCTTCTCTCTGAATTCAGTTCGTGTTAATCCTTTAGTAAACATGTCTGCCTTCT
>Ga0209712_10003467_pt1 | contig 12780 bp, 10 predicted proteins | sample ArcOceMetagenome_FD_187443 | JGI IMG/M metagenome (GOLD analysis project Ga0209712, IMG submission 187443) | Marine eukaryotic phytoplankton communities from Arctic Ocean - Arctic Ocean - Greenland ARC118M Metagenome (SPAdes) (version 2) | ecosystem: Environmental > Aquatic > Marine > Oceanic...
CTGGTGCAATAGTCAATGGTTCTTGTGTACCCACAGCCACACAAGGCATATTATTTGATGCCATCAAAATGCTCAGTCAACCCAATTCTCCCTTATGCATTCGCCCCTCTTATTTACCTAAAGCTTTACCTTGGCTTATGCGTTTTATATGGCAAAGCCGCACGTTTTTAGTCAACAAAAATGCCCTAAACTTGCACGCCTTATCGCAGCATGCGGTGCAAAGCTGGCGCAAATTAACTCAGGATACGACTCTTAGCCAGTTCTTCAATGGCAAGGGATGGCTCAAAGTATATCAATCAGATAAGATGTTTGATGGAACCCTGCGTTCAAGACAACTCTTGGATCAGATGGGCACAAAATACCAATGTTTAAATGCGTCTGAAATTCATGATCTTGAACCTCATTTAGCTCCATCGTTTAAACATGGGTTTTTCCAAGAAGATAGCTTAAATGTGAATGATCCGCAGCTACTGGTGCAAGGCATGGTTGACTTATTGGTAAAGAATGGCGGTCGTTATCAACAATTTAATGTAGATGCAATACACGAGAGTAATGGCGTTATTCAACTTAAAGGCAAAAGTGGTGAATTACTCAGTCAAAAAGTGGTGATTGCAACAGGTGCTTGGTCCCGTGGTCTGGCGAAACAATTGGGGGATGATATTCCCCTAGAATCTGAACGCGGCTATCACCTGATGTTGCCTGAATCAACCCATTCGTTGATTAGCAGGCCGATTGTCAATGGCGAAAATGATTTCGTATTATCACCTATGAACAAGGGTATACGCATCACAAGTCAGGTCGAATTTGCCGGTTTGCAGGCACCACCGGACTACAGCAGAATTCGTAAACTTTTACCTATGGCGAAACATATGCTACCCAAGCTTGAAATCCATGAAGAATCAGTCTGGTTAGGCCATCGGCCTTCACTACCTGACTCCTTACCTGTTCTGGGGTACTCAAGTAACAGCCAGAACGTAGTCTATGCGTTTGGTCATCAACACTTAGGTATGACATTAGCGGCAATTAGCGGTGATATTATTGCCGACTTACTCAGCAATGAAGGACCAAGAGTGCCTATTTTTCCTTATCGTGCCAATAGGTTTGGCCTGTTATGACTGATTATGGCTTTTTATCCGTTGTGCCGCCGTTATTAACTATTTTTGTGGCCCTTTATAGTAAGAATGTGTTGTTAGCGCTAGTTTGCGGAATTTTGAGTGGTTCGTTCATTATTGCAGATTTCAATCCCTTCTATGCACTTGTCGACACCATGGAAAACCACGTATTAAAAGAGGTTTCCAGCGGCGCTCAGGTGCAGGTTATTCTGATCATGTTTATCATAGGCGGCTTCGTAAAATTGCTTGAAGTATCAGGTGGTGCAAGCGCTTTTGCTAGTAAATTAACCTTACTTGTCACGAGTCGTGCCAAAGCACAATTGTTAGTATGGTTTTCAGGTCTTGCAATATTTTTTACTGATTCAGGCAATAGCCTAATTGTGGGTCCACTGTATCGTCCAGTATTTGACAGATTTAAAATCTGCCGTGAAAAACTGGCTTACATTATCGATACCACCTCCTCACCCATCAGTATTTTGATCCCTTTTATAGGGTGGGGGGCCTATATCACCGCCCTAATTGAAAAATCCTATACAGAAATAGGCCTTGAAGAAAATGCCTTCTCGGTGTTGATAAAGGTGATACCTTATCAGTTTTACGCTTTTCTTGCTTTGGCGACTGTGCCTATTCTGATTCTTTTAGGTAAGGATTACGGTCCAATGCTGGGTTCACAGCAGGCCTTGGAAAGTAGAGAAAGTAATAAAGTACCCACTACCAATGACCCTTTGGTAAACGATCCTGTGGTAAATGAGCCTGGATTAAATCACCCAGCCCCGGTAGGTGATCCACAAGCTAAAGTTGGTTTATTCCTCTATCCCTTAGGTGTCATGCTGCTATTGGTCGGTGGACTGATTACGTGGCATGCAACACATGGCGGTTTGTCGAGTGTTCATATCAGATCCACATTGGCTATTGCTTATTTAACCGCGTCATTAACCTGCATGGAAATGATGCGCCGCCACCAATCAAAATCATATAGTGAGTCTTTGAGTGTATTTATTAAGGGGGCTGAATCTTTAGTGTATATCTCTATCGTGCTGGTACTCGCTTGGTCATTGAGCTCGGTTACTAAAGATCTTCATACGGCTAACTACCTTGCGTCTATTTTTGTTGGTCATATCGCCCCCATGTATTTTCCAATGATAGTGTTTGCTTTAGGAGCGGTAATCTCCTTGTCTACTGGGTCTTCATACGGCACATTTGCGATACTCATGTCTATTGCTATTCCTGTCGGATTTGAGTTGGGTGCATCTATGTATTTATGCATTGCCGCTGTGCTCAGTGGCGGATTATTTGGTGACCATGTTTCGCCCATCTCTGATACTACCGTGCTGGCGTCTGCTGGGGCAGAATGTGAGCATTTAAGTCATGTCACCACTCAAGGTGCATATGCAGTTGTGACTGGGCTAGTGGCATTGTTGGCCTATGGTTTGGCGGGCGCTTATGAGTCTGTTTATGTACTACCTGTTGCTATCCTTTTACTGTTTGTTGCCATGTACATTTTGATGAAATTATATGGTAGACGCTTATGAAGCCACAATAATGAAGCCATAATAGCCCCAACAAATTTTGTTTTTTATCAAGGCATTACGATACTTAGAATGCCACTCAATGATACGATAATTCGAGGCCGACTCATTATTGTTTGGAGAATGTTTAATGCCTAAAAAAGTAACCCGCAGACAAGCAATGAAAATAGTTTCTGGTGTTGCCTTACTGCCCTTCACAAGTTGTGATACTCATGGCGAATTAGGCAATCAGGTTATTTTTGCTCATGGCGTGGCAAGTGGTGATCCAGACCAAAGTAGTGTGGTGATCTGGACGCGAATAAGTGGCCTAACAACCCCAGTTAAAGTGGATTGGTTTGTGGCTACCGATGTAACCTTTAAACATGTTGTCTGCAGCGGAGTCTTCAACACAGACATTCATCGAGATCATACCGTTAAAATAGTCGCTGATGATTTAGAGCCTGGAGAGTCATACTTCTATAAATTTGTGGTTGAAGGCTCTATTTCACCGACCGGTCAAACTCAAACGCTGCCTGTTGGACATGTTGAACAATTAGTTGTGGCAGTCACCACGTGTTCCAATTATCCGTTTGGATATTTTAATGCGTATGATGCGATTGCAAAAGACACGTCCATAGACTTGGTGGTGCACTTGGGTGATTATATCTATGAGTACGGTGTTGAGGGATTTGGTGGTGAAATGGGAAAACGTATCGGACGGGAGCATCACCCTGCTCATGAAACACTGTCTCTTGATGATTATAGAAAACGTCATGCCCAGTACAAAACGGATCAAGGCTCACTCGCCATGCATGCTAGGCATCCATTGATTGTCATCTGGGATGATCACGAAACAGCTAATAATCCTTGGATGGCCGGCGCCAAAAATCATCAACTTAATGAGGGAAGCTGGGAGGCAAGGCGACTTGCGTCACTGCAAGCTTACTACGAATGGATGCCAGTGCGTGATCCTATTCAAGTGAGCGATCGGGCAAAATATTGGCGACATTATAAATTTGGCGATCTTGCCAGCCTGATCACACTTGAAAGTCGGCATACCGGCCGAAGCCAGCAAATCAGTTATAATCAACATTTGCCGAATATTCAAAGTAAAAAGCAAGCTAAAGCGTTTTCTCAGAATGTGATTAATGCAGCCGATCGCGAAATGTTATCCAAGGAAATGCAACGTTTTTTAAAAGAAGAGTTCAATGAATCGTTAAGTGCTGGGCGTCGCTGGCGCATCATGGGTAACCAATCTGTGATAGCTAAATCAATCGCACCGAATTTAGACGACCCCATACTCAATAACTTACGTGACAAACTCAGTCTAGAAAAACAACAAAAGCTGGTTGAACGTACCCATCTTGGAAAATATTCCTTGCCCTCAGACCTTGATACCTGGTCAGGTTACCCTGCGGCCCGTGAACGATTTTATCAGATTGCCAAAGACGCTAATGTCCAAGACTTACTCGTAATCTCGGGTGACAGTCATAGCTTTTGGCAGAATAAGTTGTTCGATGACAGCGGTCAATCAATGGGCGTTGAACTTGGCGCGACTGGTGTAACTTCACCTCGTTCGATTATGGAAAGTCTAGGAGGGGAGATCATGCAGCGCTTTGATGCACTCAATACTGCTAATAACGAAGAAATCATTTGGAGTGATGGTCGCCATCTCGGCTTTATTCGATTACAAGTCAATCACCAAGGTGCACGTGGGGAGTATGTGACTATGTCAAATGTGCGATCACGCACGTATGACACCAAGGTACTGCGCACTGTCGACATCACTAATCAAGACGGTTTACTGCGATATGAATAATATAAAAACACCTAAGAATGACAATACCTGTGGCTGGAGCGAAATTATTGCCAGCAGAGACTCCTGTGCTCACGTTCTCGGCGACATTAAAACCGACTGGTTAGTCGTTGGCGCTGGATATACGGGTTTATCCGCGGCTAGATCACTTGCTTTGTTACATCCCAATAAACGCATTGTGCTGATAGATGGTCAAAAAGCAGGTGAAGGTGCCAGTGCAAGAAATTCTGGGTACTTAGTCGACTCGACTTTAAACGATGGCCATCTGTCGGATACTGGGTTATCTGCATACCAGCAAAAATACCAATTGAATAAAGCGGGATTAGAAGCCACCAAAGTATTAGTGGAACAACATAAAATACTATGTGATTGGAGTGAAATTGGGAAAATACATGCTACGGCCACTGTTAAAAATGAACAAAAATTACAACGCTTTTCTGAAACACTAGAGCAGTTAAATCTTGCACATAATGTGCTCAGTGGCGCCTCACTAAAAAATAGGTTAGGTACAAACTATTACCGCTTAGGCATCGAAACGAAAGGCGCTGTGATGTTACAGCCTGCTAGTTTAGCGCGAGGGCTGATTGATATCCTGCCAGAAAATGTCACCTTATTTGAACACTCCCCGATGCTTGAGTGGCAATCAAGTCGCATGAATGGTAATCAAACATACCAAGTCACATGCCCCGGTGGCACCATAACTACCAATGGATTAATATTTGCTGTAAACGGCTTTATGCCTACAATAGGTTTGAAGAGAAATCGTGTGTTTCCTTTAACATTAACCGCAAGTTTGACACGGCCTCTAAGCGATGCAGAATATCAATCCATTGGGCAACCATCACAATGGGGATTGTTATCAGCCCATGCCATGGGGGCAACGGTTCGACTGACTCAAGATAAACGCCTAATGATCAGAAATACGGCGGAAGTTTGGAGGCCAATGTCGATGTCAGCTGCCGATTTAAACCAACGAAAAACTACGCACATTGATGGACTAAGAAAACGCTTTCCGCAGCTTGGTGCTGATGTAATTGAATATACTTGGTCGGGTATTACCTGTATCAGTAAAAATAATGCAAATGTGTTTAGTCAAATTGATAAACATGCTTTTGCCGCGGGTTGTTATAATGGCGGAGGCATAGGACTGGGGATTTTATACGGTCAACAAATCGCTATATATGCTTCAGGTGGCACGAATGATAAAATCCGTCTTATCCAAAATCGTCCAAAACCAAAAAAATTACCCCCATCACCATTTTTAAACTGGGGTGTTGCTTTGAGACTAAAAAAAGACCGGTATTTTGCTAAAACCGAGCGGTAATAAGAGCAGGAAATAGCGTTCAAAACGGTTGCCCTAGAATAAGGTATGACTTATCCATTAAGTGTTTGGGTGAGCCATAAGTGGTGGTGTAAAAAGTGAATGTGTCATTGATGCTGTGCTTAGTTTTAACGGTGAAGGCCATCATTTGTGAGTTAAGAAAAATCTTCGTTTTGAATGTGTACCGGAATATTTTATAACTACTAAGGTATTACTTTTCAGAATGAAAGGGGCCGCTCCGAATTAAAAACTAGATGTAAGAAACGCTCTTAAAGCATTCATATGTTCAGAAAGACAAGAGTTTCAATTGTTGGGGTGCTGGAACATGTTATTTAACGTGGTCATAACCCAAAAGTTATCTTTGCTAGTGATGGTGATATGAAAGCTTACGTCACTTGGTTGAAATATTACGCAGAGCAATTCAATGTGTCTATCCATGCTTAGGTAGTGATAACCAAGCATGTTCACATTTTGTGTTCGCCAAGCAGGCAGTTCTGATATCTCATATAATGTAGTCACTGGGCCAAAAGTATGACGTGTATTTCAACAGGCTTAAACAAATCAACAGAAAAATAACCTTTCCGATACAGCTTGGATAAATCTGTTTGTCTGATATTTCGATATTTGAAATGTTTTGATAGCCAATACACATCTAGCGCATAAACAACAGTAACTCAGCACTTTTCTCACTAAAGCGTACTGATGTGTTCGACTTAACCCCGCATATGGGGGTATTTTTGTTGTATTTAAGGACAGCTGTTTTATTATTGTTTTTTGTCTTTTTATTGTGCAGTAAACCAAATAATCTAGCCCAATTCTGACTAAATCAGAATGCTATTATAACAAGAATAGGTTTACTGCCTAATAAGGACGAAATTAAGTCACTTTAAGATGACTTTAATGGGTATGCTGTTCAAATGTCTTTATATCTTCTTGAAGAGACTTAGCAGTTTCATATTAACTCAATAAAAAGGCTTACTTATTATGAATTTTCGTTCCCTACTTTTGGTAACTATTGCAGTCTTATTTGCTCTTCTTTTTGTTAAAAATAGTGTCGCACAAACTACTGTTGATGAAGAGGAAGCGATAGTTTTGAATTTACATATCCACATAATGGATATGGCTTTTGATGTCCAAGGTCAAGAATTAACTAATCTACACATAACCAAATCGATAATCGACAATCAGGTATTACCTGAATTAAATAGAATTTATAAACAGGCAAATATTCAATGGCATTTAACAAAAGTATCTAGAGATAAACCTAGGTATAAAAATTATCGCCGTATTCCAGAGGGATACCCATCAACACCCAATGAACTGAAAAAACTGGTAGTAACCGCAACAAGAGAAAGCAATTACGAACGTCGTTTGACGCCATTGATGTTGTTTATCAAAGATAAAAATAGAATTAAAAAATCAGAATTTGGAAAGAATAGCTTTCATATTTACTTATATCCATTTATTGGTAATACCTCCCAAGGTAATGCTGGGAGAGTCAATGAAGGCAGATCTCGAACTTTTCATACAGTTGTAGGTACTTGGTCCAATAAAAGTAGTGGTGGTGGAATGCCTATGAAGGCTTTAATTACCGAGGACTGGCGCGATTTTTCATCATCGATTGACAAAGGTTCACTATCAAGAACAATTGCCCATGAGCTAGGTCATGTCTTAGGTATGAAGCATAATTCGTGTGAGGGCCAGTGTCTGATGGGCCCAAGAAACGGTTACAGTATGACGCAGTCGCAAATAGAAACGGCGACTGATCTGGGCTTAAAAAGAATCAGTGAGGAATATCATTCAACTCGTTTAAATAGTAAAAAACTTAGAGTGTTGGGCTACCAAGGCAATAACTGGTGGTACAGATAGATGGACGAGAGGTATCAACTAGCATTGCATGGTGTTTTTGTACGAGTGCATTAGTAAAGGTGACACCCATTTTAAAATAACAGCAAAAGGCGTTTTGTTCCAAGCTTTAGGTGTCTACACAAACAAGGATGGTTTGTCGTGCCCCATCTTCGTAAATATCAAATCGGTTTAGTGGATATCCTTTATTACTATTGTGTGTCGCGTTGGGTTCGATGTTTTTTGTGTGTGGTAAGGATATAAAATCAGTGGTCAAATTTATGAGCATCGCCGAGGTTAGGTAGGAGAGAGCCTGCCGTTTTTAGGCTCAGAATTATCATTGATATAGCGGCTTATGTAGCGATGAGTCATCACACTCATGTGATGGATGGTGTGTGTTCTTCAGTTTACCTACGTTTTAATCGAAAGGTGTTAACGCTAAACTATCAAATTTTATCCCAGACCAACCTGTGAGAATAAAGTTACGGATGTTTGCGTGATCATCTCCAGTTGGATTGGCCAATACATCATCGCGATAATAACGTCCAAATAAATGCAGTGTTTTGGACTCACTTAATGTATGTAATTGAGCAAAATGAAAAATCTTGCAAGACCCTTCATTACTGCCTGCTGCATTTTGTAACGTTCCATTACTAAAACTTGCTGGTGTGTAACTATAAAATTGACTAATTACTTGTATCACGTTTGTAAACTCCATTGTATCTGGGGTTTGGTGCAACTGGCTGAGTAAATCGCTTTTAGTCATAATGTGTCCGTTATTTTAGGTGGATGAAAAGAAAAGGTTAATTGGCAATCAATATGTTTGAGTATTTTATTGACAAACATCGGTGTGGCAACTGTCCTTTGGTTATGTGTTGATGTGACAGTAATAAGAATATCGCAGTCTTGTAAAGGTATTTGCTGGCGAACAAAAAAGATATTTAAGTCGTCTAAATTATCTAAACTTTGGTTCATACTCACAGAGCCTACAAAACAGCTTTTCTGTAAATGATGATCGTAAGTTACCCCATCAACTTCTCTGAGTAGTGTGATGGCTTGGTATTTATCTAGATTCAGCAGTCGAAAAGTCACGTCGATTTTAATATTGAGCACTCCTAAAACCGGATAATGCACAGATTAATGTGCAGAATAAACCAACATTAATTATATTCTAACTGTTGGATCAATTCTGAATTATATCTTATTTGTCCTAATACCAAGCAAACATAATTCAGACTTTTGGGTGAGAATAGAATGTAATCGAGTGAATAATTGAAATGAAGTCACGAATAGGCTTTTAGTTTAAGTTAGTTAAAAGCGCAATCTAAGGAGCGAATATGAAAGTTGTAATTGGAAAATTCAGTAATGAACCTTTTCATGCTTTATCAAAAAAGGAAGTCAGTTTATTATTAAAAATAGTCCCTCAGGAATGGGTGAAACAAATATCCAGTGTGGTATTGAGTTCAAAGATATTTAAGAAAACTAAGCTTGTGAAGCCAGTGGAATATACCCCCACAACTCAACAGTTATCGATCTATTCAAGAGGCTTAGTAAGAGAAGATATCGCTAGACTAGTGTTACTTGAATTAGCCTCAGTGAGCGGCGAGCTAGAGGAAATTCAGTTTGATAAAGCCTCTAACCTAAATACAGTGATTAAACCTTATATAGATAAATTTTTGAAGGCGAGGTTTTAAAGATAACGACGCTGTTCGCACATAGGGTACAGCCAATAAAAAAAACCGGCTTTTGCCGGTTTCTTATTGGTACTTTTTAACGTAAGTATCTCGAAAGCTTAAGCTTTAGCCGGTCTTCCTGCTTGTTTACGCAAGTTTTCAGTCAACAACTTCTTACGAATACGCGTGCTTAAAGGTGTCACTTCCACTAATTCATCATTATCGATGAACTCAAGTGCTTGTTCTAACGACATTACGATTGGCGGTACTAAACTTTGCGCTTCATCAGTACCTGATGCACGAACGTTAGTCAGCTGCTTACCTTTAAGAGCGTTCACCGTCAGATCATTTTCACGCGCATGAATACCAATCACCATGCCTTCGTATACTTCAACACCGTGGCCGATAAATAAACGTCCGCGCCCTTGTAAGTTAAACAAGGCGTTAGTCAGTGCCTTACCCGTTGCATTGGCAATCAATACACCACTTTTACGCTGACCGATTACACCGCCTTTATGGGGGCCATAATGATCAAAGGTGTGATACATCAAACCAGAGCCTGACGTCATGGTCATAAAGTCAGTTTGAAAGCCAATCAAGCCACGACTAGGGATCATAAAGTCCATACGTATACGGCCTTTGCCATCGGGAGACATATTAGTTAACTCACCTTTACGTGCACCAATCTGTTCCATTATAGTACCTTGATGCTGTTCTTCTACATCTATGGTCACTGTTTCGAATGGTTCGTGGGTCACACCATCTACTTGTTTCAAAATTACTTCTGGACGAGAAACGGCGAGTTCATAACCTTCACGGCGCATGTTTTCAATCAATATACCCAAGTGAAGTTCACCACGACCCGATACGCGGAACTTGTCGGGATCTTGAGTTTCTTCCACTTTAAGTGCCACGTTGTGAATTAATTCAGTTTGCAAACGTTCATGGATGTTACGTGATGTGACGTATTTACCTTCTTTACCACAAAATGGTGAATTATTGACTTGGAATGTCATGGTCACTGTTGGTTCATCAACAGAAAGAGGTGGCAATGCCTCAACTGTATTTGGGCAGCATATGGTATCGGATATTTTAAGTTCACCCACACCTGTTATAGCAACAATATCCCCCGCGTCACCAGAAGCTATATCGAGGCGCTGTAGTCCTAAATAGCCTTGTACCTGTCCGACTTTAGCATTACGGATTTTGCCATCAGCACCAATAATTGTGACTTGTTGGTTAGGCTTAACCGAGCCGCGTGTAATTCGACCTATGCCTATTACGCCTACATAAGAATTATAATCAAGTTGCGACATTTGCATTTGTAAAGGGCCATTGATATCGGCAACAGGTGGCTTAACGTGTTTGATGATAGTTTCAAACAGAGGGGTCATGTTATCGCTAGGTATATCTAAATCGTTGGTAGCCCAACCATTTATAGCTGATGCGTAAACCACTTCAAAATCTAACTGGTCATCAGTGGCGCCTAAGTTGTCGAACAAATCGAAGACTTGATCCATAACCCAACTAGGGCGTGCGCCAGGCTTATCGATTTTGTTAATAACAACGATTGGCTTCAGACCTTGAGCGAAGGCTTTTTGTGTCACAAAACGCGTTTGTGGCATAGGACCTTCTTGCGCATCAACCAGTAATAGTACGGAATCTGCCATAGACATCACGCGCTCCACTTCACCACCGAAATCGGCATGACCTGGGGTGTCTACTATATTGATGCGGAATTCGTTCCATTTAATGGCGGTATTTTTTGCAAGAATGGTAATACCACGCTCTTTCTCGATGTCGTTTGAGTCCATCACACGTTCTTCTGCTACGCCGCGACTCTCTAAGGTGCCGGATTGTTGTAATAACTTATCAACTAGGGTGGTTTTTCCATGATCAACGTGGGCTATAATAGCTATGTTCCTCAAGTTTTTGATTGAGGTGTCTGATGAACTCATTTTTTTTTCTCTGTTAGGGCCACACATGGGTCACTTAAGACTATTACTTGCTAAAGTAATACGTAGCTAAATTGCTGAAATTTTGTGCGCATGGATTATACAATTTAAAAGTGTAAAGTGGTCAAGTCATTTGAACATTCATCTATATAAAATTTTTATCGACCACTCATAGTAACTTCACTGTAGGTTATCATGGTTGTTTTGTAAGTTTCTCAAACATTTCCTAGGTATCTGTTGCAGCTCCCTAGCTGTTGGATACGTCTTTTTTCGATATGCTTAAAACAATTATCGTTGGATAGATCAATGTAAACTAACTCATGAGGCGCTTATATCTATAGTCATTACACCATTGTCGGTCTTAAAATAAAAGTGAGTAGCTTGATTAGCTTTTTATGGTCACAGTTGGTTCATAAACTCAAAGAGGCGTCAATGCTTCAACTGCATTTGGCTCACATAGGGTATTGAATATTCTAAGTTTACCTACGTTCGTTACAGCAACAATGTCACCGCATCTCCAGAACTTATTCCGAGGCGCTGTAGTCCTAAATAGCCATGAATCTGTCCTATTTTGACATTTCGGGTTTTGCCATCAGCACCAATAATGATCACTTGTTGGTTAATTTTAATTCAACGAAGTGAATCAACTTATTTTCCCCTTGTTTTATTTTTTTGCATATTTACTTTAAGTTGTTCTTTGTAAGCCATCGACGTTCCGTGCCAAAGTGAAAGGCCGTATATTATTGAAATAATTAGCCAAATTAAACATGTTGTAACGATTTCCTTTTGTATAAATTCTTTTCCAGTAAGAGTCATGCCAAGAAAAATTACAGTGGAAAACACCCCCCATTTAATGACTCCTTCTATCAAAATAAATTTAATTATGCCTTCTTGTTTTTGACGTTCCCATTTTGGAATATTGTTTCTATCCCAAGTTTTGTAAATTGAACAATATTTAGCAAAAAAATTGGCCATTTCTTTGTACTCCTATAAAGCAAGAGTGAGCAGGGGTTATACCTTACTTTTGTTCGCTCCCATCCTTAATAATATTAGTGTTTCGTGAACGAAGGTAGTGAACTGATAAATCCACCAGAACTGGTTATACCAAGTCCGGTAATTCTAGAGTCTGCATCTCACCTGCACCGCCGAAAAATCCTCCAATCGCTCCAAAAGTAGCACCAGTTACTATGTCACCTAGACGACCCCCATTAGCCCACGCACTTCCACAACCAGCAATAGCACCAGCCGCCGCTCCAAGAGCGAATACACCACCATTTACTTCTTCAATTTCATTTACGTTTAATTCATGCATTTTGTTATACTCACTTATCCAACATGGCTATTATTAAACAACCACCTCATCAGAAAAATTCCTATAACCTAGATATCTGACTCGATTATTCAATCTTTATTTAGAGTCAAGCAAGCATTCAAATTAATGCCTGCTGTTCTTGGAAGATATTAGTCTCGAATACTTTAATTACTCGAGCAATTTCAAGACAAGAATAATACGTGTTTTTTTAATTTTATAACCTGACCCTAGGTACAGA
>Ga0209712_10003468_pt1 | contig 12776 bp, 6 predicted proteins | sample ArcOceMetagenome_FD_187443 | JGI IMG/M metagenome (GOLD analysis project Ga0209712, IMG submission 187443) | Marine eukaryotic phytoplankton communities from Arctic Ocean - Arctic Ocean - Greenland ARC118M Metagenome (SPAdes) (version 2) | ecosystem: Environmental > Aquatic > Marine > Oceanic...
CGACCATACTTTTGAATGCATTTCCAAGTAAGGCAGGAATCTCTGATACTCTTAGCCCACGCAACATTGTGCAAGGCCTTCCGAACCTCGATTTTGCTAATTTGAAATATGAATTTGGTGAGTACGGTGAGCTGAGCGAAGATAGCACAGTCACCAATACACAAGCTGGCAGAACCAAAGGAGCGCTTGCGCTCTACCCAAGGGGACAACATGGCAGCTGGGCGTTCTTATCTCTCAGAACCGGAAAGGAAGTTCATGGAAGAACATTCACACCTTTGCCAATCACCGACGAGGTCATTGAGAGAGTTGCTGATCTCGCCGCTGCACAAGGGCAACCAGTCATCCATGACGGAAGACTACTGTATGAATGGAGAGCTGGTGTGCCCATCACGGATGATGATGCCGAGCTAGAAGACTACTATGGAGAGTTAAATTATGAACAGGAAGAGGATATAGACCCACCTGACATAAATGAACCAGTTGAGTACGATGAACCAGCCCCGTACGATTCCGATACCGAGGATAGCAAAGACGACGATGCGCAAGATGACGGAGCTTTTATGGAGCCTGACTTCGAAGCAGCATCGCGAGAGCAAGATGGCTCCAACGACGACGAGCAAGAAAGCTCTGACGAAGAAGGAGCGTCACGACAAGACAATAGTATTCCATTTTCCGACGAAGGTGATGATGAAGACCCATCTTCCGACGAAGGTTATGACGAAGATGAAGGCATCAGTTACAACATCGATGATGATGATGCAGCCAATGATAGCAGTGATGCAGGCATCAGCTTTCGTAACAGCGAGGAAGAAAACAGCTCACCCAGTGATGACGAGCAGCCTCCCCCACTACGTGAGCGCATCGTCATTGAAGATGTCAGCGACGATGAGGATGACCAAGAAGATGAAGATGAAGATGAAGATGAGGATTCACCACCAACCCCAATGGGCAGGGGCCATCGTGAAAGGAGGCAAAATGTCAGAATGCCACACACAGAATTTGCGTTCTTGCAGACTCCGTTCGAGAACTGAATGCTAATTTGCATTTTCAATTCGTGCAGCAAGCCATAAAAGAGATAAAGGAGGAGGGAGACACAAAGCTCCTTTGCCAGTATATCACTGGTCTTGTTTTCAACCAGATGAGCGCCAAAGCCGGCTTGAAGAAGCACGGCGAGAGGGCATGGAAAGCCCTTCTGAAGGAACTTCGACAACTGAAAGACCTTGATGTTTTCAAGGCAGTGCACGCGTCGAGTCTCACAGAACAACAGAAGAGATACGCATTGAGAGAAATCACCATGCTCAAGGAGAAGCGAAATGGGGATCTCAAAGGAAGAACGTGCGCTGATGGCAGGAGCCAACGCGGCCACTACACGAAGGAGGAGACTGCTTCACCCACTATGTCGAATGACTCCGCCATGCTCATCCTGATCACGGCGGCCATCGAGGGACGAGATGTTGCTATGGCTGGCGTCGCTGGAGCTTACCCCAAGGCAGACATGGATGCTTTTGTACTCATGAAGCTCGAAGGAGCGACTGTGGACATCATGGTTGAGCTTGACCCTAGCCTCGAAGATTTCGTCAGTGTAGAGAAGGGAAAGAGGATCCTCTACATGCAGTTGATGAAGGCCCTGTACAGATGTGTACAGTCAGCCCTCCTATGGTACAAGTTGTTCTCTACCACGCTGGTAGGCATGGGTTTCGAGTTGAACCCATACGATCTATGTGTTGCTAATGCAATCATAGATGACAAGCATTGCACCATCAGATGGTATGTTGACGATAATATAATCACTCACGCTGACCCAAATCAGGTGACATATGTGATTGACAAGATAAAAGAGAAGTTTGGAAAAATGGTCGTGAGCAGGGGTAAGTCACACGATTTTTTGGGAATGAAGATCGACTTCCTCGATGACAAAACAGTAACAGTCGGAATGAAGAAGCACATCAAGGGTGCCATCACCAATTTTCCTGAAGACATCATCAGGAATGCCGCCACGCCTGCGGCAAAATATCTTTTTGAAACGAGTGATACTGATGAGAAACTCAGCCCCGAGTTGGCTGACAAGTTCCACCGGATTGTGGCAAAGCTATTGTATGTTACCAAGCAAGCGCGCGTTGACATTCTCCTGGCCATAGCATTTCTATGTACAAGGGTAGCCGACCCCGACATCCAAGATTGGAAGAAATTAAAGTGAGTCCTCCAGTACCTCAGGGGCACTTTAGATGACGTAATGAGGCTGGGCGCCGACAGCCTATTTGAGATGAAGACATGGGTTGACACGTCGTATGCAGTTCACCCTGGCATGAAGAGTCACACAGGAGGATGTATATCTTTTGGGATTGGTGTCCTCCTCGCGATGAGCACGAAACAGAAGTTGAACACGAAAAGTTCAACAGAAGCCGAAGTTGTAGGTGCGAGTGACTATCTACCAAATTGCATCTGGACGAGAATGTTCATGGAAGCACAGGGATACAAAATGGAGGAAAGTATATATTATCAGGATAACATGAGCACAATGAAACTTAAAAATAATGGAAAGATGTCATGTGGGAGAAACTCCAGGCACATTGACATTCGATATTTCTTTGCCAAGGACAGAGTTGACACTGAGGGAATTGACATTTTATATTGTCCCACTGAACAGATGTTAGCTGATTTCTTCAGGAAACCTTTTCAAACGACTCAAAGCCGTCCTCATGGGACATGCCCATATCAGTACGGTACATTATTGGAAACTCCATCGGCACCAGTCCAGGAGTGTGTTGGAAGCAGAGATTTTGGAGAGACTATTATCGGACAAACTGGGAATGGGCCTGATGCCAACGAACTTTCCTCCACCACACAAAAGGAAGATCATCTCATTCAATTTGATTAACCACAGCGAATATAAGCAGAATTTTATTGATTGCTATTCCTTGAGTCCTCTCATCTGAACCATAGAAACCTCATAGATTTACGGTCTTGAGCGGTTGCAGAAAAAGGATTATCAACAGTAGATAACATCATATTGAAAAAATCCTTCGCCGCTTCTTCCGAAGCATCCATTCTAAATGGCGTGAAATTGCATGTTCAAGATTGTTCGCATTGGCCCTGCTGACGAATACATTGCTTTGAGTGTACAAAGAGGGGATAAAATCCTAGAGTATGGACTGATTTCTGACCTTCAGCCGTATATCGACAATGTGGAGCGTGCAGCCTTGACACATTTTGGTGAAAGGTGTCAACATTGTTTGTGGCATCTGATGACTGCAGTATCATGCAGGATTTGTGTGATCTTTGTCCGGCCTGGAATTTTGTTGAGGAATGCGATCATGCTACAGAGCAGAATGGATTTGTCATTGTGGATATGAAGAATTGCACAGAAGAGCAGACGGATGCACATTACACGAAGCTTATTGTTGTAAATCAATTTTCGATAGATTACGCCTTGGACAATGTATCCTTGGTTATATGTGAATCTACTTACTAAGAAATTAGATCAGTAACACCAATTCTTCAAAACTGTTATTACGATGGGATTAATCAAAAAGAATGAATGAAACCTCTTCATCCATTCATTTTGCTATTTATCTTTTCTACCCGATCTACATGGTTGGCCCTCAATGTGGTCATGCCCTTCATTGCGGCTTCCACGTAGGTCTCTACTACACGAGGCTTATTGGAGTCTTCATGAGGCTTATTGGAGTCTTCAGTTTTGTGTGCTTTTATATTCGTTCCACTATCCACTTCAGACATATCCTCAAATGTCACTTTATGTTCATTTTCATCACCTTCAACACGCTCCATGTATGGAGTTGGTAGTGGGACAAATAGTGAGCTCGGGTGTGTAATACCCATGATCACGTCTCTTAATAATCTGAACAGAGCTCCTTGTAATGGCTTTGTGAAGAAATCTGCTATCATTTTATCCGTGGGGCAATGAATGATGTCAAGCCCATGCATTTTGACTCTGTCTGTAATGAAGAAATATCGGATATTGATTTGTCGGGACTTCTGTCCACACGAACGTCTTCCGTTCTTCTCCAATTGCATTGTACTCTTATATACTTTTTCGGCGCGAGAAGGAAATATACACCTAACACACAACAAATTGAAAACAATAAACATAAAACACATCAACACAAAGGAAGCACACGAGTGTAACAACAAGATAAAGTTTAGTAGTAGCGTACATCAAAACTTGAAGGAACTGGATAAAATTGCACAAAAAACACTAACTAAAAGAAAAAAGCAAGCTCATAACCCACTACCGACCACACACAGCCATCCAACCATCATGAACGACAACGATAAGACCACTGACATCAACGTGACAGCAGCAGAGCTAAAAGCATTGGAGGAAATGCTGGAAAACACCATGGTGGATGGTGACAAAAAGGAGATAGAGGAGCAGATCAAGATAGCCCAAGTAGCCCACAAACACGCGATAATTGCCGACGGTGCGAAAAACAATCAAGGAGGAGCAGGAACACAGGGTGGAAGAGAACAAAAGTCAACAGGAGTCATTACGATAGACATTGAAGATGATGGCGATACAAAGATGACAACCGAAGGAGCGAAGAGGAGCACAGATATTATTCCGGACTCCCCCGGGAAGAAAAAGCGCACAGAACAAACAAAAGACAACACACTAAACACAGGCAACCTAATGGAAGAAGAAGGGAAATGGGAAGAAGTCCCACCTGGTGGATGCAACGGAGAAGGTGGAATGAAAGGAAGAGGACGATCAAACGGTGACAAATCCACGGCGGTTCCAAAAAAGATTGATACGAGTGGAAAGACAAGACCAGCGAAAGAAACCCATACGACCGCTAAGGACACCGCAAATCAGAAAGAACAGGAAGGTCAATTGAGACAAGTTTCACAAGAGGAAAGTGTCACAAAGAAGACGAACAAAGCAAAGACCTATGCTAAACAATTAGGAAATCCTTATAGTACACAAACATTTGCTAGTGTAGTAGGTAATGAGAATGAAATAGGTACCGAGATAACCACCTCCAATATGATTAGAATCAGATTTGCTTTTAAAGGCAACCAAAGTGATGCATCAGTCCATGGGCAAGCCGATGAGATCAAGAGAGTACTAGTAGAGCTAACGAAAATTCTCAAGAAAGTTGATTCTAGAGGGAAGATCCTTCAATGGGAGACGACAAATACAACTGAGAAAGGAATCGCAGCAAAGGAAATCCCATTGCTAAGTCCGATGATGGGAAAGAAATACCTCGATATCCCAGCATACATCAGAGATTTTGGCGTTGGACGAATGAATCATAGGATCGGCCTCAGAGTGGCAACAGATATGAAGCTAAGAGAATTCTTGGATACCTGGAATGGACTCAAACCCAAATCCGACCCAACTTGGATCGCAATACAACAATCTGAAATGCAAAAATCATCGAAGTTCTTTGCTGTGGGTTTCCTACAGGGATCATCAGAGAAGAAGGACACAACTACAATTAACAAAAAATTATCTGATGAATTGGGAGTGGCGGCAGAAGTATCCTGGCAGTATATCAAACAGGACAAGATCACCAACGAACTGTGGGACAAGGCGAACGAACAGGCAACAAAAATGGTAGGGAAAAACTCGAAACAGTACAACAGAGTCAAGTTTTCCTGGGCTCCGGCGGCGCTAGTAGTTTATGTCGCAAACAAAGAAGATGTAAAACCGGCTAAGAGGCTACTCTTGCAGAAATATGGCAAGGAGGTCGATGAGATGTGGCCCCAATGGTGCGATGGTTCAAGAATGAAATGTGTCCCCCTGATCCAAGGGAAAATAAGCAACGAAAGAGCGGAAGAACAGATCCGAGTTCGAATGAAGTGGCAAGTTTTCTCCAAAGCCAACGAGATAACTCTTGAATTACCGCTAACAGACCTGCACGAGCCCAAGGAATATCTCAACAACCGTAGCATGGAGCAAGTTATTCTCGGAACAATGTCTGACACCAACAAGACACTATCACTTTTCAAGCATATCACCCACAAATACACAAGGAACCCGGCGGAGACTAAGTACCAAGTTACTGTGTACAAATCAATGGAACAAGAAGCGATTGCCAGACTAGAGGAAATGAAGACTGGTATGCACGACCAATTTGGAAATGAAGTGCTTGCGCACTTTGACGCCCGTCAGTCAAGTCTCATGGAGCACCAATCAAGAAGGCGCGAACACCAAGCAGAGGAATTCGATAAAGAAACGGAAGAATGGCTCGTAGCAGACCTAATGACAGAAAAGGAAGGCTTCCTCGAACCAGGTTTCAAAGAGTTCATCGAATTCGATCCGGCGGCTCCCACAAGCGATAGCACGATACATGAGGATACAACAAAGGCCTCTGACGAATCGAGCGAATCAGCTGACAGCAAAGCTTCCACAATTAACTCAGGCACTTCCGAAGTGTCGGCAATCTCATGGGTGTCAGGACTCAATACAGACAGAACAAGCAAGGAATGGAGAAACAGCAGCAGGATACAGAAGAAACTGGACGCAATCAACATCACATCAGAAGCTTTGGAAAAATGGAAAAATGACAATCACAAATCAGTCCAAATGCTAACGGTTGCCAACAGTGGAAATGTCTACAAAACCATGAGCCAAATAATAAAATGCATTGCAGAAGAGCGGAAAATGATACAAGAAATGGAAGAAAGACAAGAAAGTAACGATGACAACCATCCAACCGGGGTAGCTGAGGCTAATCAGCCCGGGGACCAAAATTAGATCTGGAATAGAGACGCCAGTGAACAACGGTACACTGGGGTTGATGACGCGGAGGGAAGCCGAAGGAGGACTAAATGCTGTTAGGAGCAAAGGAAATGGAATAAAAAGAAAACAGGACAGCGGAGACTGGCGAATACTTGTAGGAAACATTAATACTTTCCCACGTGAACACGGAGGAGAAGGGAAAGCAAAACTTGACGCGTTCAATCATCTCGCAACATCAAGCGATAGTGATATTATTCTGCTCTCGGAACACAACACGAATGTGAAAAACACGTATCTACGCGACAGACCTAGTCAAGTGATGAGGAACTGGTGGAAGAACGTACTCTGTAGATTTGAATATATAAAATCGAATTCAACTTCAGGATATGAACAAGGAGGAACGGCGATCATTACACACTCACGCAGCACCGCACATACAAAAGAGGCTGGCGGAGACGAAAGACAACTGGGACGATGGAACTGGATAACAGTTCAAGGAAAAGGAAACAAAAAGACAACCATTTTCTCTATTTATAGGCCTCGAAAAGAACAACAAACATCGAACCGACAACTTGCGAGAATACGGAAAAACGTCGACGGAGACATTAGGGACACGCAGCCACACCTGCTATGGCTTAAGGACCTAGAGGAAATGATCACAAAGACAAGGAGAGCAGGGAACGGGATCATAGTAGCGGGGGACTTCAATGACAATCTCAATAACGAAAACGGACCAATCAGGAAGATGATGGAGAGGTTGCACCTAAGAGAGGTCCTGCTGGAACTGAACGGCCCAGGCCCAAACACACACAATAGAGGCACGGAAACCATTGATGGCATCTTTGCCTCTGAAGGCATTGACATCAGACAAGGAGGTTACTCCACGTTTGAAGAATCGCCCAGTGATCACAGGTGGCTGTGGATCGATATCATTGAACGATACATCGTAGGTATAGGTAAAGACGACAGAGCACCACCGATGCTGAGAAAAGCAACATCAAAAATCCCCTCAGTAAGGAAAGCATTCAATCTCTTACTAGAACAAGAAGTACGGAAGCACAACCTAGACGAGAAGATGGACAAGGTGTACAATTATGCTGAGAAGCATGAAACACTCACTCCTGAATTGGAGGCACTATACGAAACAATTGAAGAGAGGATACAAAGAGCGATAAAAACAGCTGACACAAACTGCAGGACCATCAAGAAAAACACAGTTCCCTTCTCGACTAAGCAGCGACAACTAATGGGGGCGATACGAGTCCTCCGAATGATAAGACTCCGGAAAATAATGACAGGATCAAACAAGCGACCGAAGACGCGCAACATACAACGAATGGCAAAGAAATATAAATATGAGGCACCTCTAACATACGACACAAGAGAAGAAATTGAGTTTCACCTCAAAGAAGCAGCTGCAGCTTATGACGCCTTCAGACCGAAAGCACATAAAACTCGAGAATCCTACTTATACAAAATCGCGGAGGAACTAGCTGGAGAGGATGGAAAAGAAATCAGCCACCATTTCAAACAACTCATTCATAGGGAGAGAATACGAAGTCACTACAAACGCATAAAAACATGTGAAGGTAGAACACGAGGTGGTGGGGTCGACAAAGTCCTAGTAGAGACAGAGGATGGACAGCAACTACTTTTCGAGAAGGATGAAATTGAACAAGCAATCAGTACAGCAAATCAGAAGAAACTTCTCCAAGCAATGGACACCCCTTTCAGGAAAGAACCACTGCAATCGCTAGTTGGCGAACAGATGGAATTTGCTAAATGGGAAGAGATTCTGACAAAATCAATCAACCTCCCACCGAATATGGAAGAGGGTACACAAATATGGTATGACTACGTCCAAAACTTTGATGACAATCCAGAAAAAATAACGTGGACCACAGAGGAATACTGTGACAGCTGGAAACAAATGAAAGAGGAGAAAGGATCGATACCAGGGATACACACAGCGCATCTCAAGTGCTTGGACAGCAGAACAAGCGCAGCTGAAGTAATTTCAAGACTAGCACTAGTGCCGATATTAACCGGCTATGCGCCCGCTCAATGGAAACGCGGCATTGACTCAATGATTCCAAAAAAGGAAGGTGAATGGAGACCAGGGAAGCTTCGGCTGATACTACTCATGGACGCAAGATTCAATCACAACAACAAATTGATCGGGAAAAAAATAATGGAATATGGAGAGCGCAAAGGCTTATTAGCACCCGAGCAGTATGGGAGCAGGAAAGAAAAATCAGCGATCGAGCACGCCATAAACAAAAGATTAACTCTCGATATCACCAGGCAAGCAAAAATGAACGCGATATACATTGCGAATGACGCGACATCGTGCTATGACAGGATCCTTCTGATGGTGGCTTATCTGACAATGCGGAACTATGGGATACCACAACTTGCAGCCCAGAGCAGTATTGAGACAATTTTTGAGATGGAACACTACATACGGACAGCATATGGAGACTCAGAAGAATGTTATGGCGGGGCCCAATGGGAAATCAAACCTCACGGCGTAGGACAAGGAAATGGATATGCACCAGCGATATGGGCTGGAATAAGCTCTCTTCTTCTCAAAGCAATGAGAGACAAAGGATATGGAACGAGAATAACTTCACCGATCTCAAGAGTATTCCTCCACATGGCAGGATACTCCTTTGTCGACGACACAGACCTTGTTGAAACGTCCAAACCAAATGAAACATGGGAAGATTTATTCCAACGCACTCAACATGGACTGGAACTATGGGAATGCCTTTTAAGAACGACAGGCGGCGCAATAGAACCCACAAAAAGTCACTGGGTCCGAATTTCACATCAATGGAAAAACGGGAAGGCATCGCTTGAGAAACCAAAGCATGAAGAAATACTGCGGCTACGTGATCCAGATGGCAATATAACAAACCTCGAACAAGTATGTGCTACAACGCCAAAGAAAACACTCGGAGTCTGGCAAGCAGCCAATGGCGACGACTCGGGTCAGAAAGACAAATTGATAGAAAAAATTAACCAATGGAGCGATAGTTCACAAGCCAGAGGGATGTCACACACCGAAGCAAGAACGGCCGTAAAACATACTATCGGCAGAACAATAAGATATCCTCTTGCAGCAACGGCAATGAGCAAGACAGACTGCAATGCAGTACAGAAAATAATGAAGAAGGAATCCATCGGCAAGATAGGAGTAATCCGCACAGCACCGAACCAGGTAGTGTACTCCCCAACTGAGTATGGAGGCCTTGGGCAACGGCACATCTATGAAGACCAAACAATCGACCACATTTCAACACTATTGCAACATGGACACTCGCCTTCTATTACAGGGAGTCTACTCCGAACCTCTCTTGAATATCTCGCTATCGAGTCTGGCCTACCGGGAGACCCGATGTCTCTTCCGGTACATGATATCAGCTGGATTAGCGAGAAAACCTGGATCGACACAACTCTGAAGGCCCTTGAAGACAAAAACATATCGATCGGAAGCAGCATCAAAGGCCTCAAGGAATGGTCAAATCAAGACGCGTTCCTAATGGAGAAGGCGACGCATTACCTGAGCGGTATCGATATCAACATATTCAACAAAGTGCGCATGTATCTACAAGTGGCAACACTCTCAGACATCATGACAGCAGATGGAAAAGAAATCGATGCGCCTAAACTACATGGCAGAGAAGACACTACATGCCCAAACCCAAGCAAGTCAGCATACATATGGCCCAGCGTACCCAAACCGAAAACGACAGAAATAGCGCTCTGGAAGGATACCATCTGTAAAATGTTCGATGTTTCCACCAACAACAGACGACTACAAGGCGCCGCTGAGCGTAAATGGGACGACAGAGCGAGACTACATGCACAATGGAACCATCAAGACTCAACCGACACAATATATCAACGTACGGACTCAGGATGGACACTGTGGAGACGCGTGAATAACACAGGGCGCACACGAAGAGCATCGCGGAAATACACAAGAGGACCAACTACGCTGACCCTACCAAATAATGTAAGACCCTCTACAATAGAGATCAATAGTCCAAATACTGTCATTCTCCAAACACGAGGACACTATCAACAGACAACAAATCATCACCAGCAACAAACGGACAGCCTAGGATGGACACTCCCAGAAGTACACACAACGCAGCAGATGGAACGACAATACGCAGAAGATATTAGGAGCCAGACAGCACGAATAGTCAGTGACGGCTCCTATGCAAGAGGACGGTCTTCGGCGGCCTTTGTAACACAACACGCACAGACCCAGACACCGCTCAGAGAGGTTGATCAGAAAGATTATATTCATGGTCAAGTTACAGTCCCAGGACACAAGGATGAACAAAACTCGTACAGAGGCGAACTTGGGGGAATACTCGCCAGTGTAGTTTACACGAACGACGTCTGCAAAAGACACGACATTACTAATGGAAAATGCATAATGGGCTGCGACAATACTGGTGCACTCTCCGCGATATTTGGATGGAAAAAACCAACCCCGCGATGGGCAAGCTACGATCTAATATGCATGATAAAATATCACTTGAAGCACTCGCCGATTCAATGGGTAAAGAAACATGTGAAGGGTCATCAGGACGATCACAAGAAGTTCAAGGACTTAGACGAGTGGAGCCAAGCAAATGTGCTCGCAGATCAACTGGCAAAGGCTGAATTGCGCCTGGGGAACACAGTCGACACAGACTGTATTCTCGCAGGACAGACCTGGACTCTGCGCTGCAACGGGAAACTGATCACAGGCGATGTGGAACGATTATTGAGGAACAATCTTCACGAAGACCCAATGCGAAGACGGTGGTGCATGCAATTTGGCATTCCGAACAATGAAGTCTCTGCGGTCGACTGGGATACTTTTAAACGAGTATGCAAGGCCAACCCGGAATGGAAAAAGGTGTGGTTCGCTAAGCATAACGCAAGAATAAGACCTGTGAAATACAACCTCGTCAGGAGGAAACACGATGACGATCCTACATGCCCATGCTGCGGAGCTCTGGAAACAAACGACCACACATTCATCTGTGACGACGCCAAAGTAGAGGAAGCATTCATTGCCAACCTTGCAGACCTCGAATCACACCTGCGAGCAACAACTTCCAAGGCTATCTCTGATTCAATCTTGGAGACCTGCAAGAGCATTCGCTATAACAGACTAGAACACACACTAGATGACGATTGGGATGAAGAGCTTGCCAGCACAGTGACGAATCAGATCCTGCTGGGTCAAAGAGCCTTCATAGGAGGGCTCTGGCCAAAACAATGGTTGAACATCCAACGCGAATACTTCTCAAGGACCCGCAACAGAAAAAAATCACCGCAAGTTTGGATGGCGAAGACAATCGAGCACACGCAAACAATATTCTATCAAATGTGGAAAATCCGAAACACAGCACTACACAAAGATGAAGACAGCGAAGTGAATAAAACAGCTCACATCGAGCTAAACAACGACATCGATGAAATTTACGAGGCCAAGCCACCGACTCGCCTCCTACCGCATGCCGACGTGCAGTTCTTCAAAACAAAAAAGGACGAAACTAAGAAATACAAATTACAAAGGAAACAGCTATGGGTGCGGGACGCTAAAAGGATTATTGCAACTTATGCACAACTCAGTGACAACAGAGGAAATTTAACACACTACGTGTATATCCGGAGGAGAAGAGACGGATAACAATACAACAAACCTGCCTCCTCTGGACGCATGTGTACTAAACTGGTTGGTAGCTTCCCGCGCTGGTCATGTTGACGCACTCTAAAGCCGCTCTGGCGAATCTTTTACTACTTACGTATAGTTTAATTTTAAATCTCTGGTCAATCAATCAATCTTGGATGGAACTGAATGGCATTGGCGGACTCAAAACCACCATCGTTACGGCTTATAGCCCTGTAAACAGTTCTGGATTAGGCGGATGTTATACCCAGCACCTCACATACATGAGTATGCACCGTTCGGAGCCACCTACATCTGCACACTATATCCCCGAGGACATGAATTGCCCACGGCAGCTATTTGGTTATGATCTTCAGAAGTTTCTCGAAG
>Ga0209712_10003472_pt1 | contig 12765 bp, 9 predicted proteins | sample ArcOceMetagenome_FD_187443 | JGI IMG/M metagenome (GOLD analysis project Ga0209712, IMG submission 187443) | Marine eukaryotic phytoplankton communities from Arctic Ocean - Arctic Ocean - Greenland ARC118M Metagenome (SPAdes) (version 2) | ecosystem: Environmental > Aquatic > Marine > Oceanic...
TGGTGTACGGTTACTTGCAATAGTATTTTCAATTTCAATGTGGATCAGAGCATTATGAATGCATTGGAACTCTTTGGCAAGGACATAATATCGAAGACGCGCGCTGATACTTTTAGAGGACTAAAAATTAAAGAAGGACTTAGTTGTGGTGGAGACGCTCGATCATCTTGTTCATTTGCTTCCCTACCTGCCGGGTGAATGGAACTACGGGTAAGTTAATAAAGCAGGAAAGTTCATATTCAAAGAGCATCAAAAGATAGTTGAAAGTTTCAAATAGGGTTACTTTTAGCATGAGAAACAAAATGCTATCAACAGAGATGTTCGCCACAATGTTTTTAACATTTGAAATTAACTAGATTTCTGAATCAAGGGAACCGTCAAATTCTCTTCATTGTCCGCTGATCGTTTCGTCAAACCATTTTCATCATTATTGACTCCAGAATCGGATTGTGCCAGCTCAACATCAGGAGAACTCTCTTCAATCCTCTTTTTCATAGGTGATTGCGTGTATAAAGATCCTCCCACCAGACAAAGGAACAGAGAAAAGGTTCCGGCCGCATTCGCATGCTGGTCCCAAATCATCATGTTGACTATAACAGTCATACACTTGTTCAAAACTCCTATAAGAGTAAAGCTTGTAGCCGAAACTTTACCGCGGCACCACCATCCAGTGTATCCAATTCCAGTTCCAATGAAACATCCCAAGATCAACAGTGCAATACTCTCGGTTGGCAATTTTCCGAGGAGCCCAAAGATGGAATCAACATCATAACTCTTCATCAAATCATTCAGCCTTTCAAACTCTCCACCCGCTTTGGCAAACATGAGCATGGGAGGCCATCCCAATAAGTTGGTATACTGGACAGGACCAGAGAGAGTCTTGAATTTAACCCCATTCACAATCTTTTTACCGTACACCATTTCAAACGTAATGATGCCGAGGTACAAAGTAGGCCAGAAGTACGCACTCAATCCCTGCGTCTTGAACACATCATCCGTGGAAGCATATCCAAAAGCCCCAACGACAATCACGCTCAATGCCGCGATACTGCGACGAGACGGCAGTTCCCTCCCCAAAAAGATGGGATCGAGGAAACTGACAATAAGAGGCGAACAGGCTCTTGCCACAATGACCGTTTCGACATTACTCTGATTCAAGCACATCATGTTGGTGTATACTCCGGTGGAGAATGCGACGGTGTAGACGAGGTATGGCTTGAGGAACTCCCATTTCATCTCGTCAATGGCCATGACTCCGAAGAAATTACCGCCGTAGACGAGGAAGATGGATGCTAGGAGCTGAACGAGAATTACGAGGGATGGGAAGGGGAGGTAGTGGAGGATTAGTTTGTTGACGAGCACGAGGGATCCGGAGCAGAAGGAATAGGAGACGACGGAGACGATCACCTCGGCACGGGGAGATAGATTCAGCACCATGATAGTTTTGTTTTTTTATTTCAAAGTTCTTGGACTTGGAACGAAACTGGCTGGGCACAAGTATTGGATACTGTATTGGAGTTGGATGGACAAGTTTGTGCTGTACCGATCGGAAATATGAATGGGTGGAATGCCAAGCTGTAAGATCTAATGACTTATTCGGTCTTTAGGTCTTTTGATTTTTATGAAGGTCCGATACATTCTATCATGAAAATGACAGCAAGCAAGCAAGCGCGACATGCTGGAAAAACCGTTTACAAAAACTCTAAATTCTTCAAGATTTCCAACGGTCGAATTCTTCAAAGTCAGATGACGCGGTCCGCGCGCAGGGCGAACCGCCCAACTCTCAGTCAACTAAACTCGCCTCCTCCTCTCCGGTTATCTCTGTCTTCCTCCAATCGAACATCGTAATTTTTGCTGACGATGAACGCTTTACGTCTAGGTGCATCCCGACTGGCTCCATCGGCAGCTCGTTCGGTCAATGGATCCTTCCAGAGACATACTGGAGCATGTAAGTCGTTGTAAAGTTGCTGGGTGTGGATTGGGTTGTCAAAAGATTATTTTCAAAATGAGTTTTGGACCATGGTGGAAATTGCGGTAGCGGTAGAGCGTCGCCCTTTTTCTACGTGATTTCTACGTGGAATCCTGGTATGGAATTATTTTCATGGAGAATTCATTGACTTTGGATGAATCAACCTTGGTAGCCGACTACTACAAGGAAGGACTTGTATACAATGTTATTTCACTACGTGTATTAAATTCAATCCATGCCAAATCAATTATCGTCAGCCTTACTCTGGACTCATCATTAATCCTTCTTTCTCCAATTCAATTCCCTACATAACAAACATACATCAACTAACAGCCGTCGCAAATGCTCTTCAAAGCAACAACAAATGGTTCTCCACACCCACAAACCAATCACTCAACGATCTCGGTTCCGTCGACCACGCATTCACAGAAGACCGCATCGACAAAGTAGCGGAACCCGAACGTCGTGCATTCACCTACCTCATGCTCTCCGGAGTACGCTTCGCCTACGCTTCCACCGCCCGCATCCTCGTGGTCAAATTTGTATCCTCCATGAGCGCAACTGCCGACGTGCTCGCTCTCGCCTCTGCTGAATTCGACATTGGGGAAATTGAGGCTGGAAAGACTATTACGGTCAAGTGGCGCGGAAAACCCGTGTTTATTCGTCATCGTACAGCTGCTGAGATTGAGCAGGAGGCTGCGGTTCCCATGGCGCATCTTCGTGATCAGGAGGCGGATGAAGAGCGTGTGCTCAAGTCTGAATGGTTGATTGTACTCGGAATCTGTACCCATCTCGGATGTGTGCCTATTAGTGGTGCTGGTGACTACAATGGATGGTTCTGTCCTTGTCATGGATCGCATTATGATATTAGTGGAAGGATTCGTAAGGGGCCTGCTCCGCTTAATCTCGAGGTTCCTCCTTATAAGTTCATTGAAGAGACCAAGATTTTGATTGGTTAGATTGATTTAAAGAAAGGGAAATAAAACGAGAACGAGGACAATGGGTATTTTAGGAATGCAATGGCATGTTGCCCAATCGGTTTTATTTGAATGTTGAATGTGATGGTACACATTTATAGAATGAAATGAGACGCAGTTTGACTATATCAATACTGTAGTTTGCAGATCGTTTGAGTGCTGCTGCTGGAAATTGAAAATGATTGATGATAAAATTCAAAGTCTTTAAAGGATGTATTAGATGCGCGCATAGGATATTGATAGTTCTATTTTTTACCAGGTAGACTACACGTATTGAAATTTAAAGGATCAATCATTTTTAGTACAATTTGTACTGAATTGGTGCCACAAAGAACAAGTTGAAGTACAGTGCTCTGTCGAGGTGTACAACAAGCCAAAAACAGTGCGTGTCAACGAGGCGGGGGGGGGTGATTTTGTGGCTACTACGTTACAGTACCTCCATCTCCGAGGGGTATTCGGTTACACTGTTGTAAAAAAGTAGGGGTTTCATCATCGCGAGATCAGACAATACTAGCATTGAAAGATGCACTTGAAGAAAGTACGTGTAGAGTTACAATTAAAACTTTACGAGAACTCCGATGATCCAAAGTTCGGCATATGTGTAGGTTATATATTATCCATTGACATCCCGTGCTGCGATGACCGACGGCTTCAACTTTTCGAGTTATGAAGTGGGTGTTGAGGCTTTGCCCTAAAGACCTGTAAATGTTATTCAAAAAGCTAAAGCATTAGCGATTCTCGTGGATGTCTTCTCAAATTCCTATTCAATCACTGGTGCAAGAAAGTTTTTAATAAGTAATCCCCCCTATCTCCGAGAATATTATTTTCTGTAGATGCATTGGATGCCAGCTCGCCAGTGTAGATGAATACTTTCAAACTTAGTAGAATCTATTTACATTTCTTCTGTTGTTGAGATCTCATACGCAAGACTGTATATTTTTATCAAACCAGCTTGAAGATAGAATGAATCCAAATTCAACGGCCCATTTTACCGATTGAATTTCTGTGCATGACACAAATCAATGGCCTTCGTTTTCTCATCACCGAGTGATTTTCTGTGCAGAAAGTAATCAAGTGACGATTGTTTTTGTTTTGATTTTGTAACTATGACAGTGAAAATCTTTCTGCGACAAGGCTTGATTGTGGGCTTGACTGTTTTATGTTTGATTCAAAAGGAGCATGCAAAAAATCAATTCATAACACCACCACACTCTAGCTAGACTAGACGCCACACCTCTGTTTCTCATTAAAATTGCACCAAAATCTAGTCTATCTAATGTCTGCTACTGAAGTCTAGTCTAACTACACGTTTGGGTGGAAAAAAATGAAGTTAGTGGGGTGGTGTCATGAATTGAAATGTTGCGAGCTCCTATAATGAATTAAAATGTTGCGTGCTCCTTGGCATGTTGTTGATTTACGTGGACATGACATTTTGTTTGTGTTCTTCTCGGTCTTGGTGTCACAGAGACTCATATCATAAATGTGGAGGGACAAACAAGGCTTTAATAAAGTTTGAAGAACAATGTACGATGCACGGGGCGGGGGTGAGAAACTGTCCTTTTGTACACACTAATACATAAATGTCAATACTAATTTAAATAATTCTGTTAGCCGACCAATGTCAGCGCTGATCCTAATACGTCTAATACGTCTAATGCGTATAAATACGTGTAATCAAATTCTCGATGGGTCCAACAAACCAAACTTTACACAAGGCCCAGGGAAACTTTCTCGCGGGAGTTCCAGCAGGAGAATGGATAAAGTGCTCCTCCCTCCCTCCCTACCCTCGCACTCAAAAGTCTTTTTGTAATTTTATTAGGTTCATCTTGGATGTCAGCAGAATGGCTAATGATTTGGACTAGATAACTAGAAAATGACTTATTATGACTTATTTAGTAAAAACTTTAGGACACGGGAAAGTTAGACATAATGAAAAAATGCTTTTGGCGGGTTTGATGATTTTAGGTTTTATAGTTTCTCACAGGCCCAAGGAGACATTTTGAACTTTAAGGTGTGTAAAACCAATCGACTACAATCTATTTTGGAACCAGGCAATGGAACCACACAATCAATCAACCATGGTAGGCCTTACAGCCAAAGGAGAACCGCGGCAATATGTCAAGCATTCCTATACAGACCGATGCCAAGAGGCTGATGGACCGCTTTCCAAGAAAGATGAAGTTATCCTCAAACAATATGACGAAGACCGTGTTGGGGGTGCCTTCCCTCTCAAGCTTCATATAATCCTCAAGATTCTCGAAAAGGAAGGCAGTGATCACATTTTCTCATGGTTGCCTCATGGTCGGGCATTTGGCATCCATAGAAATGGCAGGTTCGAAGAAGAGGTCGTGAAACGTTTCTTCAAACAAAGTCAGATCTCATCATTCAGGCGGCAGCTGAACTTGTATGGTTTTATTCGTATTTCGAATGGCCGTGACGCTGGAGCGTACTACCACGAGTTGTTTCTACGCGGGAAGCCATTGCTATCGTTAGCGATGACTCGAACCAGAATTAAGGGCACAAAGATAAGAGCCTCGTCATCACCAGATAATGAACCACATTTCTACTCTATGCCATTTCTTGGCGTATGTATTCGTCCGGAGTATGCGGCTCAAGCTGCTTTGGAGAAAAATATGATGATGTCTTCCATGAATCAGTCCATGATAATGGGTCTCAATCATCAGGATCGGAATGCTGAGATGAGGGCATTTAACCCTTACATGGATGCCAATAACAGCGGGATGAGAGCAGTTGGCTCGAATTCTTCATTTTCTGGTAGACATGATGTTTCCCCCTCATCAGCTGCATTGAATAAAAATGCGCTTCATTTCCAGCAAAATCAGTTTCCATCAATTATGGGTGACAGAGGTGTTTTCATGAATCCTGCAATGTCTGCAGCTGGTACTGACACCATTGCCAACAGACAACTCGCGCTTGAGCGAGATCGTCTCCAACAACAGAGGATGATTGAATTAATGAATATGAATGGCAATGGTAACGTGATGCAAAATCATCATAATACGGATTTCAGAAATGAACGGTCAGTCGAATCGATGAATATGCAATCTATTACAGACATGAATATGAATGGCATGAGTGGAATGGCGAGGCTACACGTACCTTCAAGCAATAATATGCAAGAGAGAACTACTGATTCTTTGAAATTGATGGAACAGAATATGATGCAGCAATATCAATCTTTCGCTCAATTTAATCGCTTGACATCAAATATTCCCAGTCGCAATATGCCTAGTGGTTTACTTTCATCTTCGTTTCCCTATCAAGGAATGGTTCAAGGATCGAATGTGCATAGACAGTTTAGCAATCAAGGGATGGGTCCAACACACAGTCCCAATGTTGGTGGACCAAGAGACTTGCTATTGCATCAACAAAAGTTAGCAATGATGAGAGAGTCGATGCGTCCTCAATATCCGGTCAGATCTAAAACTAACGGAAACGTCGCACCGTTCCCAGGAGCCAATGGTGGTGGATTCAATGGTGACAGAACACTGACGACGAATACGGGATTCGCGAGCAAAGAAGGAGGATCCAATGGCGACGGATTCAATGGAGTTTCAATTCATGGCAGCAGAACACTGACGCCGAATATGGGATTCGCGAGAGCCAATGGTGACGGATTGAATGAAGTTTCAATTATTGGCAGAACACTGACGGCGAACATGGGATTCGTGAGCAAAGAAGGGGTGAATAGCACATCTAACACCCGACAGCAGAATGCGGGAGAGATGAATGGACAGGTAAAATTGGAGCAACAGATCAACAGCTTAAGCAGATTTGATACCCCTAGACTTTCCTCTTCCCTAGAAACGAAAGAACTTAGCCAAAGTCTTCAGTCTGGCAGTACAGCAAAAACAAGTGAGGCTGGCACCAACGGATCGGCATCGATGACGGCAGTATAACTTTTGTTATGGCAGGTACAGTGTTACCTTTATTTTAGGGGGGGGGGGGGGAATTGCATCATTTGGCTGAATTGTATATGTGATTTTGCTGTTATGAACCCATTACACGTCTGACTATAATACGTACTTTTAAACTAATTAATGGACCTCACAAAAACCGCATCTTCGTATATGGTGTTGGGCGTGAGCCTTTCCCTTGTATTTGAATACTGTACAGTAGGATAATAGGGAGTTCCAGCGTTTGATGGGAACTAAATAAATGGAATGGGAAACAAATTTAAATCAAGTTTGCAGGAGATGAATAATTTTGAAATTATAAAAGATCCTAGCTTTTACGAGCGCGTTTCTTCGGTTTGGACCCATCAGCACTAGATTTTGTGGCCCCCGTAGCAGCTGAGGCAGTATTGGCAGATGGGGTTGCACCTGGTGCTACCACAGTGGTTGCTGTCGTACTAGAACTAGAGGTCCCTGCGTTCTTCCCCCCTGTGCTACTCTTCTTTGAAACTGATTTCCGCTTGGTCCCACTTTTGTCACCCGCAGCTTTTTTCTTTGTTGTTTTCTTGGTCCCGCTGATCTTCTTTGTTCCAGTGCTTTTGGGTTTCGTTTTTGCTGCCTTTTCTGCTGCTGCCTTCTCCTTTGCAGCAGCAGCTGCAGCTGCTGCGCTAGCAGCTTCAGCCTTGGCAGCTATTTCCCTGGCAACAGCTGCACCAGCAATCTTTTCTAGTTTATTACGGCGACTCACCACCTCACTTTCCTTCTTCAGCATGGCCTTTTGTAGAGTTAAAAGAGTCAGAGCTCCCTTTCTGACATGATCGTATATATCACAAACGCGTTTCGTCGGTAATGGTCTCTCGTGCACATTGAGTTCTTTCAATATTTGATCCATCCGTTTCAATGTAGTTTTATTGATTGCCATTTGACCACCAGTTGAAGGATTCACCAATCGACCGGACTGCAAGTACGGTATGCCGGGTGTAGGGATTGGTGCAGTCGAGGCAAATTGAGCATCCAGCATTGCAAAGGATGCATCTGCACCCATACCCATTGCAACGGAAGTTCTCGGGACAGGAGATGGACCTCTTGATGAAACTGGAGTAGGAACCATACTAATATTTCCTCCACTAGCAACAACATTGGGCGCTTTCCCCGCAGCTGCTGCCGCCGCCAAAATGTGTCCTCCGGCCTTTTTCAATTTTCTGATTTGCGTCTCGACTAATTTCAATTCCGCTTGCAATAACTCTTCTTCGAGTTCCTCTTCCTTGGATCTCTCCCATATTTTTTCCAATATTCGCCGGCGCTGTCGTTCCTTCTCAAGGTCAAACGTGGGCTGATTGGTCGTTCCAGTATTGGTTGCCGCTATAGATGGTTGCATATTTGCATTGACGTTGTGTCCCGTTATGGATGTAATGGCGGACGAGGAAGATGTGGCAATAGCAGAAACCACAGCATGTTGAGCCCTCAACATTTCCTTGCTCTTTAAATCAGTGACGTTATCCATACCTATATCATCCATACCCATACCGGTATTCATATTCATATTCATATTCATACCCTTATTCTGAGATGCAGCAAGAGCTTTTGCAAGATTTTCCGCTTCTATTTTGGCTGCTTTCTCAACGAGTCTTCTGTTGAGAATCATACCAATGGAATAATAGCGATGTTGCAAATCCTCCACTTTTTTATTCGACATGGATCCAAACTTGCCCATCCAGCGATCCATAATGACCGGCCATCGCAATTCAAAAATTCTGCATAATTCCAGCAGTTCATCCGTTTCGCTCCGTGTCCAATTATCATCGCTCAAGAATTCTTTGTAAAAGGCTGTACCGGTATCGGTACTGGTACTGGTACTATCCTCGTTATCATTGTCATTATCATGATCATGATCTTGTTTGTAGTTCAAGGCATCCAAGTGGATATTAAACCTTGCAAAGGGATATTCGGGATACTCCACTCCGGCCCTTACCCAATGGTGGAGCATTAACCCATCATTCCTTGCACCGGATGAGAAAGGAGCCCAGCACCACGATCGTGCTTTCTTGCTCGTTTTGATGTACTTGTTGTTGACTTTTACCATGGATGGTACAATGGGCGGGAGGGGCGCCGAGTCTATATCTGCCGCATTTGCATTTGGAGAGGCTAATACACTGAGAACATGTTTTGTGAATTTGTTCATTTGGAGGGGTTTGGTGGAAGATGATATTGACGGTTGAGGTGCAGGTGCAGGTGCAGATGCTGCGGGTGTGGGCTGTGCGGCTGAGCTTTTGGGGCCGACACCGAGGATTGCTGCAACGTCTCCCATATTTTATTCTCAAGGTTTGGCTCGAATTCCTTTCGTGCAATCCCTCAAGAACATGAATTGAATCCAGAATGATTACAGGGTTGGCGTCCCGTATTGTGTATTGTGTGTGGATGAATGTATCTTGTATCTGCAGTACAGTAGGTTTGAATGTGCTACAGTACAAGCAGGTACAAGTATTGTAATTGTACAGTAGCTTGCTAGCTTGTTGTTCATTGTCGCCTTCAATTTGTTGCCCCCCAACCAAGTGGGTAAGGGGGGCAAATAACACCCTCGCCCCGCCCTCATAATTCCAACCAACCAACAAACGAAAAGCGAAAGCGAGCAAGGAAAAGGCACGACGATGTACCACAAGTACTACTTGTGTATTTGTTCTGTGTTCTGATACATACGGTACAACAGCATCAACAACATTAGGATATTTCTTTCGATTGGCTACGCTAACAAACACCTGTCTCCAAGTAATAACCAAAGCTATTAGAAATCCCAAACGGCAAGAACTCCACATTCAAAATCCATTGAAAACCACTAAAAACTTGATTCAAGATGAGTGCCCAAGTCCAAGCGGCCCAAGCTTCGCAAGGCTCACAGTTATACATGGAAGCTCTATCCCTGGACGCAAACCTCCTGAGCTTGGTCATTGAAAGAAATCGCAAACAACACTGTCGCGCGGCATACTTTCGACGTCTGGATATGCTCATACGTTCCATGAAGCGATATAGAACATCAGATATTCATCTGTCCAAAGAAGCGGGTCCGAGTCTGCAAGAGCGAATCGGCATCGTCAAAGAAAATCACGAACGAATGGCTTCCGTACTGGAGCGGCACAAGGGCGTCCACAAAAGAAGAGGAATGGCAAAAGTCGAAGATGAACAATGGTCTTTCGAGACAAAAGTTCAACATCCAGAGGAGGAACAACTTCAACTTGATCCATTCCTTGCAGATTTAAAAATATTGCACGCGGCTCTTTCGGAGCATTTGCCAGAGGTTCTGTCGCGGATCATGTTTGCCGGTTCTGCTCTTTATACCGAACTGAGCAGAGGGTATTTTGCCCCTTTGTGTACCGTGGCCTTGGCGTGTATTAGCCGTATACGGGTGTTGATTCTTCGGTTGGGGAGGGATGTGTTTGTGCAGCTCGATCGAACGGTCCATTGGTTGAAATCGGACGTAGTGACGCTGGTGACTGCTGGGGGAGAACTTGAGAAACAAATCGGCTTGTCTGCACGGCAGGTGAAGCAATTTCTATCCGATTGCAACATGGAACAGGATTTGTTCAATAATTTTATGGATCCAGATTATAGCGAAGTTGAAGCGACGATACGAAAAAGAAAGGTTCATAAAATGATGAAACGAGGGGAAAGCAGTGGGTTAATTTCAATTGTATCTGTATCTGATGGAAAAACAACAGACAAAGAGGCCAGTGCCAGTGAAGAAATAATATCTCTCAATGGATCATCATCCGATCCTAAAGAAATGGAAATAGATATAATTGGTGAGTTGGTAGATACTTCGCACACAATTGTGCCACAAGACAAAGCTTCGTCGGCCCTCCTGGCAGACCTGACAGAGCTGGAGAAGCAAGATTCTGGAGATCGAAACCTAGAAATGCTCGCTCTTTTGAAAGAGAAAAAATCTGCGCAGAGCAAAGCGAAGAGTGCGAAGAAAAGGAAAGCTCAGACGGATATCTCTGCGGAAGACGAACTTAAACTCCGCAGAACAAAAATAAAGGCATCACAGGAAAGTTCAAATACAAGTAATTGCAATGGCATCTCAACACGTCCCGAGGAGGATGAAAAGAAAAAGAAAAAGAAATCCAAGAAGAAGAAGAAAAAGAGTGCACGTAGAGATATCATTGATGATATTTTCGATTTTTGAGTTGTACGAATTCAGAATACAACTTATTCCACACACGTTCAACGTGCTTTATTTACATTGGATACACACGTACGCGATGCACGGTTTATTGGAAGGCTCCGTGTAGTTTATACTTCAATCAATTTGGAAATGATAAAATACAAACTGTTTTGAGAAAATCTCTGTATAAAATTAAATAACGAAACCTGCTGGGACGATGAAATTACAACTACTACACGTAGGTTAGGTGTTCGTACTACACTGGAGATACCATTATTACTGTAACTACAGTACATTACAGTAGCTAAAGGGATGGCACGCATTGGTGTATGAAAGAGACGGGAGGTAGATTGAGTGCAGGACTGGCGTGTCTTATTCAGTGCAATTTAATTAATGATGGAAGAGATGACAAAACAATAAGAGCCTGCTAGAGGCGTTGCAATGTTCAATGCATGTCATTGGCTCCAGTGCCGTGTGAGAATGGTGGGCAACAATTCAATGTCAATGGTACGAATCAATCTGACTGGTATAGAAAATTATTAGCGACAGAATTCTTTGTCGAAGAATTCTTCGTTGGATAGGATAGATTTAACCAATAAACTAATAAGTAATAAGTGCATTGACAAGATATATTACAACCTGATCGCGACTGCGCTACGGCAAACTCAACAATTCCAACGGCCAAAAGTTAGATCCAAAAAAGACATACTCGTAGAGGCAACACAAACAAGAGTACACATCCTCAAGCATGTTACGTACTAAACACTTGGAAGTTCCCGTTGTGATCATCCTTGTGATTCTGGCTTGTAAAAGTGCCTTTGAGCAGCTTTGAGCAAAGGCAATATTTACATCAGTATAACAAGCAGTGTAAATCAAATTGCCTTGCCTTCCGAAATATTCAAAATCGAAGTATATATACACTATCATTAAACCTTCGCTTATGCTACTTTGTCTTCTGTTTCTCCATCGCTTGAGCTTGCAAAGATGCCTTCGCCATACATGGAGTGAACAACATCCGCGTATTCTTTTATTACCATATGTCTCCTAATGCTCATCTTTGGTGTAAGCATGTTATTTGCTGCGGTGAAAGGTGCAACAAACGCAAATTCTTGTGGAACCTCAAATTTCTTCAATTTGCTGCATTTGTCTTCAATATCGGCTTCAATCAATGCATTGACTCTTTCGTCGTTGACTAATTCGTCGTCAGAGACACTAGAGTCTATATCAAGCTCTGTTCTGATCGCAAGCCAGTCTGCGACAAGAAGAGCAACGTTGTGTGGTCTATTTGCTCCACAGAGAACTACCTGCATGACAAAACGGCTCATACCAATTGCCTCCTCGATAGGAGTAGGGCATACATATTTACCGTTCTCAAGCTTGTATTGTTCCTTCAACCTTCCAGTCACCTTCACCCATCCATCTGCTGTCATTCTCCCTAAATCTCCAGTATGAAATCTGTCATTGATTGATGTGAAACAAAAGAATTTGTTGTCAATAAACAGCGCCCAAGACAAAGGCAAAGTATTTTTTTTAATTGCAGAGACGTTTTACTTACAGTCTGGATTTCCCATCTGGTGCAAGAGAAATTACCTCTTCGGTGGCCTCGGCATTCTTGTAGTATCCTCTCATTACATTTGGACCGTAGCAACAGATTTCGCCTTCCACGTCAGCTTGTACAGGAGCACCATCCTCACCCATGATCACAACATGTACATCCGGCAATACTTTTCCGACATGGCCTGGAGA
>Ga0209712_10003478_pt1 | contig 12755 bp, 12 predicted proteins | sample ArcOceMetagenome_FD_187443 | JGI IMG/M metagenome (GOLD analysis project Ga0209712, IMG submission 187443) | Marine eukaryotic phytoplankton communities from Arctic Ocean - Arctic Ocean - Greenland ARC118M Metagenome (SPAdes) (version 2) | ecosystem: Environmental > Aquatic > Marine > Oceanic...
AGTCGTTGGTAAACAGGCCGATATTGCCCTTTTCAAACTTGATGAAATGCGCTTTAGCGGCAGTCACGACCCATTAGCTGCACTCCTACTGTGCGGTGCCCACCAAGCTGAGCACGTGATGGTGGCTGGACGATGGCGAGTTAAAAAGGGATTGATTGAAGGCTTAGATGTGAGCCCATTGTTACAACAACATGGTGCCGCAGCCAAAGCTTTAGTAGCAAAAACTGCGTCGGTAAGAAAGGTGTTTTAATGAATGATATTTTAGTTAGGCCTGGTTTACTAGGTGATTTGGATGTCATCAACAGTATTTATAATCACTATGTTTGCCATACTCATGTGACTTTTGACATAGAGCCATGGTCGATGACAAAGCGGCTGGACTGGTTTTCAAAGTTTGATGGAAAAGGTTACCAATTATGGGTTGCTGAAGTAGATGGCAAAGTACAGGCCTTTGCTTACACAGGCCAATTCCGTGCCAAAGCCGCCTATAACAGCTCTGCAGAAGTGACTATTTATGGCCATCATCAATTACCAATTAAAGACGTGGGTAATAGTACCGGTCTAGAGGAAGGTCTAGGTAAAGGTCTAGGCAAAGCCCTTTACAACAAACTATTAGCTAATCTAGCTGAGTTTGGCATCCACCGTTTATATGCAGTCATTGCCCTGCCCAATAATATTTCTATGGGGTTACACCAACAACTGGGTTTTAAACAAGTGGCCATACTTGATGAAGTGGGCAGCAAATTTGGAAAAATGATCAGTGTGGCCATGTTAGAAAAAAGACTCTAGTAGTCCCGTATTACTGTGAGTGATTGGCACCCATAAAAAAGCCAGTGCTGGTTCAACAAGCACTGGCTTTTTTTCATTAACAACCTATTACTAGGCACATCTAGACTAACGGTGTGCATACCCGCATGCACCTTGAATGGGTCTAAGCTTTATTAACCTTAACCCTTAATAAAGCTAGCCTTTAACGATATTGTGCTCTGGGCCAAAGGGGAATTTAGTGATGTTCTCCGCGCCGACTTCACCCACCACTAAAATGTCATGCTCACGGTAACCTCCCGCGCCAGCCATGCCCTCTGGCAACATAATCATGGGTTCAATAGACACCACCATGCCAGGTTCTAATACTGTGTCTACGTCTTCACGGAACTCAAGACCTGCTTCACGGCCATAATAGTGACTTAAGGTTCCAAACGAGTGACCATAACCAAAGGTGCGGTGCTGCAATATATCGTGCTCAGCGAAGATTTCGTTAAGCTCGTGCGCCACATCGCTGCACTTTACACCAGGCTTGACCAATTCTAGACCACGGCGGTGAACCTTACAGTTAATTTCCCATAATTCTAAATGTCGATCACTGGCATGCTCTGAGAACAAAGTGCGTTCCAGTGCCGTGTAGTAACCCGCAATCATAGGAAAACAGTTAAGACTTAAAATGTCGCCCGCTTCAATTTTGCGGCTAGTCACCGGGTTATGCGCTCCATCAGTATTCATACCCGACTGAAACCATACCCAAGTGTCCATCAACTCACCGTCTGGGAAGGTCTTAGCGATTTCTCGAATCATAGCTTGCGTGCCTGCCAAGGCCACCTCGTACTCTGGCACACCTACGGCAATAGCGTCACGAATAGCTGCACCGCCAATGTCACCAATACGTGAGCCGTGTTTAATGACTGCAATTTCTTCAGCCGACTTAATCATGCGCATTTGCATGGTGGGTACACCAATATCGGTAAACTCCGAGGTTGGAAAACTAGACTTCACAATGTCCATAGTTGCTAAGGGCATGTGATCGTATTCTACGCCTATGCGACTGCCCGGCTTAATGAGGTTTTGCAGCGCAACAAAAAAGTTACCTTTTTGCCAATCGGTGTAAACCACGTTGTCACCCAACTGGTTACGACGAAAAGGCTGGCCACCATCAATATTGGCTGTGACTGTGGTGTAGTTATCTTGCGTGACTACCAAACCATAATCGCGACCAAAACGACAATACACAAAATCTGAGAAGTAGTTAATATTGTGATATGAGGTTAAAACCACAGCGTCCACATTGGCGCTCGCCATGTGGGCACGTAGTTTAGCAAGACGATTACTCAGCTCTTGCTTAGAAAAAGTGGCAACCACTTTTTGGCCGTTAGGAATTTCGATAGTACGAGGCATGTTTTGTGGGTTCATGGTATTTACCTATAGACAAATATATTAGCCTGCTAGAAAGTCAACTAGAGGCACCAAACAAGGACAGCATTCTAGTTTTTATCGTCACATTAGTAAAATTAATAAATTAAATTAGATCATTGATTATATTTATACTTATACATTTTTCCTGTGGCATGATGGGCACGATAACAAGATTAACCATCACCATACCTCAGCAGGGAATAAAAATAATGCAATTCATCACGCAAGCGATTGTTATTGGTGTCGCTGCCACTTTAGCAATTGATATGTGGGCTGTTATTCTGCGCACAGCATTTAATCTCCCCACGACCAACTGGGGCATGGTGGGTCGGTGGTTTGCCTACCTGCCAAGGGGTCAATTTATGCACCGGCCTATCGGTAGTTCAAAGCCAATTAAATACGAACACTTAATAGGCTGGTTAGCTCATTATGCAGTTGGAATTGGTTATGCATACTGTTATTTAATATTGGTTTTTTATGTGCTTAAAGACCAACCCTCACTCATATCTGCCATCAGTTATGGGGTGTTCACCCTCATCGCTCCATGGCTAGTTTTACAACCTGCTTTAGGCCTTGGCTTGTTTGCGAAACGGGCAGAGAGCCCAAGCACCGTTAGAGCTATTAATATATCAATACATTTAATATTTGGAGCCGTTTTGTATTTTGCGTGGCTGGCATTACTGACACTGGCCGCAACAAGCTAGACCCCATGCCCAAAAATTTAACAAACAAGGCATTAAGTTAACTTTAATCGTTAACACTAAAGGCCATCATGGAGGCCACTGCTTTAGATAACTCTTGGTGCCTGTTGGTCTCATCACACAAGCACTGCCGATAGTGATATGTTGCCGTTCACTTAACAGCGCTTTGAATCCAGCACCACTAGGAGAGAGTTTTAAACATAATAATGCAACTTCCATGGACTAGTTTTAAAAAAGAAGTGGACTGCATAGTTTGCTATCGCATCAAAATCTTGCAATATGTAACTAGATTAGCCATATTGTGCATTATTCTGAACACACCAAAACAGAGACTAAGGTAAATGGCCAAGAACAAGCTGATCGGCGACTCCACCATTATTTCTATGTACGCTAACCAATTTAGCTTTTTGGCACGGCCTCTAACCCGAGACATGAGCCAAGGCTTTGATGCGGCTGTCGTAGGCTTGCCCTTTGACTTGGCCACGACTGGCCGAGCAGGCACGCGCTCTGGCCCCAATGCGGTCAGGCAGGCAAGCAGTAACGTGGGCTGGGAAGGCAGGCGCTGGCCTTGGGGGTTTGATGCCTTTAAATACCTTAAGCTGGCAGATTACGGCGATTTGGACTTTATTCCTGGGAATCCACAAGATCTAAATCGTGAAATAGAGCAACACGCCGATCACCTTATTGCGGCGGGCACGCATATGTTGTGTATTGGTGGTGACCATTATGTGACCTTGCCGTTACTTCGTGCTCACGCAAAACACTATGGCAAGATGGCTTTAGTGCATTTTGATGCGCATACAGACACCTACCCTAACGATACGGAAATTGACCATGGAAGTATGTTTTACCATGCTCCAAAGCAAGGCTTAATCGATCCTGAGCATTCGATACAAGTGGGTATTCGCACCGAATACAGACCCGAAGACCATGAATTTAAAGTCATTGATGCAGCTCAAGCTAACGACATGAGCGCCGCTGACATTGTGACATCAATTATTCAAAGGGTAGGCGATCTACCGGTTTATTTATCTTTTGATATCGACTGCTTAGACCCAGCTTATGCACCCGGCACCGGCACTCCAGTAGTGGGTGGATTAACCACCGATAAGGCCTTGAAAATAATTCGGGGTTTAAAAGACGTTAACATCGTTGGTTTTGACCTAGTGGAAGTCAACCCTGCTTACGATCATGCCGACATTACCGCCTTAGCAGGGGCCACAATACTGCTGGAGTATGTGTATTTATTGGCTCACAAGAAGCATCAAGCAAGCCTCTAAAAACAACAATTACCTTAGCTTTTTAACCATGGGTTATGGCCTTTAGGCACGGGAATTTTAACCCCTTGTTCAACTGCAGATACTGGGGCTGGGGCTGGCGCTGGCTTAGGTGCCAAAGTAGCCACTGGAACGGTTGATGGTGCTGCCGCCAACTCGGGGTTTAGTTCTGCGTCTGCCAGAGCCGCCGCATCCAGAAGCAACTGCGCCTCTAATCGCAGTTTTTCTGCACGCGCAGCGATGAGCTGATCTTGTTCAGCCAAACTGATGGCATCCATGTCGTACACAAAAGAACCCACGTATTGCACATATTGGTCTTCGTGAATTTTGGTGATTTTATTGCGATATTCAAAATCAAATAGCAAAATTATCCAGCTCACTTGCTGGTGGCCCATCTTACCAATCTTGTGAATAACCCCTTCGCCGTAGGCACTAGAGTAAGAACAATCTTCAATAATACTTTTAACTAGGGCCGTACCACTTGCCACACCATTAGTTTCCATGTTTTCATGGTCGTATTCATTGATGTTAAAATTTCGAGCCCACGTATCTAGCCCCTGATCATCTTCTTCAAAGTAACTATCTGGAATGGTTTCATAGCTAATGGTGGAACACCAGACTGACACTTTGCCGTGTTTTTCAAAGCTAGGAAGTGCCATTTTATCAGTTGAAGTCAGTGATGAAGCCATTGAGAAAGCCTAAATATGGGTGCTGGTGGAGTGGGCGAAAAATAACACAAACACCCTAAATCTACAATCAAATTTGCCTTTATAAAGGACACACAGTGCTACAATACTTAGAAACATTTCAACAACTGGCCTCACAATATTTCCTTCAAGACCGCCCTGTAAGTGAACCGATTAACGCCGAAGAACTTAAAAAGATTGTCGATTTTAGCCTCGGCGCAGAAGGCGCAGAGTTAGCCGAGTTAAAACAGGCGGCTGGCCACTACTTAAACTATCAACCCGACAGTGCCCAAGTCGATTTTTTTAAACTGCTCTATTCTGGGCGCAATAATCCTGCCCTATTAGGTGACTGGGTTACTAGCCTTAGCAACGCTAACATGCATACCTATCAAATGAGCCCCGTCGCTACTTTGATGGAACAGGAACTCATTAACCAATGGAATCGTTTAGTGGGTTTTACCAACGCCTCAACTACCGGGGATGGTGTCATGGTTTCTGGCGGCAGCCAAGCCAACCTTATTGCCATGATGATGGCCCGCCACCAAGCCTGCCCAGAGCTTAAAACTAAGGGCTTTGGGCCCCAAGCATTGGTGGCTTTTGTATCAGATCAGGCACACTATTCAGCTCAAAAAGCTGCCAATGTACTGGGCATTGGTACTGACAATTTAATTGCGGTGGCATCGGACGATGAAGGACGACTATGCCCTGTGGCGCTCAAGCAAGCGATAGAACACAGTATTGAGCAAGGCCATAAACCATTTTTTATCGGACTCACCGCTGGAACCACTGTTTTGGGGGCATTTGATCCAGTACCAGAGTGCCGCACTATTGCCGATCAATATAATCTATGGTTGCATATTGACGGCGCTTGGGGCGCTCCCGTACTGTTTTCGCAAGCGCACAAACAGCTACTAAAAGGCTGTGAATTGGCTGACTCATTTGCCTGGGATGCCCATAAACTGATGAACGTGCCTATTACAGCAGCCGTAATTTTAACTCGCCACCAAGGTATTTTAACTGATACCTGCGGTGGTGGTGGCGCCGATTACTTATTCCACGCAGATGAAAACTCGGTGCACAACTTAGGTCAAAAATCCATTCAGTGTGGACGCCGCGCTGATGCCTTAAAAGTTTGGTTGAGTTGGAAAGCTTTAGGTAATAATGGCTTTGCAGACAAGGTAGATCAGTTACAAGTCATCAAACAAGGCTGCGTTGAGGCCATTGGAGCCTCTAACCATTTGCACATGATCGGCCCGGCCCCATACCTTAACGTACTGTTTCAATTCCGCCCCTCGGCTTTCTTGGATGAAGCCCAACTGCGCCAATTGAACATAGCTATATGCAAAAAAATGCAAGCTGAAGGTGGTGCTTTTGTAGACTATGCTAAATACCAAGGTAAAACGGGTATTCGCCTCATACTGGGTAATAGTGACACCCAAACCAGTGACATCACTCGCTTACTTGGCCACTGCATACAAACTGGCCAAACGCTGAGTCAGGAAGCTTAGCGAGAGGTTTTCCAAATATCGCTATTGGTGGCGGTAGATTTGGGTTTTGCTGCTGGCCGTGCTTGAGCTTGATATTCGGCTTGGGGTTTGAGGGGTTTACCCCGCACAATCGCATACACATACAAAGATTCAACTTTATCCCTGGCCCACTGAGTTTTGCGTAAAAATTTAAGGCTAGACTTAACACTCGGATTATCCCTAAAACAGTTTACATTAACCTGTTGTGCCAGCACCTCCCAGCCAAAGGTATCCACTAGGTCGGTGATGATTTGCTCTAGTGTAACGCCGTGAAGCGGATTGCGCGGTTGTTCTGTGTTCATAGTGGTCTAACCTAAGAAAAATTTAGCCGTAATTGTGTGAGTGCAAATGCATAATTTGGGTGATACACAAACCATGGCGCCTATTATCAGCAATATACAGTGACTAAACAACCGGCAATAGTGCCGCAAAATATACTTAGAACGACCCTGAGTATCGTATTCTTGTCATTGCATGCTTTTATCAGCCGCCTCAGCTTTTCCTGCCCCCCGTTAGTCCGTATAATTGCGGCGTGAAAAGCCGATCTGCGCGTGCGTCATGCACCAAGGGTCTTGTCACCTATAACTAAAAAATATCAAGCTTGGTTGCATTAGTTTAACCAAATTTGAAAAAAATAAAGACAACAGGATCACCCATGATCAAAGTCGACTCAGTGAGTAAGCGTTTTGGCGGTGTACACGCTGTAAACAATGCCTCCATCGAAATCGCCAAAGGCTCCATCACTGGACTTATCGGCCCTAATGGAGCCGGTAAAACCACATTATTCAATATGATTGCTGGCAACCTAAGCCCGACTTCAGGCCACATTTACCTAGATGGTGAAGATGTCACTGGCGTACCTCCCTATGAATTATTCCATAAGGGTTTGCTGCGCACATTCCAAATTTCCCATGAATTCGGCACTTTAACGGTGTTAGAAAACCTCATGATGGTGCCATCTCAACAAGCTGGTGAAAACCTTATGGATGCTTGGTTTCGTCCATCACTAGTGCGTCAACAAGAAATCAAGGTGCGCGATAAAGCCATGGAAGTGATCGACTTCCTCAACTTAGGCCACATAGCGCAAGAATTAGCGGGCAATCTCTCTGGTGGCCAGAAAAAGCTATTAGAACTTGGTCGCACCATGATGGTCGACGCTAAGGTAGTTTTGCTAGACGAGGTAGGCGCTGGTGTAAACCGCTCCCTCTTGCGAGAAATTGGCGAGGCCATCGTGCGTTTGAATCAAGAAAAAGGCTACACCTTTTGTATGATTGAGCACGATATGGATTTTATTGGTCGCTTGTGTGATCCAGTTATCGTCATGGCTGAAGGTGCCGTTCTCGCCCAGGGCACGGCTAAAGAGGTGATTGCCAATGAGGCAGTCATAGAAGCCTACCTTGGCACAGGTTTAAAAAACAAACCGGAGGCCAAGGTATGAGCTATCTAGTGGCAGATCAATTATGGGGTGGCTATGGCGGTGCAGACATTCTTAATGGGTGCTCTTTTTCTGTAGATAAGGGCGAAGTTGCGGTCATTGTGGGTCCCAATGGGGCTGGCAAATCCACTGCCATGAAAGCCTTATTGGGTATGCTCAACCTGCGTCAAGGTAGCGTCACCCTTGGGGGTAAGGACATCACTCACATGTCACCTCAGGATCGGGTGGGTGAAGGCATTGCTTTTGTGCCACAAACCCATAATGTGTTTGCCGGCATGACCGTAGAAGAAAATCTTGAAATGGGCGCCTTTTTGCGCACTGACGATTACACCAGCACCATGGAGCAAGTGTACGATCTGTTCCCCATCCTAAAGCAAAAGCGCCGTCAAAACGCGGGTGAGCTTTCGGGTGGTCAACGTCAACAAGTGGCTGTAGGCCGCGCCATGATGACGCAACCCAGTGTACTCATGCTAGATGAGCCTACTGCTGGGGTGTCTCCCATCGTTATGGACGAATTATTTGACCGTATTTTAGAGGTCAAACAACAAGGTATTGCCGTGTTAATGGTTGAACAAAACGCAGCCCAAGCTTTAAACATTGCCGACAAAGGTTATGTTTTAGTGACCGGCACTAACAAACACACGGGCAGTGGTGATGAACTACTGGCTGATCCTGTGGTGCGCCGCACCTTTTTGGGAGGCTAACCCATGCCAGAATTTACCGATATTTTAAATGCCATCGTGTTGTTCTCTAACTTTGTGTTGGTGCCCGCCGTGTCTTATGGGGCTCAACTGGCGCTTGGCGCCTTAGGCGTCACCTTAGTGTATAGCATCTTACGCTTTTCAAATTTTGCCCACGGCGACACTATGGCCTTTGGCACCATGGTGGTGATCTTAGTCACTTGGGGTTTTCAATCGTTAGGGATTAGCTTTGGGGTACTGCCCACAGCTCTTTTGGCCCTGCCCTTTGGTATTTTGGGGGCCATCGCTCTAACCTTAGTGTTTGATAAAACCGTGTATAAATTTTATCGCACCAAAAATAGTGCACCGGTGATTTTTGTCATCGTGTCTACAGGCGTCATGTTCATGACCAATGCCATTGTAAGGTTTATCATTGGCCCCGGTGACCAACGTTTTATGGACGGTACTAAGTTTATATTTCGAGCGCGTGAATTTAAAGAATTCACTGGTTTAAGCGAAGGTTTGGCTCTTAAATCTACCCAAGTGCTCACCCTAACAGTGACCATTATATGCGTCGCTGCTTTGTTTTACTTTTTGCAAAAAACCCGCACTGGCAAGGCCATGCGTGCATTTTCTGACAATAAAGACTTAGCCTTGCTGTCAGGCATCAACCCAGACAGGGTCGTGTTTATCACCTGGATTATTGTGGCGGCGTTAGCCACCACCGCTGGCACTTTGTACGGCTTGGATAAGAGCTTTAAACCCTTTACCTATTTTATGCTGTTGCTACCCATGTTTGCAGCCGCTATTGTGGGGGGTATAGGTAGCCCTATTGGTGCAGTCGTGGGCGGTTTCGTCATCGCTTTTTCAGAGGTGATGGTGACTTACGCTTATAAAAAATTCTTTATTTACCTCATGCCAGAATCTCTGGAACCTTCAGGGCTGATGCAGTTCTTATCGACCGATTATAAGTTTGCCGTATCTTTTATCATTCTAGTGGTGGTATTACTCATTCGACCAACGGGCATCTTTAAAGGGCAATCAATCTAATGAAAGCACTATTTAATCAACAAAATCGTGCACCTTTAGCGTTTGCGGTGATGGCGTTATTACTTGTGGGTGTGGGCATGGGCCAATCTTGGCCTTTTGCTTTGGCCATTTTAAATTTGTGCCTTATTTCTGCTGTCATGTCGTTGGGGGTGAATATTCAATGGGGTTATGCAGGCCTGCTTAATCTAGGGGTCATGGGTTTTACTGCACTGGGCGGCTTAGCCGCTGTGTTAGTGTCTGAAGCGCCAGTCTTAGAAGCTTGGTCTGTAGGCGGCCAAGGCATGGCTGTCAGCTTTATCCTTGTAGTCATTACCATTATTTTATCCATTCTGGTGTACCGTAATATGGCCGCCAGTTGGCAGCGCCAACTGACCCTAACCGGCTTGTATGTTGGTGCCTATTTTGTCATTAACCACTTTTATGGGCCCGCCGTATCAGCCATTGAAAGTGTTGACCCTGCCACCTCTGGCTTTCTCGGTGGCATGGGTATGCCCGTGATTTTTTCTTGGATTTTAGGTGGTATTATGGCTGCTGGTGTGGCTTGGGTAGTGGGCAAAATCACCCTAGGCTTGCGTTCAGATTACCTGGCTATTGCCACCTTGGGCATTTCTGAAATCATCATTGCCGTGTTGAAAAACGAAGACTGGCTCGCCCGTGGTGTTAAAAATGTAGCGGGCATAGATCGACCTGTGCCATTTGAGCTAGACCTACAAACAACACCCTGGTTTGTAGACATGGTGCAGTCCTTATTCAGTGGCCGTTTATCCGCATTAGCAGACTCACAACGAGCGGACGTCCTGCATCAGCTAGTGATTGAAAGTTCTAGCATCTTCGTTAAACTGTGCTATACCGGCCTATTTACTGTGGTACTGGTGGTGGTGTTACTGCTCAGCATGAAAGCCTTAAATTCGCCATGGGGGCGTATGATGCGCGCCATTCGCGACAACGAAGAAGCCGCCAATGCCATGGGTAAAAACGTGGTACGACAGCACTTACAGGTGTTTGTTTTAGGGAGTGCGGTAGTGGGTATTGCTGGGGCCATGCTGGTGACTTTAGATGGCCAGTTTACGCCAACAGCCTACCAACCATTGCGCTTTACCTTTTTGGTGTGGCTGATGGTCATTATTGGTGGGAGTGGCAACAACTTAGGCGCCGTGTTTGGTGGCTTCTTTATCTGGTTCATGTGGATCGAAGCCGAACCTTTATCTATCGCCTTTATGCACTTAGTCACTGCTGGTATGGACCAAACCAATGACCTACGTGCACATTTACTCAAAAGTGCTCCGCACTTACGTTTATTCATCATGGGCTTGGTGTTGTTGTTAACGATGCGGTTTATGCCGAGAGGCATTATTCCTGAAGAGACACGCCTGCACTCGGTGTAGGCCTTGGTGTAGACCTTGGTTTAGACTAGAGATAGCGCTTAGTAGTGAACTGAAAACTGCTAGGCGCCAATCCTCGCTATTCGTCACTCAATTGCTTTAACACCTGAGCAAAATCTTTGGCTAACGGTGCATCAATCACCAATAGGCTGCCATCTCTTCTAGTAAGTACCATTTGGGTACAGGCCAACCACAAGCGCCCAGCGCCAAAATAGCCCTCACAAGCACGATTTAACACGCCCTTGCCATGACGAGAATCGCCTACAATCGGATGCCCTATGTGCTTTAAATGGCGCCTAAGCTGATGTTTGCGCCCTGTTACTGGCTCACACTGCATTAACGATAAACGCGTTGTGGCATAACGGTCGACCCACAATGGTATTTCGAACTGCTTTAAACACCGTACGTGGGTGAGCGCCTGCTTGGGCTCGCCCACGGTGTTAATGCCCGCGTAATCGTCGGCTTCATCCCTTAACTCATGATCAATGGTCATGGCTGTAGGGCCATAACCCCGCACCAGTGCTAAATAGGTTTTACTGATTTGATGGGTTTGAAACTGTTGACCGTAGAAACTAGCTGCTTCACTAGACAGGGCAAACACCAAAACACCCGAAGTGGGTTTGTCTAACCGGTGCAAGGGGTAAACGTGCTGACCCAATTGGTTGCGCAGTTCTTGCACTGCAAAACGGGTCTCGTGCTTATCAATGGGGCTGCGGTGCACCAACAAACCACTGGATTTATTAATGGCCACCAACTCTGCGTCTTGATATATCACCTCTAAGAGATCTGGCGCCGGTATATCTGAATGGAGAAGAGTGGGTGAGTTCACATTAATATTAACCTAGCTAACTAAGTTGACCATGATAACAAATCACAGGCACAAAAAAGCCCAGTGAGGTCATTGACCAATACTGGGCTTTTGATGGCTGTACTGAAGCAAATTTAGCTTAGAACTTGTAGCCAATTTTTAATGCGGTGACTAGGGCTGTATTACTAGCCATTGCTGCCATAAGGGCACCAGCTGCTGCGGTAGTATCACCCATGTTAATCTTTTGCATGCCCAAAGTAATGGTGGCCTGTTCACCTGTATAAGTTACGCCAAGGCCCATTTTACTATAGCCATCAGTGGGTCCTAGTGGGGATCCATTGACACCTTCCGCAGATTCAGTTCCATAAGTCACAGCGCCAGACCAGTCATCAGAGAACTTGCGCCCAAGGCCTAAGGTATAGGAAGTAGTATTGCTAGTAAATTTCTTTAGATCCTTGCCGCCTGAGTATAAAGTGTACTTTACGGGACTGAGTTTCGTTTGAATCCACTTAACTTGCCTAATAGTACCAAACAGGAGTGTATTTGCAGCAATGCCAGTTTGAAAGTCTAAATTAAATGATTCCGGGGTATCTGCCGAAAGGATTGCAGCAGCAAAAGTATTACCACTCACTTTTTCAACAACAGAGACATCATGGCTCACCTTTGAATGGTAGGTTAAGGCCACTCGCATTGCTATTTCTGGCTTCTCAATAGCCGCACCAAACACATAACCTATGCTTGAATCTGTGGTTGAGGAAATGCTATAGCCAGTTCCATCACCAATTTGAACATTTGAAGCGTTTTTGGCTCCCACAAGAGGGTTGGTAGCTGAGGCACTAAAAGATTGACTTTTCAAACCACCATAAACCGTAACATTGTCTAGATCATAGCCCATCAAAAGAGTGGTCGCACTCGACTTAACTTTGGCTTTAATACCAACAAATGAATAACCGGCAGTACCACTCGTCCAATTAACCTCAGCCCCAAACGGGGTATCTTGTATGATGGCTAGGGACATATTAT
>Ga0209712_10003480_pt1 | contig 12753 bp, 13 predicted proteins | sample ArcOceMetagenome_FD_187443 | JGI IMG/M metagenome (GOLD analysis project Ga0209712, IMG submission 187443) | Marine eukaryotic phytoplankton communities from Arctic Ocean - Arctic Ocean - Greenland ARC118M Metagenome (SPAdes) (version 2) | ecosystem: Environmental > Aquatic > Marine > Oceanic...
ATGGGCTATCCGGTATTGCTCAAAGCTGCTGCCGGTGGAGGTGGTAAAGGTATGCGCCAAGTGTGGCAATCCGCTGAATTTTCCGATGCGTTAGCAGCCGCCAAACGTGAGGCGATGTCGAGTTTTAATGATGACTTGATGTTAGTAGAAAAATATCTCACCGAACCTCGTCACGTTGAAATCCAAGTGTTTTGTGACAATTTTGGCGATGGCGTTTACCTGTTTGAACGTGACTGTTCAGTGCAACGTCGTCATCAAAAGGTGATTGAAGAAGCACCTGCTTTTGGTATGACACAAGAGTTGCGCGTACAAATGGGCGAAGCCGCATTAAAAGCCGCAAAAGCGATCGATTACGCCGGAGCAGGTACAGTAGAGTTTTTACTAGACAGTGATGGGCAATTCTATTTTATGGAAATGAATACCCGTCTACAGGTTGAACATCCGGTTACCGAAATGATCACTGGGCAGGATTTAGTTGAGTGGCAATTGCGCGTCGCCAATAACGAACCATTGCCATTGGCACAAGACGAACTGCGCATCCATGGGCATTCTTTTGAAGCCAGGATTTATGCAGAAGATCCCAGTAATGACTTTTTACCCGCGACCGGCAGATTATCTCTGTTGCAGCCACCGATTGAATCGCAGCATGTTCGCGTAGATACCGGAGTGTTGCAAGGTGATGAAGTATCCGTTTTTTATGATCCTATGATCGCAAAATTAATTGTGTGGGACGAAAACCGCGATAAAGCCCTAGCAAGATTAACCAAAGCCTTAACTGAGTATCATATTGACGGCGTGGTCACTAATATTGAATTTTTGTATAACTTAGCCAACAGTGCGCCCTTTAAAGCCGAGCAAATTGACACCGGTTTTATAGATAAAAATCAAGATTTGTTAATGCTAAATAATGAGCAAAATATTAAAGCTTTATTGCCTATAGCAGCTTTATACTTGATGCTTAGCAGCCAACAAAATAATAGTTCAAGTGTTCAAGACCAATATTCACCTTGGTCTTTCGGTAATGCATGGCGAGCGAATGAGCAACACCTTCAAAACTTAGAGTTAATGGTGGGCGAAAACTCTTTTTCTATACAAGTTAGCCAAACAGGTGTTGGAAGCCAAAGTGTATTTGATATCAAAATCGACCAGCAAAACTATCAATGTGCAGGTGTAATTGAAAAAAACCAATTAATATCAACCATCAATGGCCATAGAACCCTTGCCAATGTTAATGCTTATCAAGATGGTTACTCGGTATTTTGTAATGGCAAGGTAATCCGTTTTAAATCATTGCAGGCTGACCTTGGTGATAGCCAAGACAACGCAGCCGACGCTGGTTTTATTGCGCCTATGAACGGTACAGTAGTTGCTATTTTGGTTGAAGCAGGCCAGCAAGTTGAAAAAGGCCAAACCTTAATGGTAATGGAAGCCATGAAAATGGAACACAGTTTGAAAGCACCTGCTGCCGGTTGTGTCAGTGAATTTTATTATAAGGCAGGTGATCTGGTTGATGGCGGTGCCGAATTACTCGCTTTTGAAGCTATACAACCTACCCAAGAGTTATCAAAAGATGTTACCTAAATCGGTCAAAATAGTAGAAGTAGGCCCAAGAGATGGCTTGCAAAATGAGCAAGGTTTGGTGCCATTAGCCGCTAAGATTGCATTGGTAGAACAACTAGCAGACGCAGGTTGTGCTGTGATTGAAACCGGTAGTTTTGTGTCACCTAAATGGGTGCCACAAATGGCAGACAGCACTGCAGTGTTTCAACAAATCAAACGGCAAAATAATGTTAGATATACCGCTCTTACCCCTAATCTAAGAGGGGTAGAAGCAGCAATTGAAGCACAAGCTGACGAAGTGGCTATTTTTGGTGCTGCCTCAGAAGCCTTTTCACAAAAAAACATCAACTGCTCGATCGCCGAAAGCTTAGAGCGTTTTCTTCCCGTGATAGAACTGGCGCAAAAGCACCAAATACCTGTTCGAGGTTACGTTTCTTGTGTATTAGGTTGTCCCTATGAAGGGCATGTTACCCCGCAAAAAGTGGCACAGGTCAGTCAACAGTTACTTGATATGGGCTGCTATGAAATATCCCTAGGCGATACTATTGGGGTGGGTACGCCAGTAAAAACACAACAGATGTTAGAAGTTGTTTTAAGGGGTACCCCAAAAGATAAATTGGCTGTGCATTTTCATGATACTTATGGTCAAGCATTGGCAAACATATTGGTTGCTCTGCAACAGGGTATATCAGTGGTAGATAGTGCAGTATCGGGCTTGGGAGGATGTCCTTATGCAAAAGGTGCCTCTGGCAATGTCGCCACAGAAGATTTAGTCTATATGCTCGACGGTATGAATATCGAAACAGGTATCAACCTTAAACGGTTGACTCAGGCTGGATTAAATATGATGCAAGCCTTAGGCAGGCAGTCTAATTCCAAGGTTGCACGCGCCATAACAGCGTAAGGAAATTTTTTTGACCGAACAAAATTCATCTCGCTTGTCACTGCCTGCAAATGTCAGAGTGATGATTGCATTAATCGCATCACCTACTTTAATAGTTGTAGGCATGTTGCTTTACACGATATTTGTGGATGGCTGGCAATATGTAAGTATTAGTATGATCATTTTTTCACTGCTATGTGCATTGTGTTATTACGTGGTCATAACAGGCCATCCCCCTCGCCTTCGTGTAAAAAAACATGATGAAACAATAAACTAGTACGTGTTTGAAAAAATGCATTCGGGTACAATAATTTTATTCCTGAAGTTACAGACAAACAGCAGTAAGGTAGATTGAATGGAGTTTTTTACTTGGGACGCAAACCCAGTATTAATTGAGTTTTTTGGATTAAAAATACATTGGTACGGCGCATTATTTGCCACCGCTATTTTAGCTGGTTTACAAGTAATGAAATGGATATTTCAACGAGAGAAAATCAATCTAGAATTACTTGATACAGGGCTGATGTATTGTGTTTTTGGCATTATTGTAGGTGCCAGACTCGGTCATTGTTTATTCTATGACCCAGGATTTTACCTCAGTAACCCGCTGAAAATATTAGCTATATGGGAAGGAGGTCTTGCCAGTCATGGCGGTGGCTTAGGTGTGATCATTGCGGTGTATTTCTTCCAAAGAAAACATAAAATTGAGTATTTGTGGTTGTTAGATAGACTCGCTATTTCTACTGCCTTGTTTGGTTTCTTTGTTCGTTTTGCTAATTTTATGAATTCCGAAATTATTGGTATTCAGACTGATGTACCTTGGGCTGTGGTTTTTTCCCGCGTCGACCTACTGCCGAGGCATCCAGCCCAGCTATATGAGTCATTGTCCTACTTGAGCATATTTGTAGTGTTAATATTATTATATCGCTTTTCAAACATTAAAAAACAATCAGGGGCACTATTTGGCGCGTTTTTATGTTTGGTATTTACCGCTAGATACCTCATCGAGTTTGTCAAAGTCAAACAAGCAGCTTATGCCTCAGATACGCTTATCAACACAGGCCAACTATTGAGTATCCCTTTCTTTGTTGTAGGCATCTATTTATTGTTAAATGCATGGAAAAAAAGGCGCGATTGACCGATCTCAAACATAAGCGAAGCTGACTTATCCAGGTTGAATATTGGTGTAGCGGATGGCAGTTGGCTTCTAATACTTTTATATACATTTGATAGTATTGCCTTTTCAAAGGCCTACAGTTTGTTTTATGCTGTGATCATTAAATATAATGAGATGCAACGTTGACAACTATTAAGACCTACAATGTAGTCATTATTGATGATAGCGAAATCGATTTGGAACTACTTGCACATGTAGTTTTAGATTTACCTAACATTAATGTGTTGAAGTTTAGGAATAGTCCAGATGCTGTGGATTTTTTATCAAAAAAACGTGAGGTCAATATCGATCTGGTTTTATGTGACTATGAAATGCCTAAATTTAATGGCTTAGATATATTGATTAAATTCAGAAAGAAAAATATATCAGCTCCTTTTATATTTATTTCAGCTTATATCAGTGGTGATTTAGCTAATATGTGTAAAAGTGAGGGCGCAACAGGTTTTATCGTTAAACCTTATGTCACCCATGAACTCTTGACTAAAATCGAAAAGGCCATGAATTACCAATACAGTCTACAAACATAAGATCTGCTAGGTTTTATTCAATTTGTGCTGAGGTAATTTTTTGTAGCAACCACCAAGCCGCTTCTTTTTGATCAGAAAAGAAACGGAAAGTATCACCGGCTTTTGTATGTATTTCACTCAGGTGACGCTTTGCAAACTCTGGCGAGTTCGACTCACCAACTAAAATGGCACTAGCAACACAGTCCATTCTGCGCTCGTTTTTTATTGTTTTTATTACGTAGCTGGCAGCATCTGGTACATAAATTGGGTCACCATGGAATGCAACTAACGATCCCCAAGGACTGCCATATAAAGTTTCTACTAAGGGTCTAAAACGAGTATACGCCTCTTTTACTGCTTCTAAATTCCACGGCCCAAATCCTTCAATATATAAAATTCTATCTTGAATATGTAAATCGATACTTCCGTGAACTGTAAAACTTCCCATTTAATCAACCTTAAAAATGACTAGCCTAAACCCAGTATTTCTATGAACAAATATCATGCATTTAATGATTCATTAGTTAACTAGTAAATGTCATATTTTTCAAGGTATTTAGTGAATTATTTTACTCGCTTTAATCGAGATTTTTGAATGTCCTATCAGTTTATTTTAAACTGAGACTGATATTGACTTGGCGCCACACCCACATATTTATTAAAATCAAATCTCAATGTGATGCCATTATCGTAACCTACTTTACTGGCCAATTGTTCGATAGACAAATCCTCAACTTCTAACAATTGTTTGGCTCGATTGATTCTTTGCTGATTTATCCAGGCTTTTGGGCTGACCCCTAAGGCACTCTTAAAGTGCCGGTCAAAACTACGCCGTGACATATTTGCCTGCTGTGCTAAATCGTCTACTGATAATGGCTGGTTAAGGTGTTGTATTGCCCAATCAAAAGTGCGGCTAAATGCTCCTGTGTTTTTGATAACTGGCGTTTCTATATATTGAGCCTGACCACCATGCCTGTGAGGTGAGATAACTAAACGTCTTGCCACTTGGTTAGCAATTTCATGACCAAAATCTTGTCGAACTATATCAATACCTAAATCTAGCGCTGCCGCACTTCCCGCAGAACAACTAATGTTTTGTTGATGATGTACTTTATACCAATCTTTGTATTCGGGACGAGGTAGGGCAAAAATTTCAACGGCACAAGCCAATTCAAACATGGCAATTTGATCAAAGGCCAAAATAGCAACTTTAGACATAGTTTTTCCTTTATTGACTCTGGCTCATTATTATCTACAAATATTATTTTCGCTAAACTTTTGTTTATCTTCTGGCTCTAACAACGCTGATTGAATTTACTTAGCTGTCGTGTAAACTCGAATAAGTAATGGGTGAAACTAAAATAATGTTCATGGACAGGAGTAAGGAATTATGGCGAACCAACCGTCTCGTTATATCAGTAATTTAACACGTGATACCTATGCATTAATTTTGGCTGGGGGTAGAGGTTCAAGACTTTATGAACTAACTAATTGGCGAGCAAAGCCAGCATTATATTTTGGTGGTAAGTTTCGTATTATCGATTTTCCTTTATCTAATTGTATTAATTCAGGGATCCGCAATGTTGGGGTAGTTACCCAGTACAAATCTCACTCACTAATCCGGCACTTAGTTAGAGGTTGGGGACATTTTAAGAAAGAACTAGGCGAGTCAGTTGAAATTCTTCCTGCATCACAACGTTTTTCCAATAACTGGTATGAAGGTACCGCAGATGCGGTCTTTCAGAACATTGATATTATTCGTGACGAGCAGCCTAAATATGTAATGGTATTATCTGGTGATCATATCTACCGAATGGACTACGGTAATTTAATTGCACAACATGCCGAGTCGGGTGCGAAAATGACCGTTAGTTGTATGCCAGTGCCATTAGAAGAAGCGGCTGGGCAATTTGGTGTGATGTCAGTAGATGAAAATTACAAAGTTATTGGCTTTGAAGAAAAACCAGAGAACCCTACCCCTTTACCTAACGATCCAACCAAGTGTTTAGCTTCAATGGGAAACTATGTATTTGATACTGAATTTTTGTTTGAAAAATTAAAGATAGATGCCGAAACTTCTGGATCTGAACGAGACTTTGGTAAAGATATTATTCCTTCCATCATCGAAGAAGGTTCTGTTTATGCGTTCCAATTCGAAAGCGATGGGGAACACGAAGCATATTGGCGCGATGTAGGTACCATAGACTCATTCTGGCAAGCAAACATGGAATTAGTTTCGCCAGAGCCAGCGTTGAATTTATATGATAAGAAATGGCCTATTTGGACTTATCAAGAACAATTACCTCCTGCCAAGTTTGTGTGGGAAGAAGATAACCGCAGAGGTACAGCGATTAACTCAGTGGTGTCTGGTGGTTGCATTATTTCTGGGGCAACTTTACGCCGCAGTTTATGCTTCTCTAACGTAAGAGTACATTCATACAGCGAAATAGAAGATTCTGTGTTGTTGCCAGAAGTTGAGGTTCAACGTAATTGTCGAATACGTAAAGCTATTATTGACCGTGGTTGTATCGTTCCTGAAGGCACCGTAATAGGTCATAGCCGTGAAGATGATTTAGCCAGAGGGTTTAGGGTTTCAGAAAAAGGTGTAGTGTTGGTTACGCGAGAAATGTTAGGGCTAAAAGTAGGTTATTAGTTTTAAATTTAGTAATTTATAAAATACGTTATAAAAAGCCGTTTTAACAAACGGCTTTTTATTGCCTATTGGCCAGTTTCCCAGAAACGAATACGTTGATTAATTATTTGTGCTACTTGCTGAGGTATTTCTAGAGGAAACATATGTCCTCGGTCAGGCAAAATCATATGCTCAATTTTGGTTTGTTTTATAAAAGTCGATAACAAAGCAGGTACACAAACATCGCTCTTGCCCCCAGTTACTATCAAAGCTGGCACCTGCAAACGCTTGTAGTATCTATTCAGATTATGGGGAATGTTCCTATAAATATTAGCTTCAATTTGCGCATCAAAGTTAAGATGAAAACCATCTTCTCTTTCGTCTATAGCCGCAGCCACATAATCAGCAATGCAGGTTGGCAGAAAATTTTTAAATAACCCACGAGCTTGGAAGTATTCCACCAAATTAGTGTCTTTAGGCCAATATTGACAGCGTATTTTAGCTTTTCCTGCAGGCGAAAATTTATCTATTAATGGCGAGTATTTTAATAATCTAAAAAAAATCCTAGACAGGCCTGATGCAATAGGTGGGTCCAGCATAATCACCCCTTTGATCAAATCTGGCCTTTCACAGGCAGCCATAAAAGACACTACAGCCCCCATAGAATGGCCCACGGCATACACAGCTTGTGTCAGATTATTTTGTAAATAATCAATTAATTCTGCCACTTGATTTGCTAGGTTAGTATTCACAGGGAACTGCTGAGTATGGGCAAATTTAGTTAAAGCATGCAATTCATAATCCGCATCTAACGCATTAAAAATTTGTTTATAACTGCCTGCTGGAAAACCATTGGCATGGGCAAAATGTAAGTTTATTTTTTCAGATGACATCATACTGGATTTGGGTTTCGCACTAAGTTGACAAAATTTTGGGGGGTTTTGCCTTCCCAACGTTTAAAGGCTCGTCTAAAATTGGCACTTTCAGAGTATCCTAGAGCATAGGCCACAGATTGGACTGATTTTCCTTGCTGGAATAAGAGCTTAGCCTGCTGATGATTAACGTGTTCTAACAACAATTTGAAGCAGGTTTTTTCAGCTACCAAATGTCTATGTAGGGTTCTTGGGGTCAGATATAACTTATTAGCAATCAGCTGCAATTTTCTATCTTGTGGTGCACTCATTTCCAATAATAAATGTACTTGGCCTGCTAACCTACTAATTGAAGTCAGTTTTTCTAACTCCGCTTTACACAACAACTCCGCTTGGCGAAAACTATGGGGATCCCTTCCTAATAAAGGCATATCTAGCAAATTAGGTTCTACAAAAATGAGGCTTTTAGCAGACCCAAAATGTACTTCGCAATCAAAAATATCTTGATATATTGTCCAATAAGAAGGTTTAGGGAAATTTAATTCAAGGCGTTTAAACAACTTATTATGACCTACAACAAAACTCAAACTTTGCTGTAAAGTGACTAATAATGATTCGATAAAAAATCGTCTGATGCTTTGGATATTGAATAACTCGTTAATTTCAATTACAAAACCACCTTGATTTTGTCTAAAAGTGAGGTCCAATAGTGGGGTACGGATCCCAATATAGCGCTGACATAATTCTATGCCCTGCCTTAATGAAGCACAGTTGAGCAAGGCAAAACCTAAAGTACCGTGACTAGTAATTGACAATTTTTTACCAATAATTATTCCAATATCTGCCTGATCACACCCTTGAACGGCGGTTAATATCAGTTGTTTAAACTGTTGGTAATCAATTTTTAGTCCGGGTTGATGCAATAAATCTTTACGTAAATGACTCGCAGTCAACCAGGCATCACTGTCCAATCCACGTTCATCCATATGATCACTTATTTGGGCAATATAGTGAGTAGGGATCAATGGTCCAGTATGCAAAGGTTTATCTCTTTAAGTACGTTTCTGTCAGTTTGCCCATAAGAAACTGTGGTTGTCAATATATGACTCCCCAATGTCAATATCTAACCTTTTAAGAAAAATCACTTTGGCCTAACTTATACGTACAGTAGCAGCAAGGAACAAAGATGAAACATACACAAACATACCAAGTGACCCTAGGTGATATCGTTTTTGAGGTACAAGCAGGACAAACCATTCTAGATGCGGCGCTTATTTTAGACATCGACTTCCCCCATGATTGTCAGGTCGGCGCTTGCGCATCTTGCCAATGCCAATTACATACAGGTGACATTCGAGCCTTGACTGACTTTGCCTATGTCTTGGATGATCAAGCTCTGGAAGCAGGGATAATTTTAGCCTGTCAAAGTACCCCTATAAGTAACTTATCTCTGAAACTTATCCAAGACTAGGAAAACTGTAATGTTCAAATATCTAAAATTTACGTTATTTTATCTGCTGGGCATACTGACCATTGCAGCTTTATTAATGGGTCAAAACTGGATAATAATAGGTTATGCCTGCATGACAACCTTTACCATTTTGGGCGACCTAATTTTTGGTGATGATAACTCTACCCCAGAATATCACCATCTGTTCCTATTAAGAGTACAGCTTTGGTTTGCTTTGCCGTTATTGGCTACCCTAGTATTTATTGCGATGTGGAGCATCGCTGCAACTGATATTTTGGGAGTAGGCCAATCATTAGGCCAGTTAGTGGACTATGATTTCAATCTTGCCAAGGCTAATACCAATGTCTGGCAACACATTATTGGTTTGTTGTATGTGAGTTTAATGGTCTCAATGATAGGTTTAGTAACAGCTCATGAATTAATCCATCGCACCTCCGATAAAACATCTTTAATTATAGGTCGCTGGTTATTGGCTTTTAGTTTTGACAGTAACTTTTCTATCGAACATGTTTACGGACATCACAGATACGTCGCCACCAAAGACGATCCGGCCACGGCACCTAGAGGCAGAAACGTCTACCAACATATCTTCATTTCTAGTTATCGAGGTTATTTGAGTTCTTGGAATATAGAAAAAAGCCGATTAATCAGACGAAATCAGTCATTTTATTCGTTCAATAATGTATTCATTCGTGGGGTATTGATGAGTGGGTTATTAGTGCTGAGTTGTTATGGGTTAGCAGGTTGGATGGGTGTTGCTTACTTCAGTCTTGTTGCATTGGGATCTAAAGCCATATTAGAAATTGTTAATTACATGGAACATTATGGCTTGGTAAGAGATAAATCGACTCCTGTTGCCCCGAGGCATTCTTGGAACACCAACAAAAAAATTAGTTCATGGTCTATGTTTAATCTATCTCGCCACTCTCACCACCACGCACAAGGACATATTCCTTTTCACCAACTAAAACCTTATGAAGATGCTCCAATGATGCTCAATGGCTATTTAGGCACCATCAGCCTCACCCTAATCCCGCCTCTATGGTTTAAGTTGATGAAACCAAAACTCCAGCATTGGGACGAGGTATTCGCAACTGAACGGGAGTTAGCGTTACTTGACGATAAATATTAGCCATTACGGATCTAAGCGGCCTTCTAATCTTTAAGTATAAGCTTTGATGTCCAAAAAATAACGCCTAAACATGACTATTACTTTTAGCGACAAACCTAACAATTTTAAACTGGATTGTTAGGTTTTTTATAAATATAACAGTTAGTTATGCTAAATCATAAAGACATGAAATCTTCAGAGAGGTATGAATCACTATCATAAAGAGTATAAAGATCGGGCCATTAAAACGTTACGGTCAGTAAAATCAAATGAGAATGAATTGTGCATATTGATACATTGTTAGACTCAGTCAAACAACAAACAGAGACTAAAGACGGCAACATCACTTTATCAGTCCCTAGCAGCTGGGCACAAGGGCGCACACTTTACGGCGGCATCTCAGCGTCTCTAGTCTACCAAGCAATGCGTGAAGCCGTTGACTCAGAAAAGGTTATGCGTTCACTAAGCACCAACTTTATAGGCCCTATAGAGGCGGATAGTGAGTTTAGCATCACTGTTGAAGTGCTTAGGGAAGGAAAAAATGTGACTCAAGTTGTCGGGCGTTTAGTGCAAGACAACAAAGTTGTGGTTATGAGCCAAGCAAGCTTCGGCATTGCTCGACAATCTCAAGTCCATGTATCTAATGAGATACATCACAAAATGGATTATCCACAAAAACCGAATTTAATGCCCCATATCCCAAAGGTAACGCCAAAATTTTTAACACATTTCGATTTATTAAAAGTTAAAGGCGGATGGCCATTTACAGGCCAAAAGACAAGTGCTATACACGGTTGGATGCGTTTTAAAGTGCAGCCAAGTGACTTTTCTGATGCTCACTTAATAGCTATAATTGATATTTGGTGGCCAACAATTTTACAAATGTTACGCTTGCCTGCTATGGCCAGTACTATGAGCTGGAATTTAGAATTTATCCATCCCCATCAGAAAATTTCAGGGGATGATTGGTTCGCGTACCAAGTTAAAACACGACAAGCTGCTGATGGATATGCACATACAGAAGCAAATATTTGGGATAAACATGGTACTTTAGTGGCTATTAGCAGACAAGTAGTCGCAGTATTTGCCTAATCGCAACTGCTCATATCCATCCTAATTAAAACACTTTTAGAAAATCGCGAATGATGACGGACTAAACAAGGCCAGGACGCTCATTAATTGCAGGTTGCTAAAGTCCAGTGCATTGTTAACACATTCTTCGTCAATCCCCAGACCCTCGTACATATCCTCGGTTACACCGGCATACTTCGAATACAGTTCACTATTAATATTATTCAGTGCTAATAAATAAGCGAGTTGAATAATTTTTTCTTCTTTGCTTTGAGCCAAATGTTCACTAACGTGGGTTTTTGAAACTATTTGCGAGATATCTTTAGGTATACCCCAAAGTTTTAAGAGTTCAGATGAAATATCTGCGTATGAAAAGCCCAGATGCTTTTTTTGCAGCATTAATGGAGTATTTTCACTTGAGATAGATGCACATTTATGTGCATCTTCTGGGTTTAACTTTACCAAAACCAGTTCACCAAGGTTATGTAACAAACCACACACAAACAACTTTTCTGTCTCTTTTAGTTCTAACTCTTCAGCAAAAAATTTACATAACAAAGCGCAACTCACACCTTGCTCCCAAAACTTGTCTAAATCAACTGCATCAGGATCGATATCCTTAAAAGCACTTGCCACACCATACGCCAAAACAAGATCATAGACTGAACGAGTACCAATCACCTGTATAGCTTTTGTCACCGTAGTAATAGTATTAGGGAAATTATACAAGGCGCTATTAGAAATTTTCAAGACTTGTGACATTATGGCCGGGTCAAAGTTAATCACTTCTGCAATATCGTCCATAGGTGTAGCTTCGTCATCAATTAACTGCTTAACCTTTATCACCGCTCTGGGTAACACAAAAACATCACCCGCGTTTACAGCATAGTCTTGTAAATTCATTAAATTAGTTAACCTGAAATTCCGTTGTACCGAGTGTAATCTATGATTGATTTTACTGCATGTCGAATCGTATGAATTTACAAGAAATATAAATATAACTGGTTTCTCTAGTTGCCCTAATGCATGTTGATGAAATCGGATTCTTTAGGAACGCCCTTCCGCACTGTTGAATGGCTTACCACAGAAGACAAGACCGAGTGCATATCATCAAAGATTTGTATTTGACTACAGTAAATGTTTCTAAAAACGTAAACGTACACGGAAATTTATTAAAGAAAGATAAGAATGAAGATGAAGTCAGAGTCTTTAGCTGCTTCGCAGCGCCTGGCTGAACAACTCGACAAGGAAGTCGAGTGTGGGTGCATATCATCAAGGATGTGTATTTGACTACAGCAAATGTTTCTAAAAACGTAAACGTACATGGGAATTTATTAAAGAAATATAAGAATCAAGTCAGATTCTTCACCTGTCTTGCAACACTTAACAAATTGAATATCTAATGACGTGGAATGTACATGGGAATAAATTTAGAATCTAAGTTTTAATAAAGATGGTGGGTCGTGCTGG
>Ga0209712_10003481_pt1 | contig 12753 bp, 12 predicted proteins | sample ArcOceMetagenome_FD_187443 | JGI IMG/M metagenome (GOLD analysis project Ga0209712, IMG submission 187443) | Marine eukaryotic phytoplankton communities from Arctic Ocean - Arctic Ocean - Greenland ARC118M Metagenome (SPAdes) (version 2) | ecosystem: Environmental > Aquatic > Marine > Oceanic...
CGGGAGACTCAATCGATTGACGATACATGGTTTGGTATTTTTCGGGACTTAAGAAAGAATCTTGCTTGGCGTGTTCTGGCACGGGATAGAGCATTTTAGTCATGAATACTTCCAGTTAAAGGGGTGGTTGATAGTATTGTCTTACATTCACAATTATGCGGTTAACCAGCCTAAGGTATATCACCCTAGGCCAAAATTATTGATTAAAAACTTAGGACCATTTCCGAATTTTATGTCCTTTAAGAGCATAAAATAAAATAAATCCGTAACAGGGTAACATCATCCAGTAAGCAGACTGGTTATCAAAATGATCTGCTAATAAACCATAACAAAGTGGTAAAACAGCGCCACCGGATATGCCCATAATCAGCCATGCTGAACCGCGGGCAGTTAAACTATATAAACCATCTAGGGCTAAGGGCCAAACAGCAGGCCACACTAGCGCATTGGCAAAACCCAATATAGCAATAAGCGTAATGGCATTAGGTAATTCAGCTATCCCCATCCATCCCCATAAAAAAATGAGATTGAAGTCGATTCAACATCGGCAAAAACCACAGCCCCGCTAAGTACTAAACCTAAAATTGCAGAGCCAGCCAACGCTTGAGCCTGATCAATAAAACTGGGGATAAGCATTAAGCCTATCAAATAACCTAGCACCATAAAAGCCCTAGTATAGGAGGTTAACGATGAGGCATTGGCTGAACCTAATTGCGAACCAAACAAACCAATTGTATCCCCAGCGATTACCTCGACTCCTACATATAAAAATAGCGCCACTACGCCTAGTATCAACTGAGGGTAGGCTTTTAAACTGCCTGTTTCTGCATCCGCTGATTCTGGCTTTTTAAAGACTAAATCGGGTAGTGAAGAAAATTTCAATAAAATAGCTAATGCTAATAAAGCTCTTCAATAATAGCAGGCTCATTGGAAAATTTTGCCGGCACAGCAGTTTGAAATGGTTCTAATACAGCTAACAGCTGCTCAATATTTTCGTCAAGTTCCTCTGGAAGAACGGATCTTGTTTCCACTAGCAATGCCGCTGCGTCAATAACAAGCTCAGCTACCTGCGCTTTACTCAATGGCATTGCAGGCTTTCCTACCACGGCAGCAAGGGAACGACTGTCAATTAATTCCAAAGCAGCGACTGGTGATTTTTTCAATGCAGTGACTGCCAAGCAACATTGTTTCATATTCTGGAACAACACTAATGAAACCGCTCTTCAGGGATGTTCAGGTACAGTATCGAAGGTTACCTCTGAAATAAAACCCAAAGTACCCTCAGAGCCAACCATCAGATGAGCGAGTATATCGATGGGATCTTGATAATCAATCAAAGCATTGAGGCTGTAACCGGTAGTATTCTTGATTCGATATTTATGCTGAATTTTTTCAGCCAGTTGAATGTTTTTTTTGTCAAATTACCGAGAGTCTCAAGCTCTGCCAATAAGTGTTGGTGAGTCAGCCTAAAACAAGCTACGTTTGTCGGATCTCTTGTATCTAAGACACTACCGTCTGCGAACATTATGCGAATACCAGCTAAAGTGTTATAACTATTATGCGCAGTTCCACAACACATACCACTGGCGTTATTGGCGACAATACCGCCAATTTTACATGTATTAATGGAAGCTTGGTCTGGACCTATCTTGCGATTTAACGGTGACAGTGCTTTATTAGCATCAGCGCCGATCACTCCAGGCTGTAAAGTGATTTTATTGCCCGCTTCTAGAATCTTTATTTGGTTCCAATGAGCTCTAAGCAGCACCAGAACGCTATCAGTAACAGCTTGGCCTGATAAACTGGTGCCCGCAGCGCGAAGCGTTAACGGTACGTTAAACTGCTGGGCCAGTCCAAACAATTGAGCTAACTGATTCTCATCTGATATTTTAACCACCAACTTAGGAACCAGCCGGTAGAAGCTGGCATCGGTGCCAAAAGAGAATCGTCGGGCATAATCTTCGAATAACTGATTATCGTCAAATGTCTCGTGACAAGCATCAAGAAAAAATTTCCAGTCGCTACTCATTTTCAGTTGCGCCTGTTATTACCTTCACCATTCAGCCAAGCGCCAAGGGACAGTTTTTTGCCTTTGCACACCAAGTCCGTCAACACCAAGTTCCATCCTGTCACCCTCTTTGAGGTATCTAGGGGGAGTGAGTCCGAGGCCTACGCCAAATGGCGTCCCGGTTAATATAATATCTCCAGGCTGCAACGTCATATATTGGCTTATATAGCTCACCAAAAATTCAAGGGTAAAAATCATATCCGAGGTGTTGCTGGCCTGCATTTTTTCATCATTAACATTCAACCATAAGTTCGACGCATGAATATTTGGCAATTCATCCTTGGTAACCAGCCAAGGTCCTATTGGACCAAAAGTGTCAGCGCTTTTACCCTTTACCCATTGTCCAGTACCTTCCAGCTGAAAGGCACGTTCACTAAGGTCATTCGCCAAACAGAAACCAGCAATATAGTGGTTTGCCTCTGACTCATCTACATACGAACAACGACTACCTATCACTATCCCTAGCTCTACTTCCCAATCAACTTTTTTAGCATTGCGCGGCATAATGACATCATCATTAGCACCGCAAATAGAGCTTGGCGATTTCATAAAAAGAATAGGTTCTTTCGGAATGTCCATACCGGATTCTTTGGCATGTTGAGCATAATTCAAACCTACACAAATAACCTGAGACGGTTCTTTGACACAAGCCCCATAACGTTCTGGTGATTCCACAATAGGCAAACTCTTGATATCCAACTGTGCCAGCCTCTTTATGGTCTCAGGTGACAGAGCGGCTCCAGCCACATCATCTATCACACCAACCAAACTGCGAGCTACATTATCAGAGCCAATTAATACTGGGATCTCATTACCTACAGATCCGACTCTTGCTAGTTTCAATGTACATCTCCAAATTAAAAATCTTCTGTTACAGCATCGTCGTTTTGAAACGTTTTTATTGAGCTAAACTTCATCAGTCCCCGCATGCTGAGATGATATGAACAAGATTAACTTAACTTAAACACTCTCGAAATTTATTAACAAATTCTGCGATATCTTGTTCAGTATGTGCAAATGAAATTGAAATTTGTTTAGTTGCCACTGGCACCAAATAAACGCCCATTCCGATCATTTTTTTACGCAGCTCAAGATCTCTATCAAAGTCATGATTGAGCAGCAAATCATGAAAGTCTGTCGGGCAGTGATCCATAAAGTAAAAGGATAATGCTGATCCCACTCGCGCCACTACACCCTGAACACCCTTACTAGCAAAGGCAGCGTTTAAGCCATGTTCGGCTTGCTGTCCCATCCGCTCTAAATGATCATAAATTTCACCTTCTTTTTCCTTCAAAAGACCTACAGTAGCAATGGCTGCCGACACGCCAACGGGATGGCCATTGTATGTTCCGGCAAGAAGCGGACGTTTGGAAGCGACTTTTGCAACAAGTTGATCCATATACTTAGCTTTGCCGCCTAGCATGGCTATAGGGTAACCGTTGGCAACAGCCTTACCATAAGTAACAAGATCAGGCATTACATTAGCTACGGCTGAGTAGCCACCAATCCCCTGTCTAAAGCCTGTTTTTACTTCATCGTGAATCACCAAGAAACCTTTTTCATCAGCTAATTCACGCAAGCCTTGTAAATAACCTTCGGCAGGACGAATGACACCAACATTCTGTAACACAGGCTCTAATATAATTGCTGCCACTGAGTACCTGTCACAAACATAACGGATGGAATCTAAGTCATTATAATTAACAATATGCATCACACGCTGCTGGTCAATGAGTGTACCTGCGCCTAAGGGTTGAATTGGGTATTCACCTGGTGATACTTTCGGCCCTATTTGCTTCACAGTATTAAACACATTACAGGCAAGTTCATCACCGTTGCCATTGTAACTACCTTGTATCGAAATCACATGATCTCTACCGGTAACAGCACGACTAAGTTTTACGGCCAGCGATGTAGCTTCACTACCTGTGTTTAAAAAGGTAACCTTCTCTAACGCTTCAATCTCATTGCACAACAGTGCTGCCAATTCACCTTCAAGATCAACCGGCCCTGAACCAAAAAGACTTTTGCCTTGTCCAATCATGTTAATAACAGCATCATTGATTTCTTTATTATTATGCCCCAACAAGTAGGGTGCAAAACCTGCGTGAAAATCAATATACTTTTTACCTTGGCTGTCCCACAGGTATGCACCTTCACCCCGCTCAAAAGCGATCAATGGATCAACCAGTCTGTTTATAGAACTAACCGCACCAGGAATAAATTTCTTACTCTTATCAATAGAGTTATCTGTCGATGCTGCGCTTATATTTGTCATATACCTACTCCTCACACTCTTATTTGCAGGCTTAGTTTGTTGAACCAGCAAACTAAATTTAACGTTAAATTACGATAAAATAACTTTAACGTTAAACCAATATGTAGTCAAGCGCTTCTATTAAAAATTTATCTCTCTAGAAGAAAGGTTTAACATTTTATCTTGTGATATAAGGCAAATAGACTAAACGGTAGTAAAATCGGGGTTTGACACGTTTATAACCTAACACTTCAACCCGAGCCTTAAGGTAAGGATGCTATGCCGCTAGCAATATAAAATAAAATGATTAAAGGATAGGTAAATTTAACCAGTTGAACTATCAGTGCTTACGAGGTAAATATTAGCTGGGTAAGAAAATCAGATCAAAAAATACCAATGAACATATCGCCAACAATACCAGCGATGAGTTTTAACACTAAATTCATAAAAACTACGTTGTAATTATTATCATATTTGTCTAAGCCAGTGCACGCACAGTATCCTTTGATCAGCTTGTGGGATGTATTCTTTACAAACAAAATACCCCATAGCGGAGACTAAGTGATCATCATAATAAAGATAAGGTATACGTTTACGTTGCCATGGCGCTATTTTTAGCTCTTGCAGCAACTTTTTAAGAGGACGGGTATGTTGTCTAAAATCAGGTAAACACCGAGAATAGTCGTGCTTAAACCGGATAGTAACTATTTGTGATGGTAAAGGGGAAATAATGGAGAAGGAATTGTTCATCGTCATTTTTTGACTTTCTACATCCGATAAATAACCTAGTTGATCAGGAAGCTCTATCGTTTGTTTTTGTTCAGCAGCCAAACAATCTGCTGAAAAGTGATACCGAAAGTTTGAGATATCGTCAAAATTTTCTGTAAATACCAAAGCATCGGCAAACGTCTTAGCCAATGATCAGCAACTTTAACCGCTGACGTTTTGTCGCTAGATGCAGAAAATTGTAGATAAACCTGACATAACTGCAGAACGCTTGGCATTAAATAGCCATGTGTTTCCAAAAAAACGCAGCAGATTATTAAACCTTGATTGAGATAGGTTTTTTAACTTACTTACTAACAAGCTCATTTTAGTAAGCTGGCACTGACTGAGGTCTTGTTGAGCAATTTCTGACAATAATAGTTCAGCTTCTTGACAGTGTTCACTGCTGCGTTTAATCGTGGTTAAAATACTTGGCCATCTCTGTTTAAGCAATGGCATAATTTCATGACGGATAAAGTTACGATCAAACACAGTATCTTGATTTGACTCATCTTCAATCCAAGCTAATTGATGTTGATGAGCATAGTCAATAATTTGCTCTCTACTTATCTTCAACAAAGAACGAACAATATCTAGCTCTTTTGAGCGGTGAGAGTCAGATATAGTTAATTTCTTTGGCAATAATTTACTCAAGTTATTGACGGCCGCCATCGCAGACAGTCCTTTTAATCCTGATCCTCGTTTTAGTGCCAATAAAAATGTTTCACACTGATCATCACAATGATGTCCGGTAACAATCATGGAATTTAAGGGGGAAGTTTCACTTAGGACTTTGTATCTGGGGACTCTTAACTGTGCTTCAAGACTTTTTTGAGCAACGGCTGTTATAGATACCTGACATACGGTCAGGGGTAAAGAGAGTTCATCGCAAATGTGTTGAGCAGATTGCTGCCACTGATTAGCCTGTTGACATAATCCATGATTAACATAACAAACAGAAAGAGGTTGGGATAAATATTGTTGTTGTTTTAAAGCGGCAAGCGCATGTAATAATACTTGAGAGTCAACACCACCACTATAAGCACTATGATGGGTCTATTGGCTTGAGTGGAAAAAAATTTAAGCAGTGTTGTTTTGATAACAGACATAAAATTACTTTTTAACCTCAGATAGGTATAATACCAAGTGAAGTAATTGATTGATCACTTAGCGAGAATTAAAAGACTTAGATGCAAGGAATTGATTGAATATAATGGTTTTTCAAGAGAATATGCTAATGCATTCTCTAAGAAGCTACGTACATGTAGCGTCCTTGTCAAAATTAATGACGCTGCATATATAGTGATTGGAGTAGTATCAGGCCCTTTAATCTAAATCGGTTCATTACGTACAGTCTGCTCCTGAAGCTTATACAAGGATGCCGATTCCTCCAGATACTGTGGAATTGCAATCTTATCTCCCTCAAACCTCGCATTTTCAGCCGGAACACCTTGGACTTGACGAACCATTAACTCTGCCTCGTGAGTTTTGGGTCCAAAATAAACTGGAAAAGCATCTGCAGCACGATACCCCGCGATTACAGTTCGGCGTGCACTTTCAGAGTTATTAGTAACAGAAGCATGCGGAGTCTTGGAGCTCATGAAGATTACATCCCCTGCCTTACCCGTTAATGCAATAGCCGCACTACGGTCCATTTCCTCTGTCACTTTACCGCGAAAAAACCATCCTCGCTATGGCACATCATAGATCCCTTGTGCCGTCCCGGCATTACCAGTAGTGCGCCATTCTCTTCATTAGCATCATCGAGATAAAACAGAACCGTCACCGAATCATGATTTGTTAATGGATCATAGGCAAGATCCTGGTGCCATTCCACCACAGAGCCCACACCTGGAAGTTTCATGTTTATCTTACCGTAATGAAATAGAATATCCGGACCAATAAGCGCTTCAAGACAATCCAGTACTTTTGATGATTCCGCGAGTTCACGAAAACACTGGTAAGTACTTCAGGGTTCGTAGATACGACGAGCCAGTATACCGTCGGCCTCCTGATTAGTCTCGATTTCAACACGATCATCATGCTGTGCAAGTGTTTGACCTTAACTGATCTTAGCGATCTCAGCGGTGTAGCGAGTCAACTCTTCGGGTGTGATAAGGCCGCGTACTATAGTAAAGCCCTGTTCCTCATACTGACAGGCCTGATCGCTAGTTAACATTTCCTCTTTATCTTTTACTCGTTTCATACTCATCTATTCCGTCTTTGATTTTCATCCTGATCAATTTCATATGTGTAAAAGCCTTCACAACTTACACCTGTTGCTCTTCAAGCATTAGACGTTGTGGCTTACTTGATATGAGATCAGCATCTAATAAAAAGTCGATATGGGTAGACGTACCTATATCGACTTAAATATCAACTTAATACTCTTTATACGTTAGAAATTGTAGTCAATTTTTATCCCAGCAGTTAATGGACGGCCAGAGGAGACAAACCTTTGCGTGGAACTTCCTGAAACATAATCTCCAGGACCACCTGGTAGCTGTTGCACACCTAACTCGGGCGTTTCATCCAAAAGATTATCGACGAATACAGTAAAATTCCAATTTTCTGAAGATGCAGTAAGACGCAAATTCAATAGGTCGTATGACGGTAGATTCATAGCGTCACTTGGTCCCGCCGCAACGTCGCTGAAACTCCGTTCGTCAGTGTATATGTAATCAATGCGTGCAAATACTTCTATATTATTAATTGGTTCAAAGTAATATTGCGCACTTAGTGTCGCAGCAAAATCAGGCACATTTTTCAGTGGATCACCTACTGATGCGCCAGGAACACCTGGATCACCTTTAGTTAATTCAGCATCATTAAATTCAGCCGTCATGCCAACTTCAAAATTATCTGTTACTAGGGCTTTAAGCTCTAATTCAATTCCGTTTAGCTCAGCCGCTCCTACGTTGGCTACAACCGAAGCGCCACAAGTATCATCGTAAGCGGATAATGCAGTTGAAACTTGTAGGTCGTCCCACTGTACATTGAATGCTGACATATTAAGATTAACAGTGTTATTTAAAAGTGAAGTTTTTACTCCAGCCTCATAGTTCCAGACACTATCAGAGTCAAAAGACCCCGGATCGCTAATACCTAAAATACCAAGTGCGGTCTGACAACCCGCGGTGTCTAAATTCCCTACAGCGTTGCCACCACCAATTCGAAATCCTTCAGATGCTGTTGCATATAAATTTATTTCTTTAGTAGCGGCATAAGCGATCGCAAATCGTGGTGTGGTCACATCTTCATCTATCGAACGCTCATCCAAAGTTGTACATGTCGCACAAGCTGCGCCTGCGAACACATTACCAAAGTCAATCCTACTCGAATCCAATTCTTGCTTAGCTGTGCGCGCACCAATACTAATATCAAGTTTTTCAGTAATTCCGAATGTTAAATCAGCAAAAAATGAATTATTCTCATATTCAGACTGGTATTCACCACCCCAAAGCAAATCAGTACCGCTTGTCGGTAATATTCCATTTTCTACCCCATTGGTCATCCAAGTATTATTTACACTGACAGAGCCGGTAGAATATCTGTCTTCAGTTTGATAGAAATAACCAACTATCCAATTCAAACCTGTGCCAAATCCTATATCTGTGTCACCTTGCAATCGGAATTCTTGGCTGAACACATCAGTGTCAACAATAAAATTCACCGGGGCGGTACCTGGCACTTGTACAGTATCATCTCCGCCAAGTGCACCGTGTACAATTGCCGAGAAGTCAGTCGCATTGGTGAACCTTCGATTTAGTGCGCCAGTTACCGAGTGAATTTCAGCAAAACCTAAGTCATACTGTAAATGCAATTGCCCAAGCGTATATTCAGTAGAAGACGGCTGTAGAATATACAGTTCCGTAGTTCTTTCATTAAGTTTGCTGGATAATGAAGGCTCAAAATTAGCAGAGTTTTTTTGATCTTTTGATTGATAAAATAGTGAAAAATCAGCTTCAAAGTCGTCATTCGGCGTCCATTTCAACCCAAATTGCCCACCGAACGTTTCAACCTCATTACTATTTTCAATAACTCGTCGTTCGGTTTCATCAATATTATAGATATCAAAGTTCTTAGCATCGATAGCATCAAGATCGGTGTTACCACCTCGCTGTTCATTAGGATCACCCGTTACTAATTTCACATCGATAAAGCCTGAGTCAACGAAGTTAAAAGCAGCAAAACGAATTGCAAGTTCATCTTCAATTAAAGGAATATTGGCCATTCCTCCAAATTCAGTATTCACACCTCCATCTTTTGTATAGCCAAGTCCTGTTGTAAAATTGCCTTCAAATTCAAATGCATCCGGAGCGTTAGGTATAACCTTAACTGTTCCACCCATTGAAGCAGCACCGTACAAGGTACCTTGCGGACCTTTTAATACTTCTACACGTTCAACATCCATTAGTCTTGGGTCAAATGAATAGGCAGGCATTTCACCATAAACAAAGCCTGTAGTGGCTGTTGCAATACTCGTTTCAAAATCTGCCAAACGTGAGTTAGCGACACCACGTATAGTAATATCTGGCCCTGAGCGCTCACCAACAAACGCTGTACCTGAAAAAACCATGCCTGGAACAAAATTAGAGTAGCTTTGAATATCGTCCGTTCCACGTTCTTTAAGATCTTCGCCTGACAAGGCAGAAACTGTAATAGGAACTTCTTGAATACTCTCACCACGTTTTTGCGCAGTAACTGTGATTACCTCTAATACTTGTCGGCTAACTTTTGGCTCCACATTTGCCTGCTCACTTTGTTCAGCAGCGAAAGCAGAACTTATAGCTAACGCAACCAAACTTGGTACAAAAATATACTTTACCTTTTTGATACTCATTACATTTTCCCCCTACGGGCATTTTTATTTCTACGAATAATTAAATGATTGCAAACCGCTTAAAGTTTCACTTCACGGGAATTGCCATCAGCTCTAAAATAACTTTAACGTCACATCATTTTAAATATTTAACGTTAAACTAGTATATCCATACAATAAAAAAATAGTCAATAAATTATAAATAAATAAATTTCCTTATATTTTTCATAATGATAACGATACTATTTAGTTAGAGCTGTAAAAAATTGATTCTATTTAAGATTCACTAAATGGGTTTTATTAATATATTCTTTTAAGAAATAACTTTGCCGAAGAGATGTTTCGTCGCTATTTCCTTTATTCAAAATGTCACATCCCTGTGTGTCACAACAAAATCAAAATTATACTGCTCAAGCCTAACTTTACTCTGCAATTCGGTTAACACATCTCTAGTTCTGTGTTCCAGGTCATAAGACTGTGATACGACAGTTGTTAAAAGTAGCAGGGGGAATTCACTATGCAGAAAAGTGTAAAATTTAGCTACTCAGATACTGCTAAAAATCTTAAACTGCTCACAGTTTCGTATCACTTTAGTTACTATCGCATCGGTCCTCGCCACAATAGTTTCTATTGACTAGTTTGTAAGAGTTTATATAACCGAAACCTAGATATTTCGAAAATTTCAATTGGTATTGTAAGATTTCAAATTCAATAGTTTTATCCGCATCCCCGTCAGTTGTGCGCAAATTAATCTCACGTTATTTAACAACTAACCAGTCTTTTTAATTAAGCAGATAAATATTATTTTTTTAGATTTCAGCACATGTTGCAATAAATAATAATAGCTGCGTTTATCTACCTGACGAATAATAGAAATATCTGCTCCCCGGCAAAGCATTGTCACTCTGAAAACAATCTTTTTCAAAAATTTTGAGTTTTGTTTGGGCCCTCGCTATGGCTCAACCAAAAATGCGCATTGTCCTCCATTAGATGCTTTATCAGTATGTTCAGCTGTTTAAAATTTAGATAGAGAACACCTTATATACAAAGAGTAGTCATTCGAAGTCAGCGCATTACTCTAGTCACTGATAAAATTATAAAAAATGGAACACACAACAATATGAAATCATCATTCAAAGTAACCATTCCAATAAATTCGATAACGATGCTTTCAAATTTAAGTCGTTGATATTCGATTTTTAATTTGACTTACCACGCACCCTTGACGTTTTGTTAGATATATTCACTAACGGCGGCCCTTCGTCCTCTAAGTACGTTTAGTGGTGTCACAACCGAAATGACAGGCTCAATGGGAGGATTTTGAAGTATGATATTTTTCCCTTTAGCAATTGGTTACTGTTCTGATATTTAGATTCCTAACTATTAACTTAAACTTGACATGTAACGTTAAACTGTCCACCTTACAAGTATTAATAGTATTTCTCATACCAGTTAAACAGAGTAATTATATTATGAGTAAAAAACGGAATAGTTTGCGACATATAGGGTGTAAGTAATACCCTAGAGGTGAAGGAATTATGTGGCGTTGTTCAACTAATGAAATCTTTTGGTTAGATGCTGGTCCGGTTTGCAAGCTTTTCGCTATGGAAATTTCTAGTGGGTCAATTAGAACTCGAATCATGGAGACTAACTTATACTGTTTAAGAAATAGTAATGATGGCACATTAGTAGCGCTATCTAAGTTTGGTTTAGTGTGGATAAATCCGACAAATATGACACTAATCAATAGTCATCAGCTTTTGGATAAAGGCACCAACTACAGATTTAACGATGCTAATTGTGATTCAAGTGGGAGGATTTGGACCGGCACCATGAAAGATAACTTTCAAGTTATTAACGAAAAACTGCAGACGGTTGATCGAACTGGAAAACTATATTGCATTGATAATAATGGAAAAAGCACTATTGTGGATCGGTATTATGGTTGTCCAAATACGTTTGCTTGGGCACCAGATAATAAGACCATGTATTGCGCTGACTCTTTATCTGGCTGGATATATACTTATAGTTTTAATAGCGGAAACGGCAATATATCCAAACGCCGTGAACTCTATAAAAATATGAGTTTTGGCATACCTGATGGTTCCGCTATTGATAGGGAAGGTTGTCTGTGGAATGCCCGATGGTGCGGTTCGGCAGTATTACGAATTACGCCCACTGGATTGGTTGATCGAGTAATTAAACTTCCGGTTTCAAGGGTTACTGATTGTGCCTTTGGCGGCCATGATCTTAGTACATTATTCATCACTACTGCTAAACAGGATATGTTGTCATCAGAGCTTGAACTAGAGCCCTTGGCTGGTGATTTGTTTGCAATATCATTAGACGTTACCGGTATTGATAAAGGGGTTGCTTCATTCACCAAACAACTACCGATTTAAGTTGTGATTTTCTTTCAGCTAATTGTTTATAGTAATTACGTTTTATTATCTTTTTTTAGATTCTAAACTTGTAAAATATACAGGCGAAATACAATAACCATATGTTAACGTTATAAATATTATAATACGTTCAGTTTCACAAGGTCATTTTAGTTATAATTGACAGGGAGTAGCTTTAACGATAAAGTAAAGTCAGATTAGTGCTTATTTTTACATTGGATAATATAAATTATGAAAATCACAAAAGTAGAAACCTTGGTGTGTAATGCACGTATGCGTAACTGGATTTTTGTTAAGATTGAAACTGACCAACCTGGTTTGGTGGGTTGGGGTGAGGCAACGCTGGAATGGCATACTCGCTCTGTTGTTGGTGCCATTGAAGATATGGCTGACTTGTTGATTGGTGAAGACCCCACTAGGGTAGAGCACTTGTGGCAAT
>Ga0209712_10003483_pt1 | contig 12749 bp, 5 predicted proteins | sample ArcOceMetagenome_FD_187443 | JGI IMG/M metagenome (GOLD analysis project Ga0209712, IMG submission 187443) | Marine eukaryotic phytoplankton communities from Arctic Ocean - Arctic Ocean - Greenland ARC118M Metagenome (SPAdes) (version 2) | ecosystem: Environmental > Aquatic > Marine > Oceanic...
AAAATGCGTCAAATGCAAGAATGGGGGTTCGAAGCCTCGACGATTCAAAATACCCTCGATCTAGCCATTGACGAATCGAAAGAAATTGATGTCGAAAATCAGGTATTTGAAAAATTCAAGGAGGAAACTGCCAAGACGGGTTTCGGGATGTATTTAGACGATGATGTCGATCTCACTACTGTCGAGAGTCATACCACTGTCGAACGGGAGGAAGAGACGGGGGAATTGATCCGAACGCAAATGGTCTATGTGGATGAACATACTTGCATTGGATGTACGCATTGTGCCGGGGTCGCTCAATCGACATTTTTCATGGAGCCAGAATTAGGGAGGGCGAGGGTTTTTCAGCAATGGGGGGATGATCAGGAAACCATCGAGATTGCCATTGACACGTGTCCCGTTAATTGTATTCATTATGTTCCCTTTGAGGAATTGGCCAATTTGGAAGTGGATCGGAGAGGTCAGAATATTAATGCTAAAGCGAGGCTTGTGGGAGAATATGGGAGTGGACCGAGAGTGTTTACTGGTCCGCAGAACATTAGTGGGAATATGGGGTCGAGGTGTGGTAGTTGTCCCTCCAGGGGATGTGCGGATTGTCCCATGTTTGGGGTAGGGAAGAATCCGACGTTTGAGAAGAAGGAGAAGGAAAGGAAGGAGAAGATGGCCATTAGGAAGATGAAGCGGCAGATGGAGGATGAGAGTCGGAGTGCTGAGTTGTAATGCAGGACGTGCACATTTACGGGTACGTGTACTCAAAGAGGATACATTTAGTGATGTGATGTGACACGTCCTATGATCTGTCATGTGATGGGTGGTATGGAGTACATTCTCTACCATATTCCATGCAGTGCTAGATCCCATACCGTATCGAATCAATTCAATAGGTTTGATGCAATTTATTGACAATTAAAGAAAATGTTTCTGTATGCCAAATGTTATTCCATTACAAGTACAAGCACTGACAATGACAACGACGCGATCTTCAGAAATTGCAGACTCTTATATGATGCGTGCCAATCATTTACCACAAGGTGCCATTGGAAAGAGGAATTGGGAGGTATACGTTGCCTTTCTGGAGCGTTGTGGTAAGAGAACTCAATCCTTGCAGATCAACCCCGTCACTTACGGAGTTGTGATTTCTAATGTACTATTTCAAACACGGGCATAATATATTATATCCTTCGTGCTATTTGCTAACTTACTTGTCAATCTATAGGCACACGTTATGAGTTGCAGAATTCATGGTGCCACTGCGAGCAGAGAATTTTCAGGTGCAATATAAATATGTCTGTAATGTAAATGTGTAATTAAAACCTCCACCTGCCGTGCTCCTGTTACCTCGCCCTTGTCATAGCACCACCATAGATATCCATGTCAACATAACTCATGCTCAAATTGTCTTCCTTCTTCATCAATTAATAGCTTCCTTTGCTCTCCATATCCCTATTGCGATTAGAATCTAAATATTGCGCCATGAAATACATGTCGGTGGTATGACACTGCCCTTCCTTGTTCCCAGCACTATTTCCTCCGCTGAGATAGGCTCTTCCTTTCTCAACTGCTCCGTCCTCGGGGTTGTCAAGGAGAAGATCTGATACAATATGGCAATAGTCATACGACCACCATTTATCTTCGAAGCTGGTAGTATAATATGTAACCTTCTGCCTCGCCCATGTAGGAATAGAACCCAACCATGCAGTTGCTCCCGATTCTGTCAATTCGTAATTGTATGCACAGCTCGCGCCAAGTACATCGCCGATGGCTGCAGCATTAGCAATCAGTGAGCCTTGGTAAGGACTTCCAATACTCTGGATCATCCGATTACTATTTGATGGATTGTCGAGGCAACTCCAGTAGGACCTGTAAAGGTGCAAAGCTGCCAATCCGCCTTGGGAATGGGCAATAATCCCGCACCCATCAATGTTTTCTCTATCAGCAAATTTATCGATCTTCCTGGCAAATACATCAATGCTCCAGCTTTGTGGAGTGGGATTACTACTGTCTGGGTCAGAAAAACTGATTGCTCTGTTTGCAGTAAAATGCGAAATAGGGAAAACTCCTAGACTGCAGTAACCATGCACAAGAATTTGTTTGTGACTGCCACCCGCGAGTTTCCTGGCATTTTTCCGAATGAGAAGCTGAGGTTTCCTTCCCTGCATCATTTCTTCACTGATTACGAGCTCATCAGGTGACGGAGCGGCCATGAGAAGGTTTCTCAAACGAATCGAATCATTCCTAAGGAGAGTGCGACTGTCCTCCTCTTTGCCAGCGGGACCATTCATAACTACCGTCGTTATAGGCAGACCTTGACGACCAAGAGAAAATCTAGCTTGGGGATCTTTTACAATGGCATCGATCACGACGGGTTCCCAATCGCATTGGACATCATGTTCTCTGGCTGCTTTTCTGAACCATCCCCCGTGCACAACCAACGCTGGTTCGGAGGAAGAAGAAACCATTGCACTCATGTCTACAATTTCAATCGGATTCTCGGAACACTCACTGATGATTCCAATTCTCGCATCAAGTTTAACGACCGGTCCGACAGAATCGAAGGTGTCTAGGGATGAAAACGTAAATACAATATCGCCATTGCCATCAATATTTGCATGTTCCACCTTGAAAGCACCAGTTTGAAGTTTACGGTTATCAAACTTCCCAGCCTTTTCATCATTGACAACGATTAGAGTTTTGGGGACATCCATGCCATCCGCATCGTTGACAACGACTTGCACAAAATTGAAGGTACTAGAAGTATCAATAGTTGCCAACTTTCTCAAAGTGATACTGTTCGGACTGCGTTGAAGAGTCTTCAAGTTTCTGTCGCCCCAAGAATGATGGAGTTTCTGCTTCCTGTTCCCAATGTGCTCTACACGAAGGTCCGTTTTGCTGGTAATGCCCCCAATTAGGTCAACCTGGAGTTTATCGCTTCCTCGTACATGAGTGATAGAGGCTTCGATTGCCTCCCCCCCTTTATCCTTCACAATCACGACTACATCAAGTGGATGGCTTTGGGAGCAAGTAATTTTCACCGAACTCATCTCTTTAGATGACATACCAGTGTACCTAAACGGAACGCCATCGAACTTGGGCATACTGGTAGCTGCGTCTGCATTTTTGATAGTAGCAAAGAGGTCATCTTGGATCTTATCACCCACGTTTATACCCCCATCCTTGTCAGTATCAACAAACTGAATAGATGGCACGATCGTGTTGGTGTCGCCTGTAGAGGCAGCTGGAATACCGATTACACCGTGTCCAGATGTACCTCCAATATGAAACTCGAACGGAGATTCAGAAGAGCATTCGCCCATGAATTGGGCAACTCTGGAGCGAGTTGTATCAACAAACTCCTCGTCGTCCTGCAGTTCCCACTCATTAGAATGAAGCCTTCGTCCATCTACAGCTTTAGCATTCATTTTTGGAAGGGGGACCCATTCTGTTTCACTGGTGGGATTCTGTATTTTTAGGAGAAAGTCAAATGTGAGGAGATATCAGAGAGTAATCGAAAGAAGAGATCGTGAACAAGTTGGTTCTTTTTACTACCCCGCTTAAAAATTGAATATCTCTTCTTCAAGAACAAGAATACTAGTCCTCCTCGCAACGGCGTCGAACTAACAAAGAGGAAACAATCGACAATACTAGTCTACTATTTGCTTCTCTCCAGCACTTACAGATTGCTCATTATTCTCTATAGAAGAAGCGAATGAAGGGGCGGTGGCGACTAGAGATAGGATGGAAAGATAAAACATTTTAATTTTGGTTGTCATCAGATTTTATGGATCTAACAAAAGCTACCTTGTAGTTGGTAGTGTCACCTTCACGGAAGATCGAATTATTTCACCTATTCAGTTGTTAAGAACTGATGAAACATGCTTGTGTCAACGTACCGTATGCAACACTGGTGCTGCATACGTGGACCCCTGATTGGACATACGGACGAATCTAATGAAGAAGAAATTATCGATGTGACATAAGGCAAGTAACAGGCCCAGGACGGTCACATCTTAAAATAGATTACTGGTGGCAATAATTTGTAATTTGGACTTTTCAATTCAAATAGTAAAATAGTAAAATAGTAAAATAGAACCTTAAAAAAAAAGCTGGGCGCGACAAAACGGTGCACATTAAAAAAAGTAAGGGGGCTAAACAAACATCTTGACCCTCTAACTACTTAACAAAGTGGTCAGCTAAGTTAGCCAATTGACGATATTGTGTATAAATAGTATATGAGTATCAAAATAAAACAATCACTGGGCAGAAGCGAATGCTATGCATAGTGGTTTCAAAGACACCAAATCTATGCGGGCTCAGGTTCGATTACTGTTTTGCCCAAACTTTAAATATTTTTGCGCCGCAGGCATCAGAGAGTCAGGGTTAGGCAATTGCGCCGCAGGCATCAGAGAGTAGGTTAGGGTTGTTTTGCACCGCAGGTAATGGGTCGTAGGGGGAAGGGTTCGTTTTTGTCTTAGCCGTGTGAGAAAATGATTGAGAAAATGATCGAGGAAAGCAGGGCTGGCTAATTTAGTTAGGGTCAAGATTTTTGTGTAGCCCCCTTACTTTTTTTAATGTGCACCCACCGAACACCGAGGTGAACAACAGACAACAACAAACAGTTACCAGTACAACAATAGTAGCACGTACCAGTAGCACACCACTACCTACGTAAGACCACGCACACCCGCCACTCACTCTGGATCTGAATGGAAGAGCGAAAGTTCAAGCTGAGGTGAGATTTCAATTCAAATATTTCAAAGCTCTAAGTTCAAAATACTCTCCACTGAGAAAATGCAATTTCTTTTGACTGTTCTAACACATTCCACAACTATCCTTTATCTCCTCAATCAAAAGAGGTCTGAAGACCTCATTTGGGGCATCGCGTACTAACGACGATGTCCATACTTCGATCCAATTATGTCCTCTGACCATTACGGTGCTTGATACGTAAGTAATTTTTCAATTAGCCAAGCTATCTCTTTCGTTACAACTTTTTCTCATATTTATTATTCATTCGTCTCTACCAACTGCACTACTCGTAGTCCACAAATGCAACGCCTGCGCGGATTGAAGCAATTGGGGGTATCGGAAATGACATATGTTACAACAACTCACTGCAGATTTGAGCACAGTCTCGGGGTAGCGGTGCTCGCAGAAGATTTATTGAGGGCAATAAAAAAGAAACAGCCAAAGCTTGATATCAGCGAAAGAGATATTATCTGTGTCAAGATAGCTGGCTTGTTGCATGACATTGGTCATGGACCATATAGCCATGTTTACGATGGTCAATTTAGAAAACAACTGAAGAAAGCGGTGGCAAAAGGGAAATGGCTTGGTCAAACATTCGATGCAGGGTACTATAATGGTCTGCCTGAAGTAATGGATGGATGGGAGCACGAAGATGGTTCGTTAATGATGATTGACGCTATGCTCAAGTATCTAGGAATGGAAATTGACGAGATGAATTTAGATATGCCACTTCGACAAATTGGAAACGGTATTCGTGCAGACTGCTTTGGGATAAGCGATTTGATTGAGGGAGATGCATCTTGTGAATACTATGATGGTTCCACGCCATTGCCTCTCGATAGACTGCTTACATCCAGAGACTGGATTTTTATCAAGGAATGTATTGTCGGAGGCCCCTTGCCACCAAAGGGAGTGTCGGTAGATGCCGCAAAGAAATCAAAACTGAAGTCGAAACTGGTTGGCAGACCAGACCGTCTCCAAGAATTCTTGTACGATGTGGTATCAAATAGACATTCTGGTCTCGATGTAGACAAAGTTGACTATCTTGCTAGGGATGATCGACGAGCATTTGGGTCTTCTGGAATTGTTGACCCCCTGCTAATTGAAAATGCTCATGTTGCATGGGGGAAATGCGGCAGACCAAAAAAGTGCTGGAGATGCAAAGACTCGCACAACGCCCATGTCAAACCATCAGCTGATAAGAATAATGGTGAACATCTTATGATTTGCTACCCCGAAAAGATGGTACATAATGCAATGGCATTCTTCAAGCAGAGATTCAGGAATCATCAAAAACTGTACACGCATCACAATACAAATGCGGCATGTTATATGATCTGTGACATTCTTCTATTGGCAGATCCATTCTTTTGTCTTCCGACAGCAGACGATAGCGATGATTTTGAAATGAATAGCCCAGAGAATGAAACGAAATTGAGGCTCCCTATCAGTAGAGCAAATGTGAACCCGCAGTCATACCTGTTGTTGAAAGATAGCATACTAGATGTGATTGCGGTAACGGAAGATGTGAATCTTCGACCAGCAAGAATTCTGATCAATCGTTTTCGCTCTCACAAGCTGTATAAAAGAGTTTCAGAGCAAGCTATTGTGAGCCACAATGGAAACGACATTGATATTCCATGGCAGCGAAAACTTTGGAGTATGGAAGAGTCTGAAATAGTGAGTCAGATTGTTAAATGCAGTAAGCTCAAGAGTAGTAAAGATGTCTCTCTTGACCTCAGCGAAGATGACGTGATTGTGGAGAAGAGACAGATCCACCATGGAATGGGAGCTGAAAATCCGGTGAGCAGTATGAGGTTCTTGCCAAAGAGTCAACTGTCCAAACTTCGCAATGCTCCGGAAGATTTGCCTCGGGCTGAACAGATACCAGAGTCTGACTACGAATGCGCCATCCCACGAGCCTTTCTCATGAGGACTGTTCGTATCTTTTGTCGAAATGATGATAAAGAAGTGTGTGACCATCTTACAACCTGTTATCATCAGTTTATCACATTAGTACAAAAGAGAGAGGGCGACCAACCGCTACTGGGTCGTCCAGACTTCCAACCCGGATATGATCTGGAGCCAAATATTTTATCTCAGTCACCAAATCGATGTTCCAATGAAAGTTTCGCAATTAGCCAATCATCATTCACTGAACAAGATGATAATGGATCAACACAGACGAAGAAACGAAAGATTCGTGGCAGCATATTTGATAAAGTGATGCAGAAGCTTGAAGATGACGAAAGCGACTAGCTTGAGAAAGCGGGCAACATTAGAAGTTGCATGCATCATGCAGTATTATCGAAGTGCGTAATTAAAATATAATAAAATGAAATATTGTGATAATATGTGTGAAATCAACCCAGATTCATGTCACCATCGTCTGACTCATTGCCATTTCCGAAACTTAAATCCCCGCCATCGATATCAGAACTCATGCTATCGTCATTATCTTGAGAAGAGGAATCCTCACTAGAGGATCCACTGGTATTTTCTACAGTTCCATCATTGTCTGAAGATCCATCAACGCGTAGACATTTTAGGTTGGGCATTTCACCTTGAAGGATTTGGACTCTCTTGCTATTCCGGACCCCTCGACAGCCGTATATCGCCAATGACTGCAATTGTTTCAAATCTTTGAAGAAACGCAGAGAGCCGGCACTTACACTTGTATGACTCAAATTCAATGCCTTTAGATTGATAAGAGCAGCCAGAGAAGACGCCCCGTTGTTAGTGATGAGTTCATTCTGCGCAAGGTTCAGACTAGTGAGATTCTCCAAATTTTCTGCAAGTTGAGCACATCCCAAGTCGCCGATGCTTCCGCCACATAACTCAAGGGATTCTAATGTTTTCATCTGTCCAATGTGAACACATCCAATGTCGGTAATTCTACCAGAGAAGATATCGAGACATTTCAACTTCAGCTTTCGCAAATGACACAAGCCATCATCAGAAATATCTCTAGAATCTAAATTAAGGTTCTCTAGTGTTGTCATTGTAGATAGGTGCTGCAGACCCGCATTAGAAATGCTGCAGTAGAACAGAGATAGGCTTTTCAATTTTGTGAACTTTGGTAGATGTGACATACCAGCATCCGAGATATCACAGTCCCCTAGATTAAGCGAAGTGAGATTAGGCACAACGTTGTTATCTGCCAGATGCGCCAACGACCAATCACCAATTTGACAAGAATCGAAATTTATTTCCTCCAACAATGGCAAATGTGTTAAACGAGATAAGTGAACATCTTTCACAGATGCGTAACAGAGATCTAGCACTTTGAGGGAATCAATTTTGCCCTGCCAAGAGCTTCGTAGAATTCCTGGACAATATGATACATCAAGAGTTTGCAAGTGTTGAAGGGCCCTGAGAGTTTCTCCCAGCGCTAAACTCTTGACATCACAACAACCATTAAGGTCCAAATTTTGAAGAGCTGTGAGACGCGCAAGGTGCCTGACACCGGTATCACTAACTTGGCATCGGGCCAAGCACAGTGTCAATAGATTTTCTTGTCTCAGCGGTTGCTCGACAAGAATTTGGATACCCCTATCTGAGATACGTCTACACCATCCAAGAGACAGTTCTTCAAGGAAGACGAGTTGATGCAAATAGCGAAGTGCATCATCGGTAAGGAGATCACATTGCGAGACGTCCAATTTTCTTAGATTCGTCAGGGCCCCAACGGTCCGAAGCGCAACATTCGTGAGACAACGACAACCATCAAGAACCAACGTCGTGAGCAAAGTCAAGTGGCCAATATTTGCTATTGCTTCATCTGTTAGACAGCGACAATTCGACATGGTCAAAGTATGGATCAAATGTGAATTAGAAATTGCGACGAGGCCTGGCCCAGTGATGGAATGGCAATGATCGAGTCTTACAACCTCTAATGCTGACAAATGATTTAAATGCAAGAGACCTCTATCAGTCAACTTTTGTGATCCGCGAAAATCAAGCAAAGTTGTTGTAGCTGTTGCAGAAACAGGAGGCATATCAACCATGATAGTTTCTGTCGTCATCGGGATATCAATAATGGTATTCTCTCGTCGCAAGCCGGTCAAGCCATTCGATAGTTTCCTCGGGGTTGACATCGCAGAGTGAAAGGACGAATTAGAGGATGAAGATGAATCATATTCCTCTCCATGAGTATCGAGATATTTATTGCTGCCATTTGCGTTCCCAGTGTCTCCATGATTCAGTGCAATAAGCCATTCATCACTGACCCCTCTGCATCGATGGAGGGGGAGTTCTCCAAGCTCGCATTTTCTCAAGGCTTTCAAAGTTGAAACATTTAGAGCAGAGTGGTTGACTAGAGAATGAAGTAACTTATCTACTAGCTCCTTTATTTATGAAGGCGATATTTTACAGTGTAAGTAGTTTTCTCTGCTCTGGCGAAAGCGTCAAGGGAGACAACTGTTGGTAGAAATAATATTCTTACCTGTGGCAAACCAGTTGGTATTTCTTGATCAAAATCTGCCAAATTCCGACAGACAGAATCAATACACAATTCCTCCAAACTCTTGGGCGATCTTGTTTTACCTCCTTTATCAATCACGTAGTTATCTTCTACTGGATAGAGAGAACCAATTGACTCGTTGGGGAGCTAAGAGAGTTATTAGAAACGGATATAAGACCATATTCTTATGAGCGTCAAGAAAATTGATACTTGTAGTGTTTCTCACCTCTGAATCAACCGAGTGGCGGCAACTCAAATATTTTGTTTCAATGAGATAGGAATTCATTGACTGTTCCAGTTATCGATGAATGTTCAAGTTACGACAAAGTGATGATTGGTAAATAGGGTAAGAGGCTAGGGAAAATGAAGGAACTGATGGAAACATTGTAAACTTTGAACTGGCCCTCTCTCGTTTCAGATTTTTGGCTGGAACATGTTAAAAACACCCTTTTTCCTAGCTAGTAGTAGAACGGAAGACAAATGATACTTACTTCATCGATGACGCCATTATCAGGATCGCCATTTTTTCTTCGTCTATTCAGCGAGCAAGTTGATCCCATGGCATTCATACTACTTCTGCCACGAATTTATATTCAACCTGCAACTTAATACAAAGGTTTTGTTGTTGGACGACTGCCTTTTGTTTTCTTATGAAATTGGGGAATTTGTTCTTTTCACATTTTAGCGGGACTGAATCTTTAGGCAAGTTCAAAGTGAGTGTCAATCAACTATCCCTCTCTGCTTGGGCAGATATCAACGAACGTCAAAACAGAAAACAGCAGTCAAACACCGGACACCACAAATGCGCTCCAAAACAACCACCCACCACAACAGGAAGGATTCAGACACTGAAGTTCAAATTCTTTTCACTTTTGCAGATACATCTAATCCCTTTGTCTGGCATTCTTCAAATGGCGAAGAATACCAATACTCTTCTAGTTATTGAATCAGTACCATTGAACTTTCAAATACGTGGAACAGAGGAGGAGAAACAGAACAATCTGTTGTTATTGCAATTGGAGGAGGTTTGATCAATGATACATATTTGGTCAACATTTTTAATGCCTTACCTGGTAGGGAGGTTGAATCGTATGTGCTGCAGAGAATCAATACAGATGTGTTCGCCAACATCGATGAGCTTATGAACAACATTGACAAGGTATCGCGGCATTTGAAATTAAAGAATGGCAGCCACGGTCGCTATTTATCAATCATCCCGACAAACGGCAATAGACTTTTTTGGAAAGGTAATGACAAAGATGTTTGGAGAATGTTTAACTACATTCCAAATTCTATCTCGTACCCATTGGCGCCAAACGGCAACTTCCTGTATGAAGCGGGAAGGGCCTATGGGAAATTTCAGTATGATTTACATGATTTCTCTGATTCTGAGTTATATGAAACAATACCTGATTTTCACAACACCAAAAAGCGGATGGATATTTTTCGGAAAGCTGTAGACGACGATAAATTTGACCGTGCTCATGCAGTCAATGAAGAAATTAGTTATCTCGAATCCCAGTCGAATCTGGCAAGCTTTATTGTGGATCTCATGAACCAAGGAATGCTACCTAGACGAGTAACACACAACGACGCAAAGCTTGAGAATGTCCTCTTTGACGCAACGACGAATAAAGCTCTTTGTGTTGTCGACTATGATACTTGTATGTCGGGCAGTATGCTCTTTGACTTTGGTGATGCAATACGGTCGATGGCAAATCAAACCGCAGAAGATGAAATTGATATATCAAAAGTCAAATTTGATATTAATGCATATGAGCATTTTACGCGAGGATACTTAAAAGAAGTTGCACCCGTGATTACAGATGCCGAGAAGAAGTTTTTGCACTTTGGCGCCATCGTTATAACATTTGAACAGACACTTCGATTTTTAACAGACTTTTTGCTGGGTGACGTTTACTTCAAGATTGATTGTTTAGAACACAATATGATACGAGCTAGAAATCAGCTTGAGTTATTGAAAGGGATGCTGGCGAAGAAAGATGAAATGTTTATGAATGTGAAGAAGTTTTGTAATTAATAATAATTGAAATTGCAGTTGGAACATTTAGATTTTGCACCTTTAACCTATGGTATTTATTACAGAGCAGTTCTTTCTCAAAGTTCTTTTAATTCGCTATGCATGATGTGTCAACGCTGTGGCTGTATTAATATGCATACTGTAGATAAAAATAGACTCACCTGGGAAAATTAAAAATGTATTGATAGCACTATCTTGCAAATAGGATTTTCTATGAAAAATGCAGTAAGAGAGAAGAAAAGGACTTCGAGTATCCATAGTATTCTCCGTGGCAAACTTGGAGCATGTTTAGCACTGTTGTAGCACTATGCCACTGCATCTATTATTGAATGAAGCTCGTCATACTATCATATCTGTAGTCATACCAAGGTCTAATTATAAAGTTGGAATTTGTTGATGTTTTTGACATTTTTAGGACCGCGCCGTTTTGAAGTTGTGAGCACATTCAACATATTAATACTGAATATTATGATACAAGAGGGTACACGCCCTATGACATTTTTTTCTCGATCACACTCACTACTGTACAGGGCGAATTTCGAGTACACACGGAGTAATTCGGTGTGAACAGTGCGTGTATAGTACTTATGGTTCGAAGTTTGTAACTAGTTCATGAGTTAAAAGGGTCCACCACCATAGGCGCGTTGCCTTTTAAAACTGTCAAAAGCCACAGAAGGCACCATGGCCCCATGTCTTTCTCTCTACTCTTAGTATCAAGATCTAAATAAATGCAAGAATAAAATGTGGAAATGTAGATGAGAAATTCTGATTGATGTCGGGTGCTTCGCTGTGACAATTCTCGTCATACTTCCTGGAAATCTTCATCCAGATGCTTCTATTCAAAATGCTGATGATGATGGCTACACACCCTATTGACATTTCTCGATACTATTTTTAGTACTTTTCTCCCTGTTGTGCAGTGTGTAGTTACTACGTAGTTACTCTTGAGTAATTCGATCGTTTTTTAATTCAGTGCAAAGTCATTATTATCCATCAGAAAACGTACCGTACCAAAGAATCGTAAATGACCTCGGAGGGTCGGTCTCCTCGGCCTTCCTTCTTGTACTACTACACAAAACTCGAGATAATCCCTTGGCTTGTGTACGAGTAAACTCCCTTGGTGAGAAACCGACATTTTACATTTTACTCCCACACCGTTCGAGGAGGTCCCGTTTCCAACTATAATAGCGCTTATAAATTAAAATGTCACAATTTCTGAAAGTGGTAATTCAATGCCTTCTCTCACAAAACACGACACTTCAACTTAGCAAGAATCCTACAATACGTACTACCATAGTGTCAAGCTCCCAAGTATTACCAACGCCCAGACAGGATAATCTATAGATAAAAGAACGAACTCATACATTCCCTATGAGCTTGACAGTGGGGTATCAAAACCACCTCGTGGATGTACAGAACCAGAATAGGACAGGTCAAACCTTCCTCTCCTCGAACGAAAACATCTCAAAGAAGAGGCAACCAAGGAGGTCGTCTTGTGCG
>Ga0209712_10003484_pt1 | contig 12748 bp, 9 predicted proteins | sample ArcOceMetagenome_FD_187443 | JGI IMG/M metagenome (GOLD analysis project Ga0209712, IMG submission 187443) | Marine eukaryotic phytoplankton communities from Arctic Ocean - Arctic Ocean - Greenland ARC118M Metagenome (SPAdes) (version 2) | ecosystem: Environmental > Aquatic > Marine > Oceanic...
TATCTTTTCGTAATTGAGTGTTATAACGTTCTCTAGGTACAAACACCATGCAAGAAATAAAACGACCAAATACATCTTTACGTGCGAACAGCCTAGATATCCCTCGCTCTTGCATCTGAAAAATACCTAATACAATTTTTGCGAGTTCTTTTATGCTGCCTTGTAGTAACTCGTCTCGTGGATAAGTTTCAATAATATTCAAAAAGGCTTTATGCCCATGTGAGCCAGGTTCAAAACCAGACAATTTGGATATTGCGTTAATTTTTTCTTCAAGCACAGGTAACTGTGTAGCACTACTATTATAAAATGAAGCTGAATAAAGACCGATAAACCTATCTTCTCCGACTACTTTACCTTCAACATCAAAACGTTTAATGCCAACGTAATCTAAATAGGCAGGACGATGTACCCTTGACCTTGAGTTGGTTTTTGTCAGCATTAAAGGATTGTGACTTAAAGCTTCCTCTCTGGCTGAAGGAGGAATATTTGACAAGACTCTTTCACGATTAGTCTTTGAATTTTTCATCAGACCTAGACTAGAATCATTATCAGCAACCCAACGATAATCACCTTTTATCCCCTTAGCACTATAGGAACGGTATCCCATCAATGTGAAATTGTGATCGTTTAGCCATACTAAAAAATTTTCTGTTTGTTTTTTCTGTATTGCAGATATTGGACACTGACTGTATTTAAATTCCTCAATAATTTCTCTTAACCGAGTTCGCATTGGTTGCCAATCTTGAACAGCCATGGACACATCGTTAACCACTGACATCAGCTCAACTGTAAGTTGCTCTAAAGCAAGCTTTGATGTTTGTCTGTCTACTTCAATCATGAAAACAGTTTGCTTAATAACCTCTTTATTTTTACTGGTGTTACTTTCAAAGGAAACTATTGTGTGTTGTTTATCACGCTGAAGTCCAATAGGACAATGCAACAACAAGTGTGCTGTTATGCCCATTTTATTAAGGGCTATTCGCACTGAATCTACTAAAAAAGGCATATCAGTAACTATAATTTCTACGATAGTATGAATTGATTGCCACCCGTGTTTACTAATAGCTGGATTAAAAGCGCGAATAAAAGGAGCATCGCCTTTATAATCAACAAACTGATTCCAAAGACTCAATGTTGCACCGTAAAGGTTATCCTCAACTCGGTTATCTAAATCTTCATATGCGATGTTTTTAAAGAGTATTTTGGAGAAACTTGTAACCTGTTCAACCCGCTCAGGAGCAACTTTTTTATTAATCAATTTATAGACATTTTCAAGTAGAACTGAATGTTGGCTATCTGCAACCGTCATGTGTTTACCTATTTATTTATAAGTTATTAGTAGCAGGAAATTTGTAGTTAACGAGCATGCTAAGGTATTTGTGGTTAGCCATACTAGATTAGACAAAAGACTGAGATATATACAATTTTTAGAACCTCATTTCATATTCTCGCTAAAATTAACATGCAATAACAGACTTATATTTACTTAATTTTAACATTTTTAATAGCTATGCAAATTGAAAGCATAAAAAGGCCCATTAGGGCCTTCAGAGTAGGAATCAATTAAATAATTATGCAAATTTAAATTACAATATTTGATGGCTTCTTAAGAAATCTTTTCAAAACTTTTAATTTTATTATTCTCGTCAATCATCAATCTAAACCTACCATTTATACCAATTGGGCTCACATGGGGTCGTAAATTACTGACCGGTAACTGGACCCTTTTGCCATTGTCAGTTTTTACAACAACGCTATTGACTCCGGGAACATAGAGCTGCTCACATAATTCATACTTAAGCGATAAGGTAAAATAAAACGTCTGCATTGTTCTGTTCTTAATATAAATTCAATGACCATTAGGGCAAACTTTTTGTGATTTTTTCAAATAAGTCCTTACTCAACCCCTTTGTATCACCAATACGCATTAGTTGATGTTGCATAAGTTGTTGTCTGGTTTTATCTACTTTTTGCCATTGAATTAAAGGCGTAATAATACGGGCAGCAATTTGAGGGTTAACTTCATTTAACTTTATCAGGTAATCAGCAACAAATTTATAACCAGAGCCATCAATATTGTGGAATCCAGTTACATTGAAAAAACTAAAGGTACCAATTAATGCTCTCACTCTATTAGGGTTATTAATGGTGAATTGGCTGTGCCCCATCAATATGCTGATGCGCGCAAGTATATCTGACCGATCAGTATTAGCATGTAAAGCAAACCACTTATCCAAAACTAAGGGGTCAGCATGCCATTTTTTTTCAAACGCTAACATCAGTTTTTCAAACAAAATCAGATCTCCAAATTGAGCGGCGCCTAGGACGCCCAAAGAATCAGTCATATTATCTGCGTTATCAAATTGATGTATTAAAAGTTGTTCAACATCAGGCTGTTCCGACAAGGTTAAATACTTAAGCGCAAGATTACGCATTTTTCTTTGTTCAACTTGCTTTGATTGGTATTTATAAGGTTGCTTTTCAAACGCTGAATAATGGCTCAACCAATTAACTTGAAATGTTTTAGCTAATGCTTTTAATAATTGTTTTCGTGATTGACTTAATATCTCAATATCGACTGAGTCCATTTGTTGAAACAAAGTCTCAAAACTCGGCAAGGTCAACATCTCAGTTTTTAAAGCCAACGAAATGTCCTTTGCCTCGAATATAGGTTCAAACATTGAGACTGTTTGATTAATTGAGGCCAACTGTTGCTGTTCAGTTTTATTTGCTAAATTATGAATACAATCACTAAATAATTTTTGGCCAGCATCCCAACGAGCAAATTCATCAGGTGAGCCCAGCATAACGTTACTTAACTGCTGCTGGCTGTATGGATAATTCAGCTTAACAGGTGCACTAAAACCATGGAGCAATGAAGGAATTGGCATTGAATCGACGTTTGTAAATTCGAGGCTTTGTTGGGTATCAACTAATTCTAAAGTGATTTGCTCTTTACCAGTATCACCCAACATCAGAGGAACAAGTTTATCGTTAAGCAGACTAAATTGAATAGGAATGACTAAGTTCTGTTTTTCTTTTTGCTCGAACGTAGCAGAATGTGTCTGTTGAAATTGAATTCGATACGTTTTTGTACTTGCATCATAAGAGTCTGAGACATCAACTTGAGGTGTACCTGATTGACTATACCAACGCCTAAATTGTGATAAATCTTTATCATTAGCATCTTGCATGGCTTGCACAAAGTCATCACATGTAACTGCTTGGCCATCAAAACGTTTAAAGTACAATTTGATACCCGCTAAAAATCCTGTTTTACCTAACACAGTAAATAACATTCTGATCACTTCAGAACCTTTATCATACACAGTAACAGTATAAAAATTATTCATTTCAATTACTTCATCAGGCCTGATGGGGTGTGACATAGCGCTTGCATCTTCAGCAAATTGTCGTTCTCGAATGATTCTTACGTTTTGGATTCGATTAACAATAGGCGAAGACATGTCAGCACTAAATTGCTGATCACGAAACACGGTTAAACCTTCCTTTAAACTTAATTGAAACCAATCACGGCAGGTCACTCGATTACCAGTCCAATTATGGAAGTACTCATGAGCAATAACTGCTTCTATATTAAAATAGTCTTCATCAGTAGCAGTTTGTGCATCGGCTAAGACAAATTTACTATTAAATACATTAAGCCCCTTGTTCTCCATAGCCCCCATGTTAAAAAAGTCGACGGCCACAATCATGTAAATTTCAAGGTCATACTCAAGTCCAAATTCAGTTTCGTCCCACTTCATGGCTTTTTTTAGTGAATCTAGGGCGTGTTGACCTCTACCAAGCATGCCTTTATCTACAAATAATTCTAAGGCTATGCTTCTACCTGACTGGGTAACGAAGCTGTCTTCCAAGAGGTCAAAATCTCCAGCTACTAAAGCAAATAAATAACAAGGTTTTTTAAAAGGATCTGACCACTTTATCCAATGTTTGCCATCGGTTAAGTCACCAGAATCGACCTTATTGCCATTAGAAAGTAAAAAAGGAAAACGTTTCTTATCCGCAATTATTTTGACTTCATATGTTGCTAGTACATCAGGTCTATCCAGAAAATATGTGATCTTTCTAAAGCCTTCGGCCTCACATTGCGTGCAATACGCTCCTGCTTGCAAATATAAACCTTCTAAGCTTGAGTTATCTTTGGGGTTAATAATATTTTCAATACGTAATTCAAATTCATCAATATTGGTGTCAATTGTAAGTGATGTGTCTGTTTGATGATAATTAGAAACATTACTACCATCTATGTGTACAGACGATAACTGAATGCCTTCGCCGTCCAATATAAGGGGTCTAGTATGAATTCCGTTTCTGGTTATCTTAGAAACACAGATCACTTTTGTACTTTTATCAATCAAGGTAAATTCTAGCTGTACGTGATTGATTAAAAAGTCAGGTTGACGGTAGTCACAGCGTTTTTTTACAGCGGGTATAATAGTGGACATCATATCCTCAAAATGGATGAAATTTAATGGGGACTAACAAAACTTACTTACCAGTCAGCAAATTATGTTTTTGCGGTGATTGAAGCTTGTACAACATCAGGAATAGGTATGCGTAAAATTTTAATACCTAAGTAAGCATAAATAATAGCTAACACTGGGTTAATTAAATTAAAAAACGTATAGAAAATATAATCTAAAGGGTTTACTGCCAAAACACCGTGCATATATACGCCACAAGTGTTCCACGGAATAAGTGGCGATGTTAATGTTCCACCATCTTCTAAACTTCGGGATAAGTTGAGCTGATGTAAGCCACGTTTTTCAAACTCATTTTTATACATTCTACCTGGCATCACAATCGCCATATACTGGTCGGCGGTAATAATATTAGTGCCAATACACGTCAAAATAGTTCTTGTGATCATATCACCTGCGGTGGTGGCGCCTTTTAAAAATGCACTTACCACTCTTTTAAGTAGCCCAATTCTTTCTAATACAGCGCCAAAAGTCATGGCACACATAATTAGCCAGATAGTATTCAGCATACTGGACATACCTCCGCGACTTAAAAGGTTATTTAACGTATCACTAGGAGTTGCGAAAGAAACACCATCAAACAATGCTGTCCATACCACTACAATTGAACCTCGAAGAGCGCTATCTCCTTCACCTGATAGGCTTGCAATAACTTCAGGTTGGAACACCGCAGCCCATATACCACCTAACAATGCGCCTATAGCAACGGCTGGAAATGCAGGTACTTTTTTAATTGCCAGAGTTAACAAAACCAACAAGGGTATCAACATATGTAAACCCAAATTAAACTCTTGCTGCAACAATGTTTGCATTTCTTCGATACTACTAGCAGAGTCAGGTAAATCAGCACCTAAACCAATCACTACAAATATAATGAGGGTGATAATAATACTGGGTACAGTAGTCCACATCATGTATTGAATATGTTCAAATAAGTTAGTGCCTGCTATAGCAGGTGCTAAATTAGTTGTCTCAGAAAGTGGTGATATTTTATCCCCAAAATAGGCTCCAGATATAATGGCACCTGCTGTAACCGCTTCAGACATGCCCATACCTATAGACACACCCATGAGGGCTACACCGACAGTCGCTGCTGTGGTCCATGAGCTACCAATGCTCATGGCAACTATGGCACAAATAAGGCAGGTGGCTGCGTAAAACATCGAAGGGTTTAATAAGTCTAAGCCATAATATATCAGGGTTGGCACTGTTCCCGCTAACATCCAAGTACCAATTAGCGAGCCTACTGCCAGCAGGATAAGAATGGCACCTAACGAACGAGAAATCCCTTTAATAATACCCTGCTCAATATCATCCCAGCTATAACCATTTTTCAAACCAATAATGGCTGCTATACCCATAGCTACCAATAAGGCAATTTGGTTTGGGCCAAAAGAAGAATTATCTTCAAATAAATATACCGACCCCCCCAGCAATATAATCAATATTACAATTGGAATTAGTGCATCAGATAAAGATGCTTCTACTTTTGGTTTTTCAATTGTCATAATGCTTTACAATCCTAGAAGGTTTAAATTGGTTTAAATCTATGTTGTAAGACTAACCCACTATCGAACGGTAAAACATAACAGCTATAACCACTGGACATACAAAACGAACATACCATGGCCAAATTTTCCAAAATATACTGCGTTCGACCTGTTCACTACCATGTCTTAGTTCGGCTAATATTTGATCACGTTTCCATACCCATCCAGCAAAAACACATAAAACTAGTCCAAGTAAAGGCTGACTATACTTAGTGGTTAAATCTATGACAAATCCAAACAGACTATCCATATTAAATGCTATGGTTGAACTCATAATAAATACTATAAGCGTTAAAAACCACACCGCCCGTTTTCTGCCTATACCTTTACTTTCCACTACATAAGCTACAGGGACTTCAAGCATTGATATTGAGGACGTCAAAGCAGCTATTATCATTAAGGCAAAAAACACAAATGCTACATATATGCCAACTGTACCCATTGTTTCAAATAAAGACGGCAAAACTGCAAAAATCAGATTTGGGCCTTCGATTAATGCACCGCTATCAGAAAATATTTTAACACCGTTATGCAGTGCTACATACATAGCAGGAATAATCAGCATCCCTGCCAAAATAGCGACGCCTATGTCAACTAATGCGACAGAAGCTCCAAGAGTAGGTAAATTTTCTTTTTTACTGACGTAAGATCCGTAGACCAACATGGTCCCTACACCCAAGGACATAGAGAAAAAAGCTTGTCCCATTGCACTTATCAGCAAATCTGGTTCCATGATCAGACTAAAGTTGGGAAGTAAATAAGCTTTCCAACCCTCAGCCGCGCCAGCTAATGTAGATACATATATAATTAACAAAACAATAATGATAAACAGAGCGGGCATTAATCGAACTGACCATAACTCAATGCCTTGTTTCACTCCCCCAGTAACAATACTGGCAGTTAAACAAAGAAAAACACCAGAAAAAAGAATGTCTCTTGTATATGAAGATGATACTAACCAAGTTGAAATTCCATCTTGACCCAGCATATCGCAGATAGTTTGCAGAAAATGGGATAACATCCATCCTGCGACTAATGCATAAAATGAAAGGATTAATGAAACCGTTATAAAGCCCCACACGCCTGTTGCACGTCCAATATTACTTCCTGATATCTTGCCTAATGCGTCCACCATATTTGACCGAGTGGCACGACCTATTATTAATTCCGCCATTAGAACTGGGTAAGCTAAAAGGAAGGCTAAAACAATATAAACCAACACAAATGCTGCCCCGCCGTTACTGGCAACTTGGGTTGGAAACCCCCAAATATTGCCTAAGCCTACCGCTGAGCCAGCAGCAGCTAGCACAAATCCCAATCGAGACGAAAACTCTCCGCGTACAGCCATGTGTTGCCCTTTTTTTATTATTATTTTATAAAGAAACGGGCTGCATGGAGCAGCCCGGTATTATTTTATTTATTAATGGCGTATTTACCCATAGTTAATACGTCATATGTAATGTTTGCTGCTTCTTCTAGAAAAGGATCAACGGATTCGAGTACATCTGGCAAGTCTTCTAAGTTTTCAACTTTTTCGAAACCAAGACGGACAAGGCGTTCATTGGTGCGTAAAAGATTACGTTGTTCTATTTCTGTTTTTTCTTTTAGGCGCTCTGTTTCGACCAAAGAAATAGTTTTATCTTCTTTTTTGATCTTGTAACGCTCTACATCCTCAATAATGTAGTTGAATTCTTTCTTAACTCTTTGATTGTACAAATCTGTTAAGCCTTTAACCGTATTTTTATTTTCACCAAATGTGGTGTAATTGGCCCTAGCAATACTGTCCCAAGGTAATGCATTTTCTTCCTGGCTTTCACCCCAGTCAGCATGATCTATTACGGATGGAAACAAAATATCTGGTACAACACCTTTATGCTGAGTACTGCCACCGTTTATCCGATAAAACTTAGCTATTGTGAACTGAACACTGCCTAAAGGGTTTTCGTATAAATCATAAATTCTACCTAATGGACGGTGTTGCTGCACTGTACCCTTTCCAAAAGTTTGTTCGCCTAATATTAAAGCACGATTGTAGTCTTGCATGGCGGCTGCAAAAATTTCTGAAGCTGAAGCACTGTAACGGTCGACTAATACTGTTAATGGACCATCATAAAAGACCTTACCATCTACATCCTTTTCAAGGCGAATGCGCCCAGCGCCATCACGAATTTGAACCACAGGCCCCTTGTCAATAAATAAGCCAGAAAGCAGTGTTGATTCAGTTAGAGAACCACCACCATTGCCTCTTAAATCAACAATAATGCCTCGAACGCCTTGATCATTCAGACTGTCAATTTCCTTTATAACATCTTTGTGTAAGTTGTTATAAAAAGAAGGGATTGAAATGACCCCCAATTTTTGATCTTTGTTTGGACCATCTTTAGGGGTATAAACTTCAGACTTTGCAGCTCGATCTTCTAACTTTATTTTGTCTCGGGTGAGCATAACGACTACTGGTACCGTGGATTCAGAAGACCCTTTTACTACCTGAAGTTTTACGACGCTACCTTTAGGACCCTTAATAAGCTCTACTACTTCATCTAAACGCCAACCGATAACATCGACAAACTCATCTTGTCCTTGAGCAACACCTACAATTTTATCTTCAGGTTTAATGTTGTTAGATAAATCAGCAGGTCCGCCAGGCACAACACTACGAATAACTGTATAGTCATCTTCACTAAGCAAAACTGCACCAATACCTTCAAATGATAAATTCATTTCCATTTGGAAACGTTCTGCGTTGCGGGGAGATAAATAACTAGTATGCGCTTCAATACTTCGAGCGAAGGAATTCATAACGGTTTGAAAAACATCTTCACTAGAAGTTTGTGTTAAACGTTTAATCGCGCGTTCGTAGCGTTTAGTTAATAATTCTTGTGTTTTAGACCAATTTTTTCCTGCTAACTTTAAATTAAGCGCATCATATTTGACTCTTTGACGCCATAACTCATCTAATTCTTGACTATTTTTGGCCCAGTTAGCCTCTTTACGGTCATAAAAAAATTTGTCATTAGCCAATTCAAAGTTATATTCTTTTTTTAACAAACTGAGAGCATATTCGTATCTCTCGGTACGACGCTGCATATTAAGTTGATAAATTTTATAGGCAATACTCAAGTTACCACGCTCAATCGCGTCATCAAAATTAACCCTGTAAGCAGAGAAACCTTTAATGTCTTCAGCACTGAATATATTACGATTAAAATCTAAGGAGCGAATAAATCGATCAAATATTTTAATCGATAATTCATCATCTAAATCAATCTGTTTATAGTGGGCCCGAAGAAATTGTGACGACACTCTTTTTGCTGACGCTACGTGTTGCGACTCTTGAGTCAATTTGGGTAAGTCATTCACTCCCAAACTGCTCTCTATTGCTAAAGAGCCAGTACTCAACACCAATAAAGATGTTGCCACGGATATACGAATTGATTTAATCATCTATTACCTCTTTGAACGAGCCAATCTCAAATTTTCTAATTGAACTTTGACCACCATTCCTGTATCTAATTGCACTTGAATGCCATCTTTACTGACATCAGTTATAGTTGCAGGCATAGGGCTCTTACCAATCTTCACTGTTACAGCGGTTCCCGCGATTATATGTGCTTGCTCTAATCTTTCAGCGGGAGGCTGCTTAACTTTAGCTTGTTCTTTAATAACTACTTTAGTCGTAGTTTTAAACTTAGGCGCTTCTTTCTTTTTGTAATTGGTTTTAACATCAGAACCTGATGCTTTTAGTTCTTTACGTTTTTCTGCTACTTTTGCCTTACTTTCATCTAATTGCTTTTTAGCGTGCTCTACGTGTTCATCTTCAATGGCAGCTACATCTTGCCCATTTAAATCAATACGTTGTGCACCTTTTTTGATGCTATGAAGATAACGCCAACTATTAGTGTAATGTCTTAATGAAGAGCGTAGTAGTGTTTTACTGACACGTTCCTCATTTTCTAAGCGTTCAGCTAAATCTTGAAAAATACCTATTTTTAAAGGTTTAGCATCACCTTTATTACTAAAACAAGCGGGGAATTGTTCAACTAAGAAGCCAATGACTTCTTTGCTGTTCGAAAATTTTTGTGGATTATCCATTCAGTCTTCTAGTTAGTTAGTGTGTTAACGTGGTTCTTGGTGCTCATCATCCCAAGTTGCTAGAAGCTGGTCAACCCAGTCATACAAATCATCTTCATCTATATCAAGTAAATGTGCATCTTCTCGCCAATTTTCCCAAATATATTGGATCATATTTTCTAAAGAGGTGGAATTTATATCTTCATGTGATTTATCGTAGAGCATATGAAGAATAGTATTCAACCTATCGGTGGCTTCACTCGCCCTATCTTCCCAAAAATCCATATCATCAAGAGTTGCAAGCACAACTTGAATATCTATTGTATGTTTCACTAAACCACTCTCCTAGGTTTGAATTTGTCTGAGTCGTATAAACTGGCTTGTAATATATCTACGATGCGGCACAAGCCATAATTATCTTCGTGATCAAACCTTGCAATGTTTGGGCTGTCTATATCCAATACAGCTATGATTTGATTGTTTTTGCGAATAGGTAACACTATTTCTGAATTAGATGTGGCATCACAAGTAATATGACCAGAAAACTGATGAACATCATCAATCATTTGAATGCTATTCTCAGAAACTGCAGTTCCGCACACTCCTTTACCGATTGGAATACGAATACAAGCAGGCTGTCCATGAAATGGACCCAAAACTAATTGCCCTTCTTTTACTAAATAAAACCCAGCCCAGTTGACGTTTTCTAAAGCCCAATAAAGTATCGCACTAATATTAGCCATATTAGCAACTAAATCTTGTTCTCCAGCAACTATTGCTTCAACTTGTTGAGCTAGTTCTAAATAGTGTTGCTGCTTGTTTACCGCCATTAATCAAACCCTAATTAAAATGAATCTATTTATAACTCTCTTTTAACGCAAAAATAACGTTAACTCTTGCCTGAGTAGATATTACCCCTGGTTGGTAACTTTCAGATGCCTGTAATTGACGCCCTCTCATTGGTATTGGTGTAACAAATCCATTTGACTGTTCTGATATGGATATTACGCCAGCTAATTTCAAGTCCAACACATTAGCCATATCCATGGCTCGCTGTTTGGCTTTTAATAAGGCATGTTTTAAAGCCTCTTGATAATGTGCATCGGCTTGGCTATTACTGAAAACAAAATCATTAATGTTACTCACACCGAGACTTAATACCGCGTCTATAGACTGTTCGTATTGAGTTAAAGTTTTCAAGGTGACTTTAACTTGTCTTGTTAAAATAAACCCTTTTTGTTCTCGAACATTACCCTTGTATTCAACCCAAGGATTAAATTGTACTTGTAATGATTGAACTGCTTTTTTTTCAACTCCAATTTTAATCAATGCCTGGATCACAATGTTTGTTTTGTCGACGATAGCCTTATTTAGTTCTGAAGCGACGCTCCCTTTTTGTTCAATTGACAAACTAAAACTAAAACGATCTGGCACACTGACAACATTACTTACACCAGAAACTTCAATTATTCTCCCGTTTTGAGCATTAGAATGCTCTTTAGCGATCGCATTGCCAATCACTAACATCAATAAAAATAAAAAAAATATACGCATTTTAGACCTCTATAAGTAAACATTTTTGAGTGAGTAACATCTATCATGCATTTACTGTTATGAACAAAGAATGAATCGACTAAATTAACGTCATTAAAGTTAGCAGCTTAATACCTAAGCTGCCTTAAGGGTTTTAATCCATTAATTTCTGAGACAGAAAAGTGTATTCTAAAGCTGTTCGTTTTGCTCTTTCTTGCAAATTAGCAGACGCCGAATGACCACCATCTATATTTTCATAATATTCGAAATCATGACCATGCTTTTCTAATAAATAAGCCATCTTCCTTGCATGCCCTGGATGCACTCGATCGTCTTTAGTAGAAGTCACAAACATGATTGAGGGGTAATCTCCTTTTGGATCAATATTATGCAGTGGAGAAATTTTTTCTAAAAATGCACGCTCATCAGGGATATCTGGACTGCCGTATTCACCGACCCAAGAAGCCCCTGCTAATAATTTGTGATAACGCAACATGTCCAACAAAGGTACCTGACAGATAACTGCGTTCCACAAATCTGGTCTTTGGGTGTACATAACCCCCATTAACAAACCACCATTTGAGCCTCCCATTATGCCTAAGTGTTTAGGAGAGGTAATTTTTTTAGCGATAATATCTTCACCAACGGCAATCATGTCGTCAAAAATGACCTGTCGCTTAGTTTTAAGTCCTGCTTGATGCCAATTTGGACCAAATTCTCCCCCACCACGAATATTTGCCAACACATAAACACCACCTTGTTCTAGCCAGTTTTTCCCAAGCAGCCCTGAATAACTAGGTTTTAGTGAGACTTGAAAACCACCATAAGCGTATTGCAGTGTTGGGTTAGTTCCGTCAAATTTCATACCTCGCTGTCTGACTACAAAATAGGGAATATATTCACCGTCTTTTGAACTCGTTTGAAATTGTTCAACTATAATATTTGAGGCATCAAAACGTGCTGGGATAGATTTAATCGCAGTGATATCCAGTTTATTTACATCAATTTTAAATAAGGTATCAGGGGCAACAAAACTTTCTTGATTAATAAAAACAATATCACTATCAAGATTGGCTGATGAAACTGACA
>Ga0209712_10003485_pt1 | contig 12747 bp, 6 predicted proteins | sample ArcOceMetagenome_FD_187443 | JGI IMG/M metagenome (GOLD analysis project Ga0209712, IMG submission 187443) | Marine eukaryotic phytoplankton communities from Arctic Ocean - Arctic Ocean - Greenland ARC118M Metagenome (SPAdes) (version 2) | ecosystem: Environmental > Aquatic > Marine > Oceanic...
CCTCTTTCAAACCCAATGTTATAAACCAGCACATCTCCTGAATCACCACAATCACTTATCATCTGCTCTATGAATTTGATTCTTGGATCTTCTCCATTTACCTCTGCCAAGTATTCTCTGTGGTCTAACTGCCCAGTCTTATGCTCTATATGCAATGAATACTGGAATACCATCTGCTGATAAGGACGACTTCCATCAAAGACAGGAACCGCAGAAGCGAAAGTCTCAAAATCTAAATGATAGATTGGATAATTAAGCTCCCTTACAAACTTCTGGATAGCTTCTTTATCGATGAATGACTCCTTATTCAATTCACTATTTACCTGCATCCATTGATTTTCATTCAATGGGTAATCATCAGGGATGTCATGGAAGCTGATGGCATCCTTATCGTACAGGTCGAATTTTTTATTTGCTCGTAATCTAGCAATATTAAAAGCGGAGTATTCTGGGACATGCTTCCAACAATGGCCCGAAAAATCACACCGATAAGGAGAATTACAGTGTGGTCCAATATCGACTACTGGTTCCTGGTCTTGTTTCAAAATATTCTTTAAATGATTGACTTGATTTGGAATCTTAGCCAAGTGGTTTGACACCCTTTCTCGCACGGATTCAATGGTAAATAATTGATGGACATCAATTGGTCCATTTTTAACGTATTGGTTATTAATATGAACGATAAAAATATCCTTCAAGTCAATACCTGAATTGGTTATGCAGTAAAATTGAATGGAAGCATCCAACTCATAGGTTTCACTCACTTTTGTAGAGCTCTTTACCTCATAAGCTCGCCAACCATCTTCATGCTTCACTAATATATCCAGGGCAGCCAAAACTCCATTAAACTGAAATGCTGCTTCATAAATGACTTTAGTTCCTTTCTCAATTTCTTCTTGGGTGCGTATAACAGCCTTCTGAAAGTCGAAATAGCTTTCTGGTGTACAATCTACTCCTCCAGGAAATAACTCGCACGCTAGCTCTCCTACAGACGTACCCTGTGCAAAAATCGCTTCTTGTGCAGCGCTTACATCATCTTTTAGCTCTTTGCGGTGTTTATGGAAGTATAACGCCTTAGTGCATTGCAAACCTTTAATAAAGGTCGATTTAGATAGGATGTGTTTTTGCATATTAAGATCAATTTAACCATTAGTCGGAATATTTTCTCTGCCATCTCTTTATTATCAAAGGATTTAGCAAAAAAAAGCGGAGAACCTTTTGATTTCAACCAGTTCTCCGCTAGAGTGGTCTCAAGTGGTAAGAGTTCAAACTTTTTGGAGGATATAGAACTGATCTTACAATAATCATTTAACCATAATAGCTTTAGTGTAAGATTCTGTTCTTAAACACTTCTCATTATGATTGAAGAATCCTAAATTAGAAATCTTTAGCTGTTTTTGATTTGATACTCTTCCTTCCAGTTTTTCTTCAATCAAGCAGATTCCAAATACACCATTATATATCCACTCACCCACTTCAACGCTCTCAGCTGAAACTACCGTTTTGCTATTACTTAAAATTTGTCTAGCAAATACTTCTACTCTTTTTATAATACTTTCTAGATTTGATAAATTAGCGATAAAGTTTCTTGATTTGAAGATAGGCTGATTATTAGACTTATCCTGTCTATGGATTTCTTCTTTTGAAATATCTATTAAACTTTTGTTGATTTCGCTCTGTAAATCAGCGTTTTCAGTGCTAGCATCCAATGATCTAATCAATAAAATATTTGCAATCGTAACATCTCTCAAGTCTTCTTTATTTCTCCAATCTGAATTACATAAAACAAATAGTAAATTAGAAGTGACCTCTTTCCTAAAACTAGATAACTTACGTTTAAGACTCTCAAATTGGATTTTATCCGTAGAGCCATTTATTAATAGCATAAACATACCAATTGCATAATTCACAATGTTATGTAAATTATCATATTTCTTATCACCTTTGACTTTCAAATAAAGCGCTCTCCTACTTACTTCACCAATATTGTAATCAAATTTAAGTGCGCTGTAATGCTTAACTAGATGGAGGGTAATTAACATGTTTGATATATCCTCAATAGAATAAGATAACTTTTCGACATCAACTCTCGAAGTGCTATTTAATAGTTGCGCAGTCTTCTGATCTAACTGTTTAATATGTTTATTTATAAACTGTTGAATTGCACGTTGCTCTGTTTTACAGGCATCAATTGTTTTAGTCTTTTTAGTTTTTGTTAGCTCTTCATCATCATTGCCATCATAGTTATCTATGTCGGTTACCTGTTCTTGACTTTCTGAATCTTCGTTTAGGATAAGTTGTCTTTTTTTTACAGCCGACAAAAACTCTGCAATTCTTACTGATGGGCTATTCAGCAAGCCTTTTTGTTTTAAAAGGTTCTGTTCGGATACTGTAGTGAATTCTTCATAGGAATCCGCTGTTTTAAAACTCTTTTCTTTGTCTTTTACAATTGAATTATCTGTGAAATTTTGCACTATTTTAGATCCAGCAGTATTTTCTCGATTGAAACTTACATAGCCCAGTAACTGGCCAACTTGCCCGAAATATCCTTGTTGAATATTTTCCATTATAGCCTCATACTTTTCAGATTCTTTATCAGGATTGGAAGTATGATGATAGAGTGAATTTTGAATGATGATTTTGTTGGATATTTGTTTTTCCTCATCATACCAAACACAAATGAAGGCAGTATCCGTATTTAATGTTGTTGTGATTTTTTCTTCAAGTTGAATTATTTCTGAAGTTCCCGCTTCTTGTCCATCTCGATCTATGAACAATAACCTTCCGAACGCTGAAGTCTCTTTTATTTCAGTGTGCAACGTAAGTATATTCTCTTCTAATTCAGCACATTTAATTTTGATAGGAAAATGTATTTGAGGGCTTTCAGAAGAAGCTTGTGTTTGGTTTTCTTTCTCCTTTAAATCTTCTGAATTTATTCGGGCATCATCATTTAAATTAACTCCTAATCTTTTGAGAACAGTACTTTTTTTTGTTGAATGGAGCCAGATGTTAAGCTCCTGATTTATGCTGTTTTTTTCATCGCAACCTAAAGCTGCTGACGTTGCATTTGAACTCCCTTGTAATATATATTCTTCACCGCCTTTTATTTCAAAACTTATTAGTTTACCATGCAATCTGCTAAGGTCATTTTCTTTAGTCTCATTAACCTTAGACCAATCATATATGTTGATACCCTTAGTATCTAGATCATAAGGCAATAGCCCATGCTGTATATCCATAACAACATTAACTCTTGCCTTCGGAAATTGACTTTTCAATTGTTGAACAATACTTCCTTTTTTATCAAAATATGGTGAAAGAATATTTATTGTTTCAACCTCTATTTCATTTAATTGTTGCTTGATAAAGTTGAGTGTATTTTCATTTTCAAAAACAGGTAACAACTTTACTTTTTCTTGTTTTAAGCTAGCATATTCGTTGTTAGATTTTAATTCATTAATCCAGGGAGCATTATGCAGTAAACGAAATATTTTTTCCTTTGAATTTCCTTTTATGTGTTTATTTAGAGTTAAAATATATTGCCAGACTTGACTAAAAATAGGTGCTGTTTCTGAATCACCTACTTTATAATGAAAGACAGACCATATTTCATCATTAGAACCATGGCCAGAATTTGTTAAGTTACCAGAACCTATAGCAATAAAACCTTCTTTCTTTCCCGCGCAAAAGATTAGTTTGGGGTGAAATACTCCCTTTGCTGAAATAGGATAAATTCCATAACTAAGGTTACGAGTAAACTCATATCCAGTTGGGTTCTCCATTAATTCAGTTAAATTTCCTTCATCGATTAAGACCAAAGTATTTCTAATACCGGCACTTTTAAATGCTCGAATTGCATGGACCTCAAAGAAAGAAAAGTCAAAACTAAACGTTGTTGCAATACAGGAATGATACCGTCTGTTATCCCCTCCTAAAAGTTCAAAAACACTTTCTTTAGTTACAATCATTTAATCGCTTTTAGATAGTTAGTCCCCTTTGAGGTAATAGACTTATCATCATCGATCAAACTCAAATCTTGCATCATATGAATTAATGCATCTAATCTAGGCGAAGAGTAAAATGGCGGGAAAATATCCAGGCCTCTAACGTAGTTTTCCTCCAATAAAAACTTTAACGAAGACTGGGTTCCATTTCCTGTTTTTCGGATAGCAACGAATTGATGTCTGTATATTATGTGCCTCTGAAGTAATAGTTGTAAAAACTCTTTAAACGTGCCTTGGAATAAACCCATAACAGCAAAAAACTCTAATACGTTTCCATCTCGATTAGCAGAAATGCTTTGAGAAAGATCCTTGAGTTTATCTATGTGTTTTTTATTATGATTATAAATGGAACCTATCAGTGCAATTCCTTTACCCAAAACTTCATCAACATCTTTTGTTTTAACATTTTGTCTGATGATCTCAGTTTCATTGGTTTCGTCAATATTTAATTTGCCGATTTCTAATTGAAAACTTTCATCTACACTAATACCGAAATTGTCTTTTAAATAGGATTCTGATTTGTTTACCATTTCGGAAATAAAGCTTTGAATATGGGTTGGTGTAGATTTTAATTCCATTTCCATTAAACAGCCCCACAAACAGCTTCCCGCACCAAATAACCAAAGCTCGTTGAGTTTGAAAAAGTACCAAAGACTTAATGTGATATTTGACTCATTTTCAATGTCAACATTATTATAATTGTTATTTATGAGGTCCCTCCAGTTTGTAAATGATTTCTCTTCTGAAGCTTGTTGGAGAAGATATGCAATTGTATTTTTCCTGTGATATGAAATTTGTGACTCTTCCATTATTTCTTCAAATGGGTGGTCAATTTGAGAAAGTATCTCTAGATATAATGCATATTCTTCAGAAGTGACATCTATCATGTCGATACCGAAATTCGCATGCAGTAACGCTATGTCTTCTTCTCTTAATTTTCCGCCATTTACAGAGGATATAAATATTTCCTTTGCTTCATTATTTAGTTGTTTTTCGAAGGCCTTGGCTAAGTCTGAACCCGTAATTAAATCATGATGATTTTTATTAGAGCAGATGAAATTTCCTTCATCATTTCGTAATGTTAGTCCTATTTCATGCATAGCACCGGCATAGTACTGACCAAAGGCTCCTGACGAAAACTTCCAATAGGTTTTTTTATCACCCTCTTTAATGGCACCCTCCGCTAAGTTATATGTCGTTTCTGTTTTGCCTTCTATGAGATTAACAGCAAACTGGCTCCCTGTCACTTGAGTGAAGTTCGGATTTTGGGTTTTAACCAATATGGCCATTAAAAGCTCTGCTTTTCTAATAAAGTTGTTTTGCGTTTGCTGGTTAGTATCGCGAATATTTTCGGCATAAAAATCCAAGAGCCAACAATAGAATCCATAATATCTAATTCTATTTGTAAGGTTTGTAACACCTGGTAATAACGCAGCATATGTAGCTTCAGATGTAATTTGTAATCCTAAAGGATCCAACCCGGTGATGAAGTTGTTTTTGGAACCCCAGACAATAGTTTTGTACTCATTATTTTTAAGAATCGACATTTTTAAATAACTCTATTTAATACCCCCAATCATTATGCACAATTGGAAGGCTGTTTAATTCATTGCGGTGAAGTCTCCATTTTGGCATGAATTCATTCATTAAAGCGATAAATCTATCATTATGGTTTCTTTCAAGAAGATGCACCAATTCATGAACTAAAATGTACTCGAGACAAATAGGTGGTTTTTTAGATAATTCTAAGTTTAACCAAATTCTTTTGGCGTCTACATTACAAGCACCCCATTTTGTTTTCATTTGTTTTACACCCCAATCATCAGTTTTAACTCCTATTACCTTTTCCCACTTTTCAATTAATGCTGGGATTTGAATTTTTAGTTGCTTACGGTACCATTCCTTCATTATTTTAGATTTTTCCTCGACAGAAGCACCTCTAGGAACTTTGAAGTTTATCTTTTTGCTGCCTTTTAAATGAACCTTGCTATATCCATCGTGCTCTTCTACATCTAAAATATATCTTTTCCCTTGGAAGAAATGACTTTCTCCTGACACATAATCACGCTTTGTTTCTCTGGCTTGCTCTTGAAAGTTTTTAACGTGTTTTTTAATCCAACCCAGCTTACTAATGGCAAATAACCTTAGTACTTCCTCGTCTGTTTTTTGAGGTACAGCAAGTCGTATTCTGCCAAGAGGAGGATATACTGCCAAATGCATATTTTTAATGTCTTTTCTAACAACATCAATTTCTACACTGGCTATTTGTAATATTTCAGGATTAGTATTCATTCTGAGCTTTTATAATATCCATTAATTCCATCGTTTTTTGAGGGTCATTAATAAGCTTGTTTACCTCTATACGAAGCTTCTTCTCCTTGATACCTCCATCACGCCAACCATCTAATTTATTATAACGAACTGCCTCATCTAACACAAGAGATAATTCTTCATCATTTTCAAGGTTATCATATAATGCCTGCTTTGCCTTTGTATTTATATTACTTGGATACGATACGTTACTGGCAGGGTCAGATACATTTTTAGCTAGCTGCTTTATTTTATCTAAATAATTTTGATAATCTATGGTTTCTTGCTTTCTTTCTTGAATAATTCCATTTAGCAATACTGACATTTTCTCGTAATACTTCGGATTGGTTTGAGATTCTTCATTGATTACTTTTCTAACATTGTTCTCAATGGTTTCTGCTACTGCTGTTTGTCTACCTTTCTTTTGGTCTTGAGGCGTACCTGCTACCTCATCACCTAATTTCACAATTAAATCTACCAGAGACTTATTTTCAAAGTCTGATATCTTTTCACTTGAATTGGCATCCAAATACATATCCATCAACTGTCTCATCCCAGGTTCAAAACGTTTAAAATCTAAATAATCTCCACTGGCTTGCTTAATTGTTTCTCTTAGGTCTGAATAATACTGTACTTGCCTTTTTATTTTGTTAGCTTCAGTTTCTGAATACCCCAATTTGTGCATTTCGTTGGCGACATTAGCATAGGCTCTTATTAGCTTAACTACCGCCTTATATAAGCCCACTCTTTTTTCTTCAGTTTCCTTTATTTCATTCGGGTTTTCTGTATTTCCACAAAAGAATTTAATATAACTTGGTTCATCCTTTGGATGTACTGGCTCACATAATGCAATCAGTGCTTCTAAGGCAGTTTCTAAACGCTCTTTACTCTCGGTAAATCTATCTTTTAATAATCCTTTTACATCATCTTCGTCATAATTATCAAATGCTTTAGAAGTATAGTCTGTAATAGATTTCTGTAAGCTCTTGAATAAGTCTTTATAATCTATAATATACCCATATTCTTTCCCTTCTTTATCTACTCGGTTTACACGACAAATTGCTTGAAATAAGCCATGGTCTTGCATGTTTTTGTCTATATACAAATACGTTGCAGATGGTGCGTCAAAACCTGTTAAAAGCTTATCTACCACAATTAAAAGCTTCATTTTACTGGGCTCTTTTATGAATTTTGCTTTTGCCTCGGCTTCAAAGTCTTCCGCAGATTTACCATTGAGCATTTTGGTATATACCTCATACTTCAACAACTTATCTGTTAAGCCTTCACCTGTTTCTTCACCTTTTAAATCTCCATGATGCGGCTCATATGAGGTAATAATTGCACATTCTTTGAAGTTATTACTTTGAAAAATATCATAATATTTACAGGCTTGATGTATTGAACTTGAAACCAACATGGCATTACCTTCTCCTGTTTTTAATCTTGGTTTCGTTTCAAAATCAAAAATAATATCCGATACTATTTTCTCAAGTCTAGATTTGGAACCTAGTACTTTTTGCATGGTACCCCAACGCTTCTTGAGTTCTACTTTGGCAACATCTGTAAGACCAGCAGTTTTAGAATCAAACCATTCATCAATTCTATTTTGGTCTGTTACAAATTGCTCTACATCTCTTGCTTCATATAATAAATCCAGTACTACGCCATCTGCAACAGCTTCATCAAATTTGTATGGATCACCAATGTAGGGTCCAAATATTTCAATAGACTTTTGCTTATCCTTTTTAAGTAGTGGTGTTCCTGTATATCCAATAAATAAGGCATCGGGTAATATCATTTTCATGGCGTCATGCAGCTTCCCTGATTGGGTACGATGACATTCATCTACAAATACAAATATTTCTCCTTTTGCTTTAAAATCACTTCCTAAACTGGCTTTTAACTCTTCAATAAATGAATCATAATCACCGTCTTCATTGTTTCTTCCAAACTTGTGGACTAGACTACACACCAACATTTCAGTTTTTTGATTTAATACACTGATTAAATCTCTACCGCTTTTGGTTCTATAGATGTTCTCATCTACCCCTGTAAAAAGCTTTTGAATTTGATCATCTAGTTCCTGACGGTCTGTAATAATAAGCACACGGCTATCTCTTACATTTTCACGAATCCATTTGGTAAGCCACACCATGGTTAAAGACTTCCCAGAACCTTGTGTATGCCACAGAACACCCCCTTGTTTAGTTCTTACATTGGTTTGTGCTGCCTTAACACCAAAGTACTGATTAGGACGGCACAATTTCTTAACCCCTTTATCAAAGACTATAAAGTCATGGATAAGTTCCAATAGTTTGTGTTTCTCACAGAACAAATAAATATGCTTGTCTAATAAATAGTCAAAGTCTTTATCAGATTCTTCTTTCCAGGTTAAGAAATACTTCTCTGGGGTTTCTATGGTCCCGTAGCGCATTCCCTGCGTATCATTTCCTGCCAATACGAATTGCATTGTACTGAAGAACTTAGGAATAAAGGCGTCTTTTTGATTGTCTAAGTTCTGTCGAATCCCTTGCTCAACACCTACCTTACTTCTTTTTAATTCTATGACACCTAGCGCAATTCCATTCACATAGATAACCACATCTGGACGTTTGGTATGTTTACCTTGCACAGTAACTTCCTCTGCCACTGCAAATTGATTACTATCTACATTTTTCCAATCAATGAGCCAAACGGTTTCTTTGGGTTTACCTAATTCTTCACGAACGGTAACACCATAGCGCAGTAAGTGATATACTTCTTTATTGGCTTCATATAAGCCACTAGATAGATTATTTGCTGCTTTTACTACTTTATCTATTGCCTTTTGGGACTGAATGACAGAATAACCTTTATCTAATAAATAGTTTCTTAGAATGCCTTCTTCAATGGGTTGGGTTCTTACTTCTTCTTCCCAATCTCCTAAATACGTATAGCCTAATTCGGATTGGAATAACCGAATGACTCTATTTTGTGATGTTCTCTCAGGTTTACCTATGCTGTTATTCATTCTCTTCTAGTACAATTTTTTTGTCAATTCTATTACCATTAAACTTCCATGTTTCAAAAGCTAATTCCAATAGTACTTTCTGTCTATTTACTACGGATTCTTTATCCCAATTTTCAAACTGATAGTTATAATCATTCTTAAATTTATTGATAGCAGTGTTCTTCCCTATACTATAATCATGATGCATTAAATTACTTGTAACCACATCTGATTTCGTGAATTCATGTTGCTTTTTCTGATACCAATCTGAATTCAGATCATTAAAATTATTTACGGCTTGATTAATAGTACTTTCTAAAAGAATTACATTTCCTAGTTTATAAACACTATTATAGTACTCATCCGAATCCAAAAATTCATCTGGCAAAATCCCATCTTTAGGCGTTTGTGGAAAAATATGTTCAATTTGTAAATCATCAAAGAAGTCGTGGCCTTTTATTGGTAAACCTGATTTTTTCAATACAGTATTTTCCATTTTACCCAATACATATCGCAATCTATACAATGGATTATATGAACTATGACGCGCGTTTGCAAATTCAGATTTAAACTGAGGTATCTTCTCCGCTATATAAGGAATCATTGTATTGGAAAGTATCTCTTTAATATCTTCAATGGATTTCACACCACGCAACTTACTTGCCCATGAAGCAAATAACCGCTCATTGTTTTTAGCTTGAATACCAATAGTATTACTAAAGAAAAAGAAGCTTTCTATTTGCTCTGCTAAATATTCTATTTCATACTTTGAGCAATTAGAATCCAATGCTAATAATAGAATTAAATGTTGACGTGATTTATATTTATTTACAAATCCAATATTGGTAATGTTTGGATAAACTCCACCATCTTTAACCAATTCTGTTGCTATTACCAATTCTGAATACCTCTTTGATAGTTTCTTTAATTCCTTTGCAAATGAAAGTGGTTCTTCAACATATTTAGTAGCTACTTTACCATCAGGAGAAATAATCCATCTATAAATATCATCTTCACGCATAATACCATTGTAGTAGCGAGCCATTAAAAAATATCTTAAAAAACGTAATGGGCTACCATCTTCTTTGCAGGCTTGAAGATTACTGGTAATTCCTTTCCAAGTTTCTTTAATGCTTTGAAATTCTGATTCCTGAGCTTCACTAAAAAGCAGATTTTTAATCAGGTCCATAGCATTTAAACCTGCACCACGTTGATTAATAGTTTCAAATATTTTTAGAGCACTACTTAGATTTTCTGATTGTATAATCACTAATTCAATCTTAGTTAGAAAATAACGAGCAAAATCTGTCAGGTTGTTTAAACCCTCTTTTAAGTAAGTTTCAAAATGTAATTTTAGTTTAGCATGTGCTTCAATCATTTTTTTGATAGATGGAGTTACTTCATCTTCATAAGGCACATTTTCTATTAATTTATTCAAATAATCCTTACTTTCTGAATACTGCAATTCTAACCTTAATTTGGTTTCGTCTGTTGATATGTCAAAATCAGACAACAACTCTTCAATAGTTTGTAAGTATTTTTTCTGTTTTTTATCCAGCTCTTGATTTTTTAATAAATCTCTAAACGCACAAAGAGATAGTATAATTGTAGTAAGCCTTTGTTGCCCGTCAATAACATCAAACTGACCGTTATTCTCTACAATAATAATAGACCCAATAAAGTAGCTTTTTTGATTAGTAGATCCCTCTTCAAATTCATTGTCTATATCAAGAATAAACTGCTCTACTTGATCGTCTGGCTTCCAAACATACTCTCGTTGATAGTCTGGCACTAAAAAGAAATAATCTTTTAGTTTTGAAATACTATGTACATCTGCTTTTATTTCCATAATTATATTAGTCTGGTTTTACCCGTTAATAATTCTTGCATCATGCCTTGTTTGATGGCTTGGTATTTTGCTTTTTTGGTTTGTAGTTGCTCTATTTCTGTATCCATATCACTCAAGGCAGTAGCGATTGCTTTTTGTTCTTTAATAGACGTAGGAATACCAAATTTATATTGTTTTAATTGATTTAAATCAACCCCTGTTTGACCAGAGGAACGTTGAGATAACTTTTCTACAAAATCAAATAATTTTTCTTGTTTAAGAAAGTAGTAGGCATAAATCTTATCAATTTTTTTAGGAATAGCCTTTAATAGAGCTACGTTATAAGCTCCTTCTATACCTTTAAGAATTTGAAATATTGGTGGTCCATAGCGACCAATCATAATATCATCAGTTGAGCATTTTTTTTGGGCTAAATTCTCAGGTATGAATGTGATATATTTATCACTTTTATAATCTCTTATCTGAAGCAGTCTGATATACCCCTTTTTTTCATTAAAGATGAAAGTGCTTTTTGGGGGTTGAGAACCACCAGAAAATTCAATAACATCATTTATCTCAACAACCTCCCAATCTTCAGGTATTAATCCCACTTCCGTTTGCATGAATTTCTCGCTACCTTTAAAACCCTTTAGTTTGGTATTACCTGTCAACAAATGCTGCATCGCCCCTTGTTTGATGGCTTTCTTTTTGGTGATGGTTTGCTCCAAACTTGTTATTAAAGCGTCTACATCACTCAAGGCGGTGGCTATGGCTTTTTGTTCGGTGAGGGTTGAGGGTACTGGGATTTGAATTTTTGAAATGCCTCCAGCATAAATATGCACAACTGCATCTCCTTGCCCATTAACTGCTTTTTGTTTTGAAACAGGAATAGAATTAGACATAAATCCAAGAAAAACGGAGTCTATGTTTTTAGCTCTAAATACTACAATGTCACCTCCACAATATGTGTCATCTCGCATAATAACAGCGGATTTCCCAATATCTTCTTTTGTTTCACCAGAACCAGCAAATAATAAGTCCCCTCTTTTAAGTTTTATGCTCTGCTCTGCTATTTCATTACTGATAAATGAAAATGTTTCTTTAATTACGTTATCATATTTGGTGTAAAGCTCACCATATCTAACACAAGGATTACCCTCATATCTTACTTCATCTTTTTTAATACCCTTCCCTTTAAAGAACCTGCCAAATTCATCAAATTTTTTCACACTCCAATCTTCAGGAATCAAACCTACTTCCGTTTGCTTATAGCCTTGTTTAGTCATTAATCCCATACCAATCCCATGTTTTCAAGGTGAGTAGAAACTTTTTCTTCAAGACCTTGGGTTTTATTATCCAATTCGCCCATGGTGTTTTCATAGCGGTCTGCCAGTTCTTTAATTCTACCTGTTAAGCGTTGTGATATGGCATCAATCTCCGTTTGTATAGCGGCTTGTAAACTAGCCAACCATTTATCTTCTACCACCAAGGTTCTTACCTCTGCTTCTGTAAGGGTTTTGAATTTGGCTAAAGTGGCTTCATCTAATTCAGTTACTTTGGCTTTTAAGTCTTTCTTTAGGCTGGCTTCTTTGGTAAATAAGTCCAACACTGTTTTG
>Ga0209712_10003486_pt1 | contig 12746 bp, 7 predicted proteins | sample ArcOceMetagenome_FD_187443 | JGI IMG/M metagenome (GOLD analysis project Ga0209712, IMG submission 187443) | Marine eukaryotic phytoplankton communities from Arctic Ocean - Arctic Ocean - Greenland ARC118M Metagenome (SPAdes) (version 2) | ecosystem: Environmental > Aquatic > Marine > Oceanic...
ATTGTCGTATCCAACGCATTTTTGACTTGACCAGCAGCGTAAGCCACGACCTTAAAATCGGGGTTTGTCGCTGCACCATTCATATAACGAGGATTTGAAAATAAGTTTGCCGTTCCCCAAAGTAACTTCACGCCAGTTTCCTTTTGCTTTGCCAATACGTAATCCGAAACAATATCCAACCGTTTGCGAAAAGCGGTCAGATTTTCGGCTTCGTCTACCATATCCACATCATGAAAACAATAATATGGGACACCTAACTTTGTGATAAATTCAAAAGCAGCATCTACTTTATCTTTACCTCGTTCAACGGCATCGTTTTGTGAATCCCATGGAAAAGTTTTCGTTCCCGGACCAAACGGATCTGCACCAGTTCCACAGAAGGAATGCCAATAAGCAACCGCAAATCGAAAGTGTTCTTTCATCGTTTTTCCAGCGACTATTTTGTTTTCATCGTACCATCTGAAGGCTAATGGGTTGTCAGTTTCTCGTCCTTCGTATTTGATTTTTTGTATTGATTTGAAGTATTCCATTTTAGTTATTTTTTTTTAATTGATTTTCCAAATCTCAATTATGCTCAATATAAAAACCCAAACACATCCGTCATTGCGAATCAAGCCCGCAATGACGGAAGCGTTAGAGTTTTGGATTGCGAAGTTAGTTTGTAATGACGAAAACATTTGGATTTTAATTTTGTGGCTTTATAACAATTGCTTCAAAATCGTTTCCCAATTCTCATAAGCTTTCTCATAATTTGCTTTTGCTAAATTCGGTTTTACAACTTCCAAAACTTCCACATTTTTCATCGCTTCCTCAATAGAATCATAAAATCCAATACCAACGCCAGCTGCTTTTGCTGCACCGACGGCTCCTGTTGTTTCAATAATTTCAATTTTACAATCTGCCAAAGTTGCAATTGTTTCTGCGAAAATATTAGATTGAAAAAGATTGTCATTCCCAACTCGTAGGACGCTTATCTCCAAACCCATTTCTTTTAGAATATTAATTCCGTAAACGAAGGCAAACGCAATGCCTTCCAAACCTGCTCGAAAAAGATGTGCATTCGTGTGTCGATTAAAATTCAAACCACTGATGTGTGAGCCGATATTTTTATTTTCTAAAACCCGTTCTGCTCCATTGCCGAAAGGCAAAATCACCAAATCATCTGCACCAATCGGAACTTGATTCGCCATGAAATTCATTTCTGAATAAGACAAATCTTTTCCTGCGATTTGTTTTAGCCAACTATTTTGAATTCCTGCTCCATTGATACATAACAAAACACCAATCCGCTGATTATCAATTGTATAATTTACATGGGCGAAACCATTAACGCGTGATTTCAAATCAAAAAGTAGTTTGTCCGTTACGGCATAAACCACACCTGAAGTTCCACCAGTTGCAGCGACTTCGCCATTATTTAAGACATTTAGGGAAAGTGCATTATTGGGTTGGTCACCCGCTCGATAAGTGATTGGAATATTTGGTGATAAGCCTAATTCTTTGGCTGCTTTTTGGGTTAATTTGCCTTGAATAGAAAAAGTATCGTGAATCGTTGGGAAAATATTTTCATCAAATTTGTAATGATTTAAAATATCTTTTGACAATTCACTTTTTTGAAAATCCCAAAAAATGCCTTCGGATAAACCAGAAATTGTGGTCGTAATCTCATTCGTCATTTTTAGGACCATGAAATCTCCTGGCCACATAACTTTATGAATCTTAGCATAATTTTTTGGTTCATTTTCCTTTATCCAAGCTAATTTGGAAGCCGTAAAATTTCCTGGAGAATTCAATAAGTTGGTCAAACATTCTTTTTCGCCAATTGCTTCAAAAGCTTTATTTCCAATATCGACCGCTCGGCTATCACACCAAATTATGGCATTTCGAATCACTTCCTGATTTTCATCCACACAAACCAAACCATGCATTTGATAGGCAATTCCAATAGCTTTTATTTCGTCTTTGTTAATATTGGCTTTCGCCAAAACAGCTTTAGTGCTTTCGCAAACATAAGTCCACCAAAGATTAGGGTTTTGTTCTGCGAAGTTCGCTTGTGTAGAAATGATTTCCATTTCAAAATCGGGAAATTTGGCGGTTGCAATTGTCTTTCCACTTTCTACCTCCACAATTGCCGCTTTAATACTTGAACTACCGAGGTCGTAACCGATTAGATACATATCATCTTTTTATTGGTGAAAAATCTGAGTTAAAAAGTATGGCATTTTGTACCAATAAAGATATGGATTCTTCTACAAAAAGGTAATTTTCAAGGTTCTTTGACAAACTTTGCTAAACTCAAGTAAATTACGATTTCCGTAGCGGCTGTCTTTATCTACCATAATCGTTTCAATACCTTACGGCAACTAAAGAAACTCGCTACGAGCAAAAATTATCAAATAAACTTCTAATTGCTTTTATTCATACTTCAGATGCTGGCGATATAGAGACCAATAATCACGAAAAAGAAAAAAGCTGCGAAGAATATTTTTTTTTCATATTACGGCATCTATTATTGAAAACTCCTCAAACATCGACATAATAATACAACGGAAAAATATTAAAAAATATCATGTAAAGATTGAATATCATTTTCCAACACCATAATCTACTTTTTCAATAAATGACAAAGGCGTTTTATTGGATTGCTTTACTACAATTAGATTTTTATTTGATTTTAGGAAACGAATCTATAAAATGGATGATTAAATGAAGGGGCTTATGACAAATGGAAAGTTTAAAAGTTGACCTCTTAGTTGACTCCGTAAAACAAAAAACGCCATAAGTCATTGACTTACAGCGTTTTATTCTTCAAAAAAGTGCTCCCGCATGGGCTCGAACCATGGACCCTCTGATTATGAGTCAGATGCTCTAACCAACTGAGCTACAAGAGCATTTATAGTTTAACAATTAACTTTTAAAGCTAAATGTTTCAATTGGATTGCAAAAGTACAATTTTGATTATTATTTTGCAATTTTATTGCAAAAAATTATGTTTTAGTTTTAAATAAATTTTCAAATGAGTTCTTAAATTATTTAATATCCCATTTTCAAGTCTTACAAAAATTTAGGAAGACTTGAAATAATATAAAATTCAAATAAAAAATTCAGTAATACACGCTGTTATTTGAGCTTACGTTTGAACTTGAATTACATAAGCTAACAAATCCATTAAACTCGTTTAATAAATAGCTTATTTGGTTTCCCGTTTAAACCAGTTCTCTTTAAAGTTACCCTATCTTGGTATCATCAAATAAGATAAAACAATGAAATTAGAGGTGAGCTTATTTATTTTTAAAAGTTTGTCAGATTTCATAAAACCAAATAATATTAGGTTAATTTATCAGAATAGATATACTTTAACTGGTAGAAAAGGTAGAAACCTAAAAAAAACAGTCATTTTTTTTTGACAAATAATTATAATCTAATTAAAGTTCGGTAGTTTTACTATTCGATAAACTAAATGCAACCTAAAATAAAACTAAATTATGAAGCAATCAATAGTTCGCTTATTGGCGAGTGCGATATTGTTATGTTTTTCTATAACAATATTCGCTCAAACCACGATTAAAGGCAAAGTTCAAGATCAATCCAACAAAGAACCTTTGATTGGTGCGAGTATTATTATAAAAAATACGACGATTGGAACGGTGACAGATTATGATGGGATTTTTTCACTAAAGACAGATAAAGTGTTGCCGATTACATTAGTCGTATCTTATCTTGGTTATAATGTACAAGAAGTAGAAATCATTTCTATCGATGAGCCGATTAAAATCAAAATGTCTGAAAATGACGGGATTACTATAGGAGGAGACATTACTGTGACTGGTCAACGAATTTCTGAGAAACAAAAGGCTGCTCCACTTACGATTGAGTCAATGGATTTATTGTCAATCAAAGAAACACCTTCGGATAACTTTTATGATGGTTTGGGTTCATTAAAAGGGGTAGATTTAACAGCGGCCAGTTTAGGTTTTAAAGTTATTAATACTCGTGGTTTCAATAGTACAAGCCCTGTACGTTCTTTACAAATCATTGATGGTGTAGATAATCAAGCTCCCGGCTTAAACTTCTCTTTGGGAAATTTCTTGGGCTCTTCGGAGTTGGATGTTTTGAAAGTAGATTTAATTGTAGGCGCGAGTTCTGCTTTTTATGGTCCAAATGCTTTTAATGGTGTGATTAGTATGGAAACCAAAAATCCATTTTTCCAGAAAGGTTTGTCTGCTTCCTTAAAAGGAGGGGAACGAAATTTAGCAGAAATGGCATTGCGTTGGGCGGATGTTTTTAAAAATGCTAACGGAGATGAGGTCGTAGGATATAAATTTAACTTTTCTTACTTACGTGCCGATGATTGGCAAGCAAAAAATTATGACCCTGTATTTGATAGTGATTCTGAGGTGAATAACCCTGGTCGCTTTGATGGTGTTAATATTTATGGTGACGAATATCGTTCAAATATGGATTTGACGACTGCTGCACCTTGGAATTTTATTGGTTTAGGACGTTTTCATAGAACGGGTTATCAAGAATCGGATTTAGTAGATTATGATACTCGAAACTTAAAAGCAAGTGCGGCTGTACATATTCGTACAAGTCCTTCTAAGAAAGAATTATCACCAGAATTGATTTTATCTTCTAATTTTGGAAATGGTACGACGGTTTACCAAGGTGATAATCGATTTAGCTTAAAAGATATTTTATTCTTTCAACATAGAATTGAATTTAAAAAAGCAGATAAGTTTTTCCTTCGTGCTTATACGACTCAAAGTAATGCTGGAAACTCTTATGATCCATATTTCACGGCTTTAAAACTACAAGAAAGAGCAAAATCTAATGATACGTGGGGAATTGATTATGTAAACTATTGGAGAAATAATATTGAGCCTCAATTAAGAGCAATGGGTTATCCTCAGTTGGATTTAACGCAACAAAATCCTGACGGCTCTTTCTATTTTGATAATGAAGCAGCAAATGCTTTTTTAACAGATAATGCAGCATTACTAAGTGAATTTCATGCTGAAACTGCCGGAGTTGCAGATCAAGGTGGTCAAGGACTTAATGTAGCTTATTTTAAACCAGGAACAACTCGTTTTCAAGATGAATTTAGTGATATCACTTCTCGTTTATCCAATTCAGAAGAAAATGGAACTCGTTTTTATGATAATTCAGCGTTGTATCATGTTCATGGGGAATATAAATTTGAACCTAAATGGGCAGAATATATTCGAATTGGTGCAAATAGTCGATTATATGCCCCGCAGTCAAAAGGAACGGTATTTTATGATAGCTTAGATATAAAAATTACAAATTTTGAAGTTGGTGCATATGCAGGGATTGAAAAGAAATTTGCAGATGATAAATTGACTTTGAGTGCAACCGTTCGGGTAGATAAAAATGAAAATTTTAACGTTTTAGTTTCTCCTGCGGCTTCTTTAGTTTGGAAACCATCAGCGGGCAATTACATTCGTTTTTCATTTTCATCAGCGATTCGTAATCCGACACTTTCAGATCAATACTTGAATTTAAATGTTGGTCCTGCAATTTTAGCCGGAAACTTAAACGGTGTGGATAGCTTAATTACGGTTGAATCCTTTACAGAGTATAGAAGCGGATTGGATCAAAGCAAATTGGAATATTTTGATATTGCTAAAGTTCGTCCTGAACAAGTACGAACTTTAGAAGTTGGTTATAGAACGACTTTATTTAATAAACTTTATGTTGATGCCGGTTATTATTATAATTTCTATAATGACTTCTTAGGTTTCAATATTGGTTTAGATGTCGAGTTTGATGCCATTGGTTTACCAAATGAATTTCAAGCATATCGTTATGCTGCAAACTCTATAAATCAGGTAACAACACAAGGTTTTGCAATTGGATTAAATTATTATTTCAAAAAATATTTTATGGTTGCAGGAAATTACTCTTGGAATATATTGAATAAAGAGTTTGATGACGACCCTATTATTCCAGCATTTAATACCCCCGAACACAAATTTAATTTAAGCGTTTCAGGGCGTGATGTAAAATTCAATATCGGAGGAAGAACAATCAAAGGTTTAGGATTTAATGTGAATTATAAATGGATTCAAGGGTTTTTATTTGAGGGTTCTCCACAATTTACAGGACTTGTACCAACCTACGATTTGTTGGATGCACAGATAAATTATAAAGTGCCTTCTATTAATACAACTTTCAAATTAGGTGCCTCAAATTTAATGAATAACAAACAGTTTCAAACTTACGGTGGACCAAGGATTGGGCGTTTAGCTTACTTCTCTGCGGTATATGAATTCAAGAAAAAGTAAACTTTTACAGAAGGATTTTTGGTAGAAAGGTTTGGTAGAAAGATGAAAGTGTCTTAAAACTATGTTTATTTTAAAAACTGATACTGTTTTTAAATAACAACATTTAAAAAGGAGTAAAGTACGATAAATGGAAAGAGGTACTGTCAAGTTAAGTGTACAGCAACTTTAACCAAATTATTATTTATTAATATAGAAAATTAAATTATGAAAAAGATTTTGACGATTATCACAGTGCTATGTTTCATGGTAACTGTCTCATTTGCACAAGCGACTCGTTATGTAGATGAAATTTTCACGGATGTAACGGTTTCTCAACACATCTATGGACAGAATTATACGATAATTACAGTTCCAACAACTGGTGGCGCAGCCTTACAGCCTTTAGCGATGGATTTTTATGAGCCAACAGGCGATACAGAAACAGAACGTCCTTTAGTTGTTTTATTGCACACGGGTAATTTTTTACCAAATCCACAAAATGGTAGTGTTTCTGGAACAATGAAGGATTCTTTCATTGTAGAAGTGGCTAATCGTTTAGCAAAAACAGGTTATGTTGTAGCGGTTGCAGATTACCGTGCAGGTTGGAATCCTTTAGCAACTTCACAAGAAGAACGTGCAGAAGGTTTAATCCAGGCAGCTTACCGTGGTATTCAAGATACCCGTACTTGTGTTCGTTATTTCAAGATGGATTATGCCACAAACAGCAATTCATTCGGTGTAGATACAAGTAAAATTACAGTATTTGGTCAAGGTACAGGCGGATATATTTCTTTAGGTGCTGCAACGGTTGATAGTTACAACCAATTGCTTTTACCAAAATTCATAAATTCAAGTGGATTTCCGATGGTCATAGAAAGTATTCACGGTGATATTTATGGAACAAGTTATGGTATCGTACCAGTCGGTGCAGGTTCGCCGCTTGATGGTGATACGATTTCTTTACCAAATCACGTTGGATATTCTTCTGAATTTCAACTTTGTGTGAATGCAGGTGGTGCATTAGGGGATACTTCATGGTTGACAGCAGGAGATCCTGCAATGATTTCATACCAAACAACTGAAGATCCTTTTGCTCCTTATACAGAAGGTATTTTAATTGTACCAACAACAGGCGATTTAATCGTAAATGTACAAGGTGCGGCTGTTATTCAAGCTAAAGCAAATGCTTTAGGAAATAACGATGTAATGAAAGGTGCTTGGTATAATGATCCATATACAACTGCTGCAAATGCAGTAAATGGTGGTCTAGAGGGATTATATCCAGTACACCGTCCAACATGGCCAAATGACACTAAGGAAGGTGCTCCTTGGGAATGGTGGAATGCAGCTTACTGGGGACAAATAGATCACCCAAGTTGTCCTACAGGTACTACTACTGCTCAATGTAACTTCCATACAATTAATAGCATCAATAATCCTGATATGTCAAAAGCAAAAGCAATGACTTATATTGATACGATTATGGGTTATTTTGTACCTCGTGCTTGTGCCGTGTTAGATTTACCATGTTCTACTGTTTCTACAGAACCAGTTTTAGAGCGTGAAACCGTTCAATTAATGGTTGCTCCAAATCCTGCATCAGAATCTGTACGTTTTACTTCTAGATCAGGAAAACAAATTTTAAGTATCGTATTATATGATATCAATGGTCGTTTAATTCAAAATCATCAAAATGTTAATAATACACAGTTTGATATGAATCGAAATGGATTGACACCAGGTTTATATGTTGCTAAAGTTCGTTTTGAAGATGGGATTTCTTCTCAAAAAATTATATTCGAATAGAAAGGGTTTTTTACGGTTTTCGTAAAAACCTAAACCAAATCGGGGCTTCGTTTATCGAAGCCCTTTTTTTTTACAAATTTTCTAAAGCCTGTTTAACGTCTTCAATAATATCATCAATATGTTCTAAACCAACCGAAATACGAATTAAACCGGGTGTAATTCCGACCGCTTGACGTTCCGACTCTTGTAGCTTAGAATGCGTTGTATTCGCGGGATGTGTGACAATGCTTCTAGAATCTCCTAAGTTAGACGAAAGTGATAGCATCTGAATTCCATCAATAAATTTGATTGCTTTTTCAATTCCACCTTTTATTTCAAATGTAACAATTCCGCCACCCTGACGCATTTGTTCTTTTGCTAATTCATACTGTGGATGTGATGGCAAGAATGGATAAAAGACTTTATTAATTTGAGATTGTGATTCTAAGAAAGTCGCTAAAGTCAACGCATTACTACAATGTCTATCCATCCGAATAGCTAAAGTTTCCAGACTTTTGGATAATATCCAAGCATTAAAAGGTGACATTGCCGGACCCGTATGACGAATTAAAAATTGTACTTCTTCAATTAATTCCGATTTTCCTAAAATAATTCCTCCAAGCGAACGACCTTGACCATCAATAAATTTTGTAGCAGAATGTGTTACAATATCAGCTCCTAACTCTAATGGATTTTGCAAATATGGCGTCGCAAAACAGTTATCGACATTAAGAATCAAATTATGCTTTTTGGCAATTTCTCCAGCTTTTTTCAAATCAATCAACACCAAACCAGGATTCGACGGTGTTTCTATCAAAATCATTTTAGTATTCGGTTGAATATGTGCTTCCCAAGTTTCTATTTCGGTCGGCTCAACATAAGTGAAACTAATTCCCCAACGAGGAAATAATTGTGTCAATAACTGATGTGTAGAACCAAAAACCGCACGAGAAGCCAAAATATGATCGCCTTGACTTACAAATGTGGCAATACTCGTAAATACGGCAGACATTCCTGTAGCAGTTGCAAATCCTGCTTCTGCACCTTCTAATAAACACATCTTTTCAATAAATTCATCTACACTCGGATTTGAATATCGAGAATAAATATTTCCATCTTCTTCTTTTGCAAATACTGCTCGCATTTGTTCCGCATCATTAAATACAAAACTCGATGTCATATAAACAGGTACACTATGTTCTCGATTTTGCGACCGCTCGGCCTGCGTTCGTATTGCTTTAGTTTCAAATTTTTTCATTGATGAATTCAAATTTTTATGATGTAAAATTCATCTATTTGGATGAAGTTTAATTGATTAATTTCAAAGGTAATTATTTGAAAAGGTGTAAATTGAAATTGTTAAAATATTTACACTGTTGGTTTATAAATGAATAAATCTAATTGAAACTATATCTTTCCGCACTATGAATTAGTACAGAAATAAAATGACTACAACACTCAAATTATAATATCAATAGTCAATAAACAGTTTTTATAAATATTTTCACTTGAAAAAAACACTTAAGTACTATGAAGAAACTAATGATTCTACCAATCATGTTATTAATTATCAATATCGTATCCGGGCAAAATTCTACGGCACGAATTTTAGAATATGTCAATTGTGGCTATGCCAAAACCTTCACCTATCGTCTTGAAGCAAAGTGCCATGAAAATGAAACAGTTCTATATCGTTGGTTACTTAAAGATTTCGGAACACCTGCAGAAAATGCAACACTTCACACCTTCTATTTTGCGACTACAAATGATAAATATGAACTAACAAAAGGGAGAAGTCTTTGGAAGGAATTCGAGAAGAAAATGATTGCAGAATTAGATAGTATTAAACAATTCGATGCGGAACGTCAAGAAATTTTGATGGGTTTGTCACAAACAGATTCTTTACATAATGCCGTGAATCGCTTACCAGGATTACAGAAAAGAAGAGATAGTTTTTGGAAAGCTCGTAAAGCAAAAAAAGATACTTTCAAAGAATATGAAATAACTTATGCGACAGCTAAAGAATCTTACGAAGAAGGAGATTTGTTACCAAGTAAATGGGATACTGTAGAAGAGACCTATCTGGCAATGAAGGAAGAGTTAGGTTTCTTAAAAACAGAACTTAAAAAAATGAATGCTAAAATTACTAAGTATCGAGAAGATGTCGCTCGATTAAAAAAGGAAACAGGATTATTACAGTATAAATCATATCGGGAATTTTAATTAATCTCACGTAAAAACAAGATTAAAAATAAGATAATAAAGTTTAATTTTTCAATAAGAAACGGTTACAGATTCTGTATTGACACCTAAATTTATAATCGTTTCTTTACCTCAAGTGGATATAAAAAATTACTATTTCTAAACTATTAAAAATCAAATAGTTTAAATATCCATTAAAATCAAAACTATTATTTTTTTTATAGTTTTTTACGATATTTTTATTGGAATTCTCCTCAAAATGACGAACATTTGTTAGAATAAATGCGTTATGATGTTCCTTATTAATTATCTTTAAAACGATAATCAAAATTTAAAATCAGATTATTATAATATTCAATCATTATAATAAAACGATGAATCAAGAGTAATGAAATTTGTATATCGTAACATCAGATAACCTTCAAGATTCTTTTTCAAGAAAGCAAAATTTCGATAAACATGGAAGATACAGTGGTAAAAGTGGCAACTTTAAAGGGTGGTGAATTCTTAATAAAAGAAACAGATCCTCAAAGTGTTTTCATTCCTGAAGACATGACAGAAGAGCAACAAATGGTACTAGAAATGTGCCGTGATTTCATCAAAAATGAGGTTCATCCTGTTGCACCAAAAATTGAAAATCAAGTTCCGTTATTAGAAAAGGCAGCAGAGCTGGGTTTATTGAGTTCTCACATTCCAGAAGTTTATGGCGGAATGGAAATGGATAATAATACGAACACTATTATTCTTGACGGTTTGGGCGGAGCAGGTGGCTCATTCACGACATCGTATGCAGCTCATACAGGAATCGGGATGTTACCGATTTTGTATTATGGTACAGAAGAACAAAAACAGAAATATTTACCAGGATTAGGAAATGGCCAGCTGAAAGCATCTTATTGTTTGACTGAACCAGGTTCGGGTTCAGATGCGTTAGCCGCAAAAACTCGTGCTGATTTGACGGAAGATGGTAAACATTATATTATTAATGGTCAAAAAATGTGGATTACCAATGCTGGTTTTTCTCATGTTTTAATCGTTTTTGCACAAGTAAACGGTGAATATTTCACTGGATTTGTGGTTGATAAAGATACAGAAGGAATTACATTAGGAGCAGAAGAAGATAAGATGGGAATTAAAGGTTCTTCTACCCGTCAAGTATTTTTTGAAAATGTAAAGGTTCCTGCTGATACTGTTTTAGGAGAAATTGGAAAAGGTCACTTGATTGCCTTTAATATTTTAAATGTTGGGCGTTTCAAATTAGGTGCTTTATGTGCTGGAGGAATGAAACAAGCAATTACAGAATCTGTAAAATATGCGAATGATCGTATTCAATTCAAGCAACCGATTTCTAATTTTGGAGCGATTAAGTACAAATTAGCAGAGCAAGTTATCAAAACTTATACTTTGGAAAGTGCTGTTCTAAGAGTTTCTAACTTAATGCAAAAGATGAGAAATGACTTGAAAGAACAAGGCGTTTCTTATTCAGATTCATTACTACAATCTGCGGAAGAATATGCAATTGAATGTGGATTATTAAAAGTTTTAGGTTCTGAAAACTTGGATTACGTGGTAGATGAAATGGTTCAGATTCACGGTGGAAATGGTTTTTCTGAAGAATATGCAGCAGCACCGTCTTATCGTGACGCTCGTATCAATCGCATCTATGAGGGTACAAATGAGATAAATCGTATGTTGATGGTTAACATGCTTTTGAAACGCGCGATGAAAGGTAAAATCAATATTACAGATGCCGCTTGGGCCGTTCAAAAAGAATTATCGTCAATGCCAAGTTTTGATGTAGTTGATGGTGAGTTTGCAGTGGAACAAAAAGCAGTTAAGAACTTCAAAAAAGTAGCTTTAATTGTAGCAGGAGCAGCTGTAAAATACCAAATGGATGGTAGATTGGATCTTCGAGTAGAACAAGAAATCTTGATGAATATAGCAGATATCATGATTCAATTGTATGCTGCAGAATCTGTTTTATTACGTGTTCAAAAACTATCAACACTTAAATCTACCGACGAAATCGCTACACAAATTGCAATGATGAAGGTAGTATTTAATGACGCAAATGATGCGATTGCTAAGTTTTCGAAAGATGCTTTATCTTCATTTGCAGAAGGTGATGAATTAAGTATTATGCTTATGGGTGTAAAACGCTTCACGAAATTGGCGCCTGTAAATGTGAAAAATGCACGTCGTCAAGTAGCTAAAGAATTAATCGAGGCAAATGAATATTGCTTCTAAGGTAATACGAATTTTTAAATCGTATTAATAAAATTAACAAAAATCCTTGTCAAATTTGACAGGGATTTTTGTTTTTAACATATGATAATTCCTTTTATTCGGTTTGTTTTCCGCAATACTGCCAAATCGTAAATTCTATGATAGATTTCCTATAGTTTCTATATGTTATCTTCAATAGTTAATAAATTGACCTTAGCACTAGAATCCATCTATTGACATTAAAAA
>Ga0209712_10003487_pt1 | contig 12745 bp, 9 predicted proteins | sample ArcOceMetagenome_FD_187443 | JGI IMG/M metagenome (GOLD analysis project Ga0209712, IMG submission 187443) | Marine eukaryotic phytoplankton communities from Arctic Ocean - Arctic Ocean - Greenland ARC118M Metagenome (SPAdes) (version 2) | ecosystem: Environmental > Aquatic > Marine > Oceanic...
AATTGGAGAAATTGGACTGATTTTTCTCATCCTCGGGGCTGGAATTGAACTCGATGTGGCACAACTTCGTCAAACTGGAACAAGGGCAGTGGCCATTGCATTCGCTGGATCCATGCTTCCACTTGTAACCGGTATTGGTATTGCCTATGCAACAGACTCGGATTTGGGCATCAAAGGCGCCCTTGCAGTTGGAGCCTCGTTTGCACCGACAAGTTCTGGAGTTGCAGCGAGTGCTCTCAGTAGTGGTGGAATATACGATACACCCGTTGGACGATTGATCATGGCTTCCTGTGTCGTGGATGATATTATCGGATTGATTCTCTTATCTACATTCCAAGTACTTGTCAAGGATGATCCGAAGATTATTGAATACTTTATTCCTCTCATTTCCTCATGCGGATTCTTGCTCGTGTTGGGTGTCCCTGCAGTTACCTTCTTGCCTCGTTTCATTGAACAGAAATTCTTGCCAATGTTTCCAAAAAATCATCAAGATGTGGCCATGTTTGGATTGTTATTTTCAATGTTGATGGGATATTTGCAATTGTTAAATTATACAAAGGCGAGTTACCTGACTGGAGCTTTCTTAGCTGGAGCATCATTCTCTCAAGTGGACGGTGCTTATGAAAAGTTTAAGCACAGTACTGATTCACTCAAGGAGTGGCTGTTGAGGATATTCTTTGCCGCTACGATTGGCTTCCAGGTACCTGTTGAGTTATTCCGTGAGCCATACGTGATTGGTATGGGGTTTGCATTGTGGGCTTCTTGTGTCGCCATCAAGTCCCTCGTTGCTTTCTTCGTGCCTCGCTTTGAGGAAACTGAAAAGGATTCAATCTACGATCCATACAAGAGGGATTTGTTGGTGACGGGCCTCTCCATGTCATGCAGGGGAGAATTCAGTTTTATTATTTCTGGCTTTGCCTTGGCCGAGGGAGTCATTGATCCCAAAATGTATGCATCAGTGGTATTGGCGGTTCTAATTTCTGCCATTACTTCGCCTTTCATGTTGCTGAGGGGTATCAATCATTTCAAAACCCTACAAGAAAGACAATTGCTTGCAACTGATCCGTTGTTGAAGTCCAAGGGTGACGGAACAATGCCCTTGCATCTCCATATTCATCTTCAGACAAAGGGTGGATGGTGTCTTCTTGATCGTCTCCAGGCTGAAATGCACGATCTGGGCCTTGTTGTAGAAGATTACCGTACCACAAATACTCGTGGATTAGACCCAACTATTATCAGTGATATCTATGTGCGTGATACAAAGACTACAATTGCTATCCCCACTTTGAAGAATCAAATTGCCATTGAAGAGTCAATGCATAAAATCGACCTTAATCAAGCACATCTTGTCCGTACAAGCAGTATTCAGGATCTTCGTGCGATGGACACCTTGAACGAAGAAGCAAAGGAGGGTATCCTAATGATTGCTATGAAAATGGAGGAAGATGCAATCATTGAAGCTAGGGAGAAGCAAATCCAGGCAAAACTTTTTCGCGACATGTCTGATTTCAGCATGACTGTCTTGGATGTTGAACAATGGAATCCCTGGGACTGGACTGCTGTCCTTGATAAGATGGCATTCAACAAACGTGCCAATGGAGAAGAGTTGGATCTTAAATACTTCATGAAGCTCTTTAATATTGTTGATACCGATGGCAGTGGAACATTTGGTGAAGAAGATCTCCTATACGTCCTGAAAGGTGCAGGTATGACAGTGACAAGGGAACGATTGGCTGCCATGATTGCCGTTGTGGACGAAGAAGGAAATGGTCAGATATCAGTTCGTGAGTGGGAAAAGGCCATTAAATCTTACCTTGATCAGAAAAAGAAACCAAGGAAGTTGTCATTGGCGGATATCTCGGAAACTCTCTCGATTAGAGATCGTCTCCGGGGCAACTTGGACTTGGACGTTGTTGATGAGGATGAGGGAACAGAAGACTTCGATGAAGAAATAAATAATATTAGCCGCGGGGGCAACTTGGACGTTGTTATTGAAGCAGTAAATAGTGGCGACTGGCAAGATCCCTTCCCCATTCGGTCCGAGGATACAGTTATTAGAACTGGAGTCGAAGATTTGGCATAAGTCAAACCAAGGGTCCTAAATGGCTTGAAGGCATGCGTCGTCACTTACCGGTACTCAAATTCAATGGAACGACTCCATCATTCGTCGTAATTGAATAACAAAGGAGTGTACTTCACTTCCTGGTCGCCGAATCGCCCAACCTCAATGGCATTCCCACGGAACACTATGCCGACGACCAATTTTTCTGAGTCCTGCCGTTGGTCCCTTGAACAGAAAAGATCTTGTAGAAACGAACATTTTGTTTGAGCGGGGGGGGTATTACTCTTGGGTGCATTTTACGTTTTATTTACACAATATGAAAAAGGAGGCTGACGAAGAACAATTGATATTCATGTTGCTGAGAGGATTTTCAGATGAATGGACCGGAATGTGTACTATTCAGGATTTCAAACGTGTTTTCAGGGAACAATGCTATCAAATTCTTCGCATATGTCTTTTTGATGAACAGATGTCAGATCTGAATGCGTTCATGATTATCATTATAACATGATATAGTATTATGCATAATAATAGTCACTACGGATTTGAGTTTTTTAATATAGCAGTGTACGTGTACAGTAGCAATGCCCCTCGCTTTAGCAACAGCAAACGCATTTCCAATTTGTTGTGAATTGACCGGTTCTCCTCGCCAAAGAGAAGACATGTAGGGTTCTGCAAATATGACAATCACGAAATGTTCTGTCTCTAGCTAGTAGGTTCTCAGTAAATAGAGATTTGCGTCTAGGATGATGAAATTGCGGACCCCTATGCTGCTCTACCAAATCCGAGATTGAGGAATTACCCCATCGTAACAAAAAACCTACAGTGCATTCATTGCAAGCTATTCGAAGATAACATTGCAGCATTGGAAATTGCTAAAGTTCCAAAGATGGCTGCGTCCTTGAACTAAACATATCGTCAACATCAAGTATCATCATTTTCGAGAGCACGTCAAAGCAGCTGGACTAGTAGTAAAAGTGTTACCTATTGATACAAAGGATCAAGTTGTGATGATAATCGTGCTAAATGACCGTCGCGTCATTGTCACAAATGACGTGACTCTGACACTCGGTCATTTCGGTTATTCAATTTTCACATTTCTTCAATAATAACTGATGAACGTCGCATGACATGGGATGAATCACGAAGCAGGAGAAGGTTGATCATCTTGATATCTGCTATCTACATTAGATTGAATTACGGATATCAATACATTGATACAAAAGCTTCAAGTTGTCACTTCAGCAGGTGACATGCGGCTTCTCTTATCAATGGTTATCCCTTTTATACTATGCTCACAATAAACATAAAACAGCTTTTATTACAGTCATACTATTCTACCCTTCGACGTAGATTACCTCGAGATACCTCCAGTAATTACTAAGCCAAATCAGTGCCAAATCACACAAGTTGCTGATATTTTAATCAAACCTCTGGGTAAAGTACTATTCTACAAGTTCAGAGAGCAGCTTCTGAAGTGGGGCCAAGGATGACAATATTGACGAGAGACATTCTGTAAATTCGAATTTAGGGAGTGTGTCTAAATATCTTTTACTTGCCGAACGAAACGGAACAGAAAAAGACATTTTTGATCCAACGGCTGACCTATTGACTGGCCCACCCATGCCTCGGTACATAATTAAAAAAAGTGTCGCCACTTCGAGACCATAAAGATCAGCAGAACGACGAACAAGAAGATAAGATTGTTTAGATGGCGGGGGATACAGCAGTACTACTGACACCAGAAACGGAGGGAAATACTGGTAACAAAGAGGTCACTGAAGCTGGTGGACTAGAAGAGTTCCTTCCCTCAGCAGCAGGAGCACCTAAAAAAGAACAATCTATGTCTATGATGACCGACAGGAGCACCACCACGCTGGTAGATGATAGTACCGAGGACACCGACATTGGTATGGATGAGATTTCATGGCATAGTAATCGAGATTTTTTTGATGTGGATGCCAGTGCAAAGAACGACAAGGAACAGACAGGGTCCCTTCCAAGAACAAGAAAGAAAATGAATGCGGATCCTCTTCCTAATCGTCGTTCACTTCGACTTTCTGTTGTTATGCCAATGCCAACCAGTTCCTTGACAATGAATATGAAAGATCTCCTTGGAAGCCTACCGAAGAACAAAAGTGGTAGTACAACTAATGCAAGATCAACAATGTCACGAGATGAAGCTGGTGGTTCATTTGAATCCAGCCGGGCCGAGGCGAAGGCTGTACTCAATACATTGCAGCAACTCTGGGGAGTCGAAGCTTCAGATTTTAACCTCAACACGAGTGCACCATTGAGTCAGTCAGTGTTAACTGAAATCTCTGATGCAATCCTTGTTTCAGAGTCTTGGAACAAAATTCTAGCATTCAGATCCATGTTTGCAGAAGCATTGGTAGGGCGATGGCGCGTACTTGTGGCCGCAGACGAGATTCGATTGGAGAAGGAGAATAAGGCGAAAGCGTTCTGGGTCCAGAATATCCTCTCTTCAACCGGACCTCGGCAAACACAACATCAGCTTAAGTCCAAGGTCTTACATATGATTGAGACCAATGCAGATCCTATTGCCAATCACTTTGGGACAAGAACTAGTAGCCTTGTAATCCTTTGCGTTGGTGCATTAGATGCCGCAGCAGAAAATCTATGCCCGCATAGAGTCATCCAGCGTGAGGCCTACCGTCCTTTGAAGGGTTCTGCTGATCCCGATCCATCCATCTCCGGGATATTCTTCCACGAGAAAGAGTGTATTACGTTCGAAGACTTCTGCAAGCAATTTGGAAGGTACGGCCTCCCTCCAAGGTTTTGGCTTTCTTTTTGCGAAGCTTTTCTTTGGGCGATGAAAGGTCATAATCCCTACTCCATTGCGGATGAACAAGATGACCTTGCCTCTTCTCCCAGTGAAAGTGCACATGCGAAATTCATTGCAGGTATGTTTGTATTGCCCATGGTTGAAGCTTCTTTACGTCGAATTCATCGTGTGAGCGAAGACACTGTCGTCCAGGAATTGAAAGTTGCCTGTTCTTGGGAAAAACTGGAAGGTGACTTTGAGAACGTGGCAGGCAGTGCACTGAATAAGCTATTTGAAAACTTTCCAGACATGAGTGATCATTTCTCTGATTCTGATGCTGAGGATATACTCTCTCGGCTTTTCCAATTGTAAGTTACTTGACATGATTAGAGGAGATTGTATGATGCCTTCTTCAGCAATTGATTCCTGATACCTTCTTGTTTTTTATTTCATGCAGAACTATCGAGATGGTCCAACACAGTCATGCAATCGAAAGCCCTAGCTCCAGTATCAGGATCCTCTGCACAAGCCTTGGTGACAAATGGTCTGATCTTGGTCTATCTGTTGAGGCGCTTCTGCTATTGAGTAAAGAATTTGTCAGGGACATTTCGCAACTTCTCCGTGGTGACGGTGAAGATTCGGATCCAAAAGAGCTGCAGGCTGCCTTCTCTTTTCTATTCAGGGAATGCATGCAATTCGTCCTGCAACCTATTTTGATCAATCAAAATTTATGGTTAGAGGCAGGTCGCTTCTACGATGACGTTGCGAAAGAATTGAATTGGTCGCCGCAATTTCAACAAAGGCGCTTGTTCGAAGTACAAACTGAAATATTTGCGAGCGGGACATACACACACACGAAAGAAGAGTTAGAGGTCGGCGCCAGGCTTGCGTGGAGAAACAGTGCGAAGTGTGTCGGAAGGTGAGATTCGTTTCAAATAGTATGGTATATGCGTTTGATTTGCCATATTTTTGCTGTGCATAATTCTCAACACAACCGAATTCATCTGCAGGATTGCTTGGAATACTTTGGAAGTTCGCGACTGCAGACATTGTGAACAGCCATACGAGATCTTTAGTGAGGTTGTTGAACATCTTAAAATAGCAACAGGAGGCACAAATATCCAGAGTGTCATGACAGTATTCAGGCCTCAGAGAAGTGACGAAGTGTGGGGAATGAGATTCTGGAGCAATCAGTTTGTGAGATATGCTGGTTACAAGGATGAATCGTCGGATACGATCCTCGGTGACCCGGCAAACGCAGAATTTACAACATTCCTGACTAGCAACAGGATTTGGAAACCACCGAGCACTCGAAGTGCCTTCGATGTTCTACCAATAGTGCTGAAAATCCCAAACAATGACATTCCGTTCGTTTATGAGTTGCCAAAAGAGGTGACACACGAAGTTGAGCTTGAACACCCCAAATACCCCGGCGTCAAAGATCTTGGGTATAAATGGGGCGCTGTACCAGCTATTTCCAATTTTACTATGGACTTGGGAGGTATCAAGTACCCATGTGCTCCATTTAATGGCTGGTTTGTATCAATCGAAATTGCAAGAAACCTTTTGGAACGATACAATGCGACAGAACCACTCGCAGAAGCATTTGGAATGGATTTAACTGACAAACTCCTACACCAAAAGGTATCAGCTGAACTCGAGACAGCAATATTGCATTCTTTCGAAAAGAACAAGTTTACGGTGGTAGATCCCATGACCGTTGGGAAGTCATTTTTGACGCATTGTAAGCGGGAAAGGACCTCAGGGCGTGAGTGCCCTGCACAATGGTCTTGGATTGGTGGTCTTTTAGGTAAGTACATTTGTTTTTACTTTATGAGCACACTTTCGTGGCCAACTTGCTAACTATCTTTCACAACAAATGCTCTGAAGGACCAACGAACCCTACGTGGCATTTAGAAATGCGAGACTTTAAGAAGACCCCGCAATATGATTATTGCTGTGATCCGTGGCGAGTACTTGACTTTGGTGAAAAAAAGAACGCCATAGGACCGGCGGAAGGCGCCCTTGTTCGTGGCAATGAAGATCCATTATTGCCCCGTATTCTAATTGCTTATGGCTCAGAAACAGGCACCGCCGAGGCGGCTGCTACTTCCCTAAATAGATACTTTAAATTGGTCAATCCGTCGCTGTTGACTCTTAATGACGTCGCCAAGCTTGACCAGGCAACAATTCAAGAATTCACACACATGTTGATCATATGCGCAACATTTGGGGCGGGCGAGCCGCCCAATAATGCTGCGATGTTTTTCTCGAAGGACTTGAATGGGGTGATTAAAAAAGGCGCAAAGTTTGCTGTCCTTGCATTGGGTTCCAGCTTATATCCCGAATACTGCAAAGCAGGGAAGGACGCAGATGATAAAATGAATGAGGCAGGAGCAGAGCAAATTATGGAAATCACACGCGCAGACTCTGCTCAAGGGGATCAGACTACAATCAGAGAATGGATGAATCGGGTTAAGAAACTAGTTCTTCCTGATGTGTTACATGATAAATTGAAGGCTGGTTACGCAATGTCAGGTAGAGGGCCCTTGCTGCCTTCGTATTTGATGAAATGGCGTAACGAAGATGCTGAGGGTGAAGCATGGCTCACCAAGAAAAAGGATGAAGGTACATTACAATGCATATCGAATAGAGAGTTATTTGGCAAGAGCGACGGTATGGACCCGACCCGTTCAACTCGCCACATTGAACTAGATCTACCTGACGAGATGTCTTACGAAACGGGCGATCATCTATCTGTTGCTCCCATCAATTCTATGGATGTCGTTGCACGCTTTTGCAAGTGCTTTGCACATGAAATTGAGAAGGCTGCTGTGAAGTCAGGTTACTATTCATTGAAATTGGAGGAAGACACGCGACAGTCACTTACCGCGAAAAGTACAAATCTTTCTTGCACTCCGTCTCTTTTATGGCAAATACATCAATCGTTTTACATTGAATGTACTGAAGGTGGACGTGCGTCCTTGTACTCAGCGAATCATCTGGTCAATAAGACTCTAGCAGATGTGCTACAAAAAGGACTGGACTTGTCATTCCACTCAACATCGTATCTGGTTGACTTCTTATCAATGCTTTCTAGAAAAATGGGGACCATGAGAGGTACGTCAGCCACCGCGGTCCTCTTCAAGAAAGAAGTAATGCCTATCATAGAGCAAGAATCCGACGTAGACGATGGAAGCAAGAGAATCAGAGTGTTCATCGAGAAATATCCAACGATTGTCGATTTTCTCGAGACATTTGATGAGGTACTGTGCCGTCCCGCAGGTGGACAGCCGTTAGTGAGCCTTGCCGATGTATTGGTGCTCATTCCCTGCCTTCAGCCAAGGCAATACTCTATTTCTTCTTCAGACGTAATATCGCCCAGGAGACTTTCAATCACAACTGGGGTAGTGAATTATGTTTCGAAAAATTTGGTGCCAGTGAAAGGTGTATGTTCTAATTACCTTGCTGGCCTCGCCATAGGACAATTTGTAGATGCCAGAGTTGTCAAAAGCTCTTTCCATCCTCCGGACGACAGCAGTTGTCCGCTCATTATGATTGCGGCTGGTACAGGTCTTGCACCATTCATGGGTTTCCTTCAGGAGAGAGCTAACGCAATGGCAGAGTCAAACATCGGCTTCGGGAAGTGTCATCTATTCTTTGGTTGCAGGTCTGACGAAGAGTTCACTTACAATGACCAGCTGACACAATGGGAGTCCAAAGGAGTTGTTGAGCTGCATCTCGCACAGACCCGCCAAAAGGGCAAACCGAAGAAATATGTACAGGGTGCGTTAAAAGATTATGGACAAGACTTAGCCTCCCTCCTCCTTTCCCAAGAAATGGCAAAGGTGTACATTTGTGGCAATGCCAAGATGGCAGATGAGTGCAGCGATGTGTGTATTGAACTGCTAGCAAAGTACGGAGAAATGTCCGTGATGTCAGCAACCCAATGGTTGTGGAGTATGCGCTTCGACAATAGATGGCAGTTTGATGTATGGGGGCAAGCAAAGCCAATTAATGCTGTCACAAATGCAACAAAAGGCCGTTCACTAAGAGAGTCGCAGGTGGACTGGATTGCAAATTTCTAAGCTTATATGCATCTCGCACAACTTCTGTGATCGTGGTTCTTACTTTCACTCAGCACCTGAAGTGCATGTGTTGCAAGCTAGATCACTGATCGCGTATGATCAATCAGCAAATTTTTAAAACATACTGCATTTTTGAATTTACGCTTTTAAGTTTTATGCACTCTTCTCTGAATTAGTGGTGATATGTGGCTAAATTTCTACAACGACATATTTCCATATTTTCAAATTTGAATATGGTCATTTATCATACAAGTATTCAATATGTCAGAAGTAAGCCATATTATCAATTCTCACTTCCTGAAGGTCACAAATTGGCATGACAAGTGTGTACGTACAAGTACTTCTCTTAAAGGCTTTGTGTTCTCGCGTGGTCTTCTCGTATGGGCTTCCTCTGGATTTCTTCTTTCGTATGGAGTTCTTTCGTAAAGCTCACACACCTCGCACACAAAAGCTGCACTGGCGAATTTGTTAGTAGTAATATTTTAAATCACTGAGTTCAAGTTCAAGTTCAAGTTCGTAACGCTCGCAATAAAATAAACAAACAGTTTATACAATGTCATCAATTAGCATGTTGTTTATACAAGTTACTTTAATTCTACCCTTCGTTGTAGATTACCCAGAGAGCATCTCCGGTAATTACCAAGTCACTTCACAAGTGTATGTCCAGGTCTGTGGATTGATTGTACAGCTCAATTCTAAGCGGGCGGGTTTTACAGGATCAGTTGATTGATTCAGTCAGTATTTCCGACCACACTTGATGTCCAACGCTTCTAGCTAGCGTTATCGCTTTTACATCTGCGATCCTGATGTTACATCACTCATATCATTACATAGATACTAGAGAATTGAATGGGTCTGAATAAACTATTTCACGACAACGATTGCCATCTGTTCAATAATAAACATTATAATATGTAGGTTACACAATATCTAGTAGATGACCTGGAACGCAGGAAGGTCTGCTGTCCTTAGTCCCAAAACAGCTTCTACAGAAACTCCTTCCGGTGGCTTGGGTGCTAGTGCAGCTCCTTGCGCAAGAATGGCGAGAGAAAATGTTGTGAAGACAATGTTCACCACAAGAAAAAAGAGGTTTCCATCATAAGATCCTTGGTTCCATAATTGGTTCCCTGCATCGACGGCACCCGTGACACCAACACCCCCGGCAGCAAGCAGTGCGCCAACAGTGATAAATAACAGAGAATTGGTTGACAAGCCCGTCATAGCTAGAACGCTCTAAACTTGCGAAACAACTGCTGGTTGGAATAGAAGTTATCTCAAATCATCTAGCTGTGGATTCGCTCTCAAAAACGGGGTTGGGTAAGGTGAAAATCTGCTATTAGGATTTTTTTCTGCCATTACATCAGGTATAGGTGCACGGAATTCATTCTTGGCTCTTCCTGGATCAATGTCTCCATTGCCTTTTCAGTGATAACATAAGCTGTTGTTCCCAGTGCTGACAGTTGCCCAGTACTAAGCGCGACTATATTCTTGTCTTCAGTTTTAGACACAATCAGATTCGGTACGAAGGGAATGTAACTCACATGGATAATATCTGCACCACTATTTCCCAAACAATAAGAGACCGACTTCAGTGTGCCAACAGATATTTCTCTGCGTCACCTCTTCACGCTGGATATGTCTGGGATGCCAAGATTAGGTACCCTATCGCAATCCAGCAGCTGCCCTTTGATATCGATGTCTATGTCCGGTTACTCTTTTTCTAATGGTCAAGAAGACAAAATCGTCAAGATGTTTGGAGCGATTCCCATTCTCAACAGCGTAGCTCGAGGTCCTGCACAGTCAGCGAGACTCCGTTGGCTTGCATACGCCCCAATCTTTCCAACAAGCATGTTGCCTCACGAAGTCGTGGGAGTTCATTGGACCCGGGAAAAGGAGATGACGAGAAGCGAGACAACCGCTGATTTCATTGACCCTAATGGACATTCATCGAAGGTCAACGTAAAGTTCGATAGCAATGGACTTATCGAGCACATTGCAGCCGTTGAAGAAAACTGGCAATCTGATTGTGTCACCAGGTGAACTGTTGGTGATTATGGAAAAGAAGTAATGCATTTCTTGCTCCACTATTGACATTAAAACCTTCCTCTTGAACTGCTTAGTACTACTAGTCTCTTGTGACTGTTCGCGTGTCCACTTCGACGACGACCTGTTTTTTTCTACTGAACTCTTTGACCACCATCAACTGAAGTCGTCAGCACGATTAACTTTTTCGTCTTGGTTTTCTTGGCCCTCTCTCTCGGCCTTCCTCTTAGTCAAATCTTATTCTTTCTCATCTCTCTAAGTGAATTCGTCTAGGAGACGGCTGCGTGCCCTCCTAGCTTGAATGATCTCTATATGCTCGACCTGCACAAGTGAAGTTCACACAATTAGAGCCATCTAACATACAACATGCTAATTGATGACACAACAACAATGCCTGAACAACATACGTTGACCCCTACTGGAGTAACCTTACGTTGGGATAATGTTCAATTAGAAGTCGACATTCCTGCAACGGATGAAAATGGAACAATGAAAAAACGAATTCTCAAGGGCATTACCGGTACCGCCTCACCAGGTGAACTGTTGGTGATTATGGGTCCCTTGGGTGCAGGCAAGAGTATTCTCCTGGACTGTTTGGCGAATCACAATACGAACTACTCTGGGAATGTCACGATTAATGGACAATCATGGACAGATGAAATGTCGAAACTATCGGCTTATGTGTTGCAAGATGATTTATTCTATACCACCTTGACTGTGAAAGAACACCTGCAGTTTCAAGCGGAGCTGCGCATGGGCAAAGGCTGTACCTCCAAAGAACGAGAAACACGCATGGTCAAAGTGATTGCAAATCTTGGATTGGTGAAATGTCAAGATACGATGATCGGAATGGAAATGCCAGAGGAATTTCTGGTGGAGAACGTGAACGCTTGAGTTTTGCCACCGAGTGTCTCACAAATCCAGCTCTATTGTTTGCTGATAAACCTACCAGTGGTAAGATAAGCTGTGTTGAATTTGAATATACTGAATATCAATCGATGATTTTTTCCATTCGTACGCATGTATGACGATGCTGATGCTGAATAAATTCCTTTTATCGTCCGAACTGCCATTCCTTAGGTTTAGATTCGTCCATGGCCAAAAATGTCGTCAAGCAGCTCAAGAAACTTGCATAGGACGAAGGTCGAACAATCATTGCAATGATTCACCAGCCTTCATCTGGAATCTTTGCCTTACTCAATAAGCTCTTGCTCATTGCTGATGGCACACTCACGTATCACGATAATAACGCTGATGTTATCCAGTATTTTAAATCCATTGGCTATCCATGTCCGCAATTCACCAATCCTTCGGATTATCTAATGCACAAATTGTCGCATTCAGATCATCGAGCACGAATTGAAGCACACTGGCTTGCCCAAGTTCCAAGTATTCCGGAGGAAGATGAACACACACATCCCCGAGCTTTGTTTCATGCCTATCAGCCTCTTGGTTTGGTGCAGCAAGTTATGACTCTTGCCCGGCAGAATATTACACGAATTGTGAAGGACAAAATTGGATTCAAAGCCCGACTGGGTCAAAATCTCATTTTGAGCATAGTTTGTGGCCTCATTTATCTCCGAATTGAAGATAACGAATACAAAGTAATGAACTTTAATGGAGCGATGTTTTTCCTTGCCGTGAACCGGGTCTTTGGAGATGCTATACCTGAATTTATGCTCTTTCCATTGGAGCTCCCGATTGTTTTGCGAGAATACCGGAGTGGTCTCTATTGTGTCTGGACATGGTTCTTTGTAAAAAATGTCT
>Ga0209712_10003491_pt1 | contig 12736 bp, 7 predicted proteins | sample ArcOceMetagenome_FD_187443 | JGI IMG/M metagenome (GOLD analysis project Ga0209712, IMG submission 187443) | Marine eukaryotic phytoplankton communities from Arctic Ocean - Arctic Ocean - Greenland ARC118M Metagenome (SPAdes) (version 2) | ecosystem: Environmental > Aquatic > Marine > Oceanic...
TGTTTGGGAGAGTAATAGTTGGTTCACGGCCTACAGGTCGGTGTACTCTTATGATGGGAATAATAGAATTGTTTCGCAAGAAGAACAGGTTTTTGATGGATCAGCTTGGGTGCCTGAGTACAAGATAGAATATGCGTATGATGCGAATGGAAATGCTTTAACAGAGAAAGAATTTTATAACGATAATGGGGTTTTTATTTTGGAAAGTGAAGAGACAAATACCTTTGATACTTCGCAATTAATGGCAAATTTTGTACATCCTTTTAAAGATAAAAGTGGTATTGATTATTTATTTTCTGTAAACGGAATAATTAATAAAATTCTTACGACTACTTCTGTAGATGGAAGAACAACTTATAATTATGAAGAAGCTACTGCGAGTATTTCTAAATTTAATTTAGCGGATGTACAGGTGTATCCAAACCCTGCTAAGGATGTTGTAAATGTTAGTATTCAAAATGTTTTGATACATAAAATAGAGGTGTATAATCTTCTTGGAAAAAAAGTTTTAACATCAACAGAAAGTAAAATTAATGTAGAAAATTTACCAAAAGGCGTGTATTTGTTAAAAATACAAAGTGAGGATGCTGGTTTTGTAACAAAAAGAATGATTAAGAATTAAGAAGAGGATCTTAAGTTTTAGCCACAAATTCAAAGAATTAAAATTCTTGAGTTTGTGGCTTTTTTTTGTAATCCCTTTTAGAAGAGAAATCTATAATAGGCCTGTTTAACGGTTGAAACTTGAAAAGGAACTAATTTTAAACTCGAAAATAGGCTTACAAGGAATCCTCTAAAAGAAATCTACTTTATAAGTTGATAAGCTTGTTTGGCGATCTCAATTTCTTCGTTTGTTGGTATTACCAAAACTTTTACTTTGGATGTTTTTGATTGAATTTCTCTAATCTCTCCAGAGCGAATTTCATTTTTCTCCGAATCTAATTTAATGCCTAAAAAGTCTAAATTTTTACACGCCATTTCTCGCATTAAACTCGAGTTTTCCCCAATTCCTGCTGTAAAAACAATGGCATCGAGTCCGTTTAATATAGTTGCATAAGAACCGATGTATTTTTTAATTCTGTAAGCAGCTAATTCTAACGCATTCTTACATTTTTCATCACCTTTATTGGCAGCGTCTCCAATTTCACGCAAATCAGAAAAACCAGTTAAGCCTTTCATACCAGATTCTTTTTGTAATAAATCATTGACTTCATCCACAGATTTGTTCAATTTTTTCATTAAAAAGAAGATGACAGATTGATCAATGTCTCCGCATCGCGTTCCCATAACCAAACCATTCATAGGGCCCAATCCTAAAGAGTTTTCGATACTTTTTCCATCTTTGATCGCAGACATGCTGCAACCATTACCTAAATGAATGGTAATAATATTTTTAGACTTTTTTCCTAAATATGCAATCGCTTTTTCGGAAACATATTTATGACTTGTTCCATGAAAACCATAAGCTCTAATTTTATGTTCCTCTAAATAACTCCTCGGAATTGCATATTGATAGGCTTCTTTTGGCATTGTTTGATGAAACGCAGTGTCAAATATTGCAACCTGTTTTGCGGATGTAAAAATAGTTTCAGCAATTTCTATTCCGGTTAAGTTTGCAGGGTTATGAAGTGGTGCTAAATCAAATAAATTTCTAATATTATCTTTTATTTCTTGGTCTACGATGACGGTTTTGCTAAACTTACTTCCTCCATGCACAACTCTATGACCAACCGCTTCAATTTCATTAACAGAATGTATAACACCAATTTTGGGATCCATTAAGGTCTTGGCAATTTTTTTTAAACCAATTTCATGATTTAATATAGCTAAGACTTCTGTATGTTTTTTGTTGTTTTTTTGATGTGTAAAAATGGCATCATCCATACCAATCCTTTCGATAATTCCAACACATTTTACTGCTTGTGAAGGCATTTCTATTAATTGATATTTTAATGAAGAAGAACCTGCATTTAAAACTAAAATATTCATATTATTCTTGGTTTGCTTGAATCGCAGTTAATAAAACGGTGTTAAAAATATCGTCTACGGTGCAGCCTCTACTTAAATCATTTACAGGTTTATTTAATCCTTGTAACATCGGACCAATTGCTAAAGCGCCTGTTTCTCTTTGTATTGCTTTGTAGGTGTTATTCCCCGTATTTAAATCTGGGAAAATTAAAACAGAGGCTTGGCCCGCTACTTCAGAATCTGGCATTTTTGTTTTAGCAACAGATAGGTCTACCGCTGCATCATATTGTATTGGACCCTCAATTTTTAAGGTTGGACGCAAGTTTCTGACAATTGCCGTAGCTTTTCTTACCTTTTCTACTTCTTCCCCTTTTCCAGAACTTCCAGAAGAATAAGACAGCATTGCAATTCTTGCTTCAATACCAAAAGCTTCTGCAGATAAGGCAGAAGAAATGGCAATCTCTGCTAATTGTGCTGCATTCGGATTCGGATTTACCGCGCAATCTCCCATCACAGAAACTCTATCGGACAAGCACATAAAGAAAACAGAAGAAACTACAGATACGCCAGGTTTTGTTTTGATTAATTGTAAGGCGGGTTTTATGGTGTGCATGGTGGTGTGCGCAGCGCCAGAAACCATTCCGTCGGCTAAGCCGTTTAGAATCATTAAGGTGCCGTAATAAGAAACATCTGTTACTAAATCCTTGGCAGTAGTTTCTGTCATTCCCTTATGTTTACGTGCTTCGAATAAGGTATTCGAAAAGTCATTATTATGAATAGAATCGTCAGGGTTTAAAATATTTATTTTATTTAAATCTAATTGCAAACCAATTTGATCACATTTTAATTGAATGGCATTTCTATCTCCCAATAAAGTTAAATCAACAATATCGATTAGTTGCAAACGAGCAGCTGCTTTAATAATTCTTTCATCTTCTCCTTCTGGTAAAACAATATGTTTTTTATGAGTTCTTGCTTTTTGCAGCAAGCTATATTGAAACATATTAGGTGTTAACTTATTGGATTTGTACGATGTTAATATGTTTGTTAAACCTTCTACATTTACATATTTATCAAAAGTGTCTAAGGATAATAAAATCTTTTTTTCGTGAGTTGCGTAAATTTTAGATTTTACAGCACCAATTTTGTTTGATATTCCAAAAGTACCACCATCAACAGAAATAATGGGAACTGTAGATTGGACACCTTCAATTAGTTTAATAATTGATTCTTCTGGAATAATACTCCCTGTTAAAATAATTCCTGCAATTTTAGGATAGTTGCTAGAAGTGTTCGCTTGCAGCGCGCCTAAAATAATATCTGCTCTATCTCCAGGAGTAATTACTAAAGCATTTTCTCTAATCCGTATTAGATAGTTACGTAATTGCATGGCACCAGTGCTAAAACTGCCAATTGCATTATCTAAAAATTGTTCGCCAAATAAAACGCGCCCATCTAAAGCTTGTAAAACTTCCTTAACGGTTGGGTATGATAAAAAATCAACCTTTGGAATAATGTCTATTTGGAGTTTTTTTGGAAAACTTTTTTGTAACTCTTTTTGAATGTAATCTATTTCATCAACTTCAATCTTGTTGCATATAAGGCCAATAACATCGACCTCTTTGGCAATAAAAGATTTATATGTAAGTTGCATTGTATGGATAAAATCTTTCTTTTTTTTGCCGTTTCCAGAGCCAACTATTAATGCAGGTATTCCTAAATTTTTTGCAACCATAAGGTTTACATCCAATTCTGTAAAACCACCTTCACCAGAAAAATCGGTTCCTTCTACCAATACATAATCATATTGGGCTTCTAACTTTTTATATTTTTTGATAATATGTTGAATCATATCATCTGCTTTACCCTTGCTTAAAAGCGCAACAACTTCACTTTGTTTGTAGGCATAGCAATCCTTATAGTCAATATCTAAATTAAAATGATTAATGGCAGTGCTTGTATGATTGTCAAATTTACTGCCTTTTGATTCGTTTATAATAGGTCTAAAATAACCTACTTTAGAGGATTTGGTTAGCATCATTCTTAAAAGACCTAATGATACCAGAGATTTACCACTATCAGATTCGATAGCAGAAATATATATAGCTTTACTCATTTTGTTAAATAATTATGCAACAAAAATAGAGCATAAAGAGACTATTTATCCTAATAAAAGCCATTAAAATATGTATGTAAACATAGAGACTATTGATACTTATTTTGGATCACATTTTACATTATAATAATCAACAATAGCCGGTATGTCTTTCATTTTCCAAGTTTTATTTGCTATTTTTTTTACCAACTCAGGACAGTCTTCAAAAATCACTACACTTTTTTTTCGAAAGCCATTTTCAATAAAGACACCGCTTGCATTAAACGTGGTTACGACATCACTATCATCTTTACAAACGTAATATTCGGAATGATCTGAAGACATAGACATTCCACCTCCAAAACTTGAGTTTCGTGTAAAGTTGAACTTGTATAAATACATTTTTCCTGAGGTAACTTGCTCTAAAAGGATAGGTGTAGTATGTCCTTTTTTTATTTTATAGGTATACGTTATGTCTGATGAGGTGAAATGTCTCACCGCTTTTTTTACTTTTCTATAAGAAACTCTTATTTTTTTGGAGTTTTCACTTGTTTTATATTTTATCGTTGTCATTCCTGATGATAGGTAAGAAATTACTTTTAACGAATCTCCGTTTCTAAAAAATAACGTCACATTTTTTTGTCCATACAGGTGAACTCCCATAAAGAGGATAATAAGTACCAAAATCTTTTTCATAAGTCTTTTTTAAACTTGTAAAATTCCTAAATTAAATTTCTTTTCAATAGGTGCGTGGTTGGCCGCCTCAATTCCCATAGAAATCCAAGTTCTCGTATCTAATGGATTTATAACAGCATCTGTCCAAATTCTTGCAGCAGCATAATATGGAGAAATTTGTTTATCGTACCTAGATTTTATTTTGTCAAATAATTCAGCTTCTTTTTCAGGAGTAATTTCTTCACCTCGTTTCTTTAGCGAGGCAGTTTCTATTTGTAATAAAACTTTTGCAGCAGAATTCCCACTCATAACCGCTAGTTCAGCACTTGGCCAAGCAACAATTAATCTTGGGTCATATGCTTTTCCACACATGGCATAATTTCCTGCACCGTAAGAATTACCAATAATAATCGTAAATTTTGGGACCACAGAATTACTCACAGCATTTACCATTTTTGCCCCGTCTTTTATAATTCCGCCATGTTCCGATTTAGAACCAACCATAAAGCCAGTAACATCCTGTAAGAAAACTAATGGTATTTTTTTCTGATTACAATTCGCGATAAAGCGTGTAGATTTATCAGCAGAATCATTATATATAACGCCACCAAATTGCATTTCTCCTTTTTTAGTTTTTACTAATTTTCTTTGATTTGCAACAATACCAACTGCCCAACCATCAATTCTGGCATAGCCTGTAATAATAGTTTTTCCATAGCCTTCTTTGTATTGTTCAAACTCAGAATTATCAACCAAACGTTTGATAATTTCCAACATATCATATTGCGCATTTCTTTCTTTTGGAAGGATTCCGAAAATATCATCTTGGTTTTCTTTCGGAGGGAAAGCTTCTTTTTTGCTAAAACCAGCTTTGTCATAATCACCAATTTTATCAATTATAAATTTTATTTTATCCAAAGCATCTTTATCATCTTTCGCCTTGTAATCAGTAACGCCAGAAATCTCACAATGTGTGGTTGCGCCACCCAAAGTTTCGTTGTCAATACTTTCACCAATTGCCGCTTTTACTAAGTAGCTTCCTGCTAAAAAAATACTTGCTGTTTTATCAACAATTAAAGCTTCATCACTCATAATTGGTAAATAAGCGCCACCGGCAACACAACTGCCCATCACAGCAGAAATTTGCGTAATTCCCATGCTACTCATCACTGCATTATTTCTGAAAATCCGACCAAAATGTTCTTTATCAGGAAAAATTTCATCCTGTAAAGGCAGATAAACTCCTGCAGAATCGACCAAATAAATAATTGGTAATTTGTTCTCTATGGCAATTTCTTGTGCTCTTAGATTCTTTTTTCCAGTGATTGGGAACCAGGCTCCAGCTTTTACAGTAGCGTCATTGGCAACAACAATACATTGCTTTTCCTTTATGTAACCCATTTTTACAACAACTCCACCAGAAGGGCAGCCTCCATGTTCTGCATACATGTCATCACCTGCAAAAGTGCCGATTTCTATAGATTTAGAGTTGTTATCTAACAAGTAATCAACTCTTTCACGTGCAGTCATTTTTCCTTTTTCATGGTGTTTATCTATTCTTTTTTGACCACCACCGAGCTTTACTTTCGCAAAACGTCTTTTTAAATCAGAGACTAAAAGTTTATTATAATCTTCGTTCTTATTGAAGTTGATATCCATGAAAAATGATTGTTATTTGGTTGCTAAAATAAGAAATTTTAGCGGTAAGAATTAATAATATTGGCAACTGTTTTAGCGATCTCTTTATGCTGATTTTTCTTCTCTAATCGTGTTGGTTCTGCAATTCTTTCTGTGCAATTTTTTACAGCACAGGTTTCGCAAGTTACGCCAACAATATTTCTATTAAAAGTGTTTTCTTTTAAAAAAGTAAGCTTCTTTTTTAAGTGCGGGGAAAGCAACATTCCGATACTGACACTTCTATTAATGTTTTTTTTAAAAGGATCTGGAGTGGCAGAAGAAAGTACTAAATATTCATTTTTTTGATTTTCGTAAGAAGAAATTTGAATGCCAAAAGTGGCTCTTTCTTTGGATGAGTTTTCTAAGTCTTGAATGGTTTTTATAGAGATCCAGCGTCTGCAATAATGCTCGTTATTTCTGTTTGCATGAGGTGTTTGTTGCTGTGTAATGTGCAGTTCTTTGCTTAGTTTATATTCAAGATGATTTTCTTTGTGTGTGAAACGCAAGAAAAATAAATTCTTAATTTTGAAAAACTTCGGTAAAATATTTGTTAAACGCTGATAAAAAGTTTCTTGAGAACAGTTAAAGTGTTTAATTATTTGATGTAATTTTAAAGGTTTCCAATCTTCGAGTTCAAAGAAATTGGTTAGTTTTATAATGATGTTTTTTCGGGGAATAATTAATGCGCCAGCAAAATAGGAGGCAATAAAATTATTTAAAACTTGATCAAAATTTTCAAATTTAACCCAAGGAAAGGTATAAAGCCGATCTTCAGTTTTTAGATAATTATACGCCAGTTCTTTTGCATAAATAAAAGTTTTTTGTGCTTCAGAAATGTTCTCATCTATTAAAAGTGTTTTGTTTTTCGGAATGTATATATTTCTTAAAACACTTAAATTATCATATTTAGAAAGCTCTTTGTCATCAATGGTATAACCGAATTCTTCTGTTAAAATCTCTTCTAAATCAGCAGCGGTTATTCTTTTTGATAAGTCAATATGATAAGATTTGGCAAATTTCTCGACATCTGTTTCAATTTCTTCAAAATAATTATTGTGTGCCTCTTGGTAAGAGCGCAAAGAGGCTAAAAAGAAGCTCTCTCTTGTGAGGTTGTAATTTTGTGAAATCTTTATAATGGTACTTATAAATGCATTTACTTTCGCAGGTGCATTCGCAATAATGTCTATTAAATTGTTTTCTCTAATGCCAAACAATTCAAGTGGTATTTCTTTTAAAATTTTAGATTGAAGAATTTCGCCAATTGGAGCAAGGTTTTTGTCTAATTTTAAAGACACAAAATGATCATAAGGCACCTCTAAACTTTCAGAGAGTAATAATATTTTATCTGTTTTAGGGTATTTTTTTCCTTTCTCAATTTCGTTTAAATAGGATTTTGAAAGCCCAGATAATTTGGCCAATCCAAAAAGAGAAAGATTCTTTTCTGTTCTTATTTGCTTTAGTTTTAAACCAAAAATTAATCGAATGTATTCATCTTCTATGATCATAAATTCAAAGATATGAATAATTAGCGAATTAATTAAAATAAAGTTTTTATGTAATTTAGCGAACGTTCGCTTGTGGAGGTCAAAAATATTTTATAGTATTGCAGAGTAGAAATTAAAACAATTTAATTATGGAAGAAAATATTAGTACGAAAGAAATCAGCTTTAAAGGGTTTAATGTTGATGGTTATCAGGATGTTTTAACAAGTGAAGCTCAATTGTTTTTGTTAGAATTACACGAAAAATTTAACCAAAGAAGATTAAAATTACTCGAAGAAAGAGAGGTTGAACAGGCTTATTTTGATGCAGGAAACTTTCCTTCCTTTCCGGAAGAAACAAAAGAGATTAGAGAATCGGATTGGGTTTGCGCTCCTTTGCCAGAAGATTTATTAGACAGAAGAGTGGAAATTACAGGACCTGTAAACCGTAAAATGGTTATTAATGCTTTAAATTCTGGTGCAAAAACTTTTATGGCAGATTTTGAAGATAGCAATGCTCCGAATATAGATAATACTTTGCGAGGGCAAATTAATTTATCAGATGCAATCAATAAAACAATTTCATATTTTGATGAGAAAAAAAAGAAGGTTTATGAATTAAATAAGGAAACTGCAATTTTACTAGTAAGACCAAGAGGTTGGCATTTAAACGAAAAACATTTTACGGTTGACGGTGAAGAAATGTCTGGGTCATTGGTAGATTTTGGCTTGTACTTTTTTCGAAATATCAAGGCCTTACAAGCTCGCAATTCAGCAACGTATTTTTATTTGCCAAAATTAGAACATTATTTAGAAGCAAGATTATGGAATGATGTTTTTGTGTTTGCGCAAGCATATCTATCTATTCCTCAAAACACCATTAAAGCGACGGTTTTAATAGAGACAATTACGGCAAGTTTTCAGTTAGATGAAATTATGTATGAGTTAAGAAATCACATGGCTGGTTTAAACTGTGGACGTTGGGATTATATTTTTTCGTATATCAAAAAGTTTAGAAACCATAAAAATTTCAGGGTGCCAAATCGAGACCAAGTAACGATGAATACACCTTTTATGAGATCTTATTCTTTAAGAGTTATTCAAAGATGTCATAAAAGAAAAGTACATGCAATGGGAGGGATGGCAGCACAAATTCCGATTAGAAATAATGAGCAGGCTAATCGTTTAGCTTTTGCAAAAGTACGGTCAGATAAGGAGCAAGAGGTAAAAAATGGTCATGATGGAACGTGGGTTGCACATCCGGGATTGGTTGCTCTGGCATTGGCTGTTTTTAATGAAAACATGATGACAAAAAATCAAATTCATGTAAGAAGAAACGATGTAAATGTTGGTGTTAAAGATTTAGTAGAAATGCCAAAAGGAACAATAACAGAAGACGGAGTTCGTAAAAATATTAATGTAGGTATTTTGTACCTCGAAAGTTGGTTGCGTGGAAATGGAGCGGCAGCAATCTATAATTTAATGGAAGATGCTGCAACCGCAGAAATCTCTAGAACGCAAGTATGGCATTGGTTGCACACGAATATTAAATTAGAGGATGGACGTTTGTTTGAAGAAGAAATGTATCAACAATTAAAAAAAGAAGAATTAATAAAAATTAAAGAATTAGTTGGAGAACGAAATTTTACAAATGGAAGATTCAAACTAGCAATCCAGTTATTTGATCAATTAGTTCTCTCAAAAGAGTACAAAGAATTTTTAACACTTTCGGCTTACCAATACATATAAAAAAAGTGTCTCGCAACTACGGCAATAGTGTGCGAGACGAAATTATCAAAATCCAGAAAATCTTAATAATTAAAACACGAAATTATGAAAAATTTAGCACAAAGTAAGTACAGTTCAGCATTAGAAACTGTAAGAAATTTAAAAGAAAAATATGGTACTTCTTGGAATGCTATAAATTCTGAAAGCGCGGCAAGAATGGTTACTCAAAACCGTTTTAAAACCGGATTAGATATTGCTAAATATACTGCTGCTATTATGAGAAAAGATATGGTAGCATATGATGCAGATACAGCTAATTATACGCAATCTTTAGGTTGTTGGCACGGTTTTGTTGCCCAACAAAAAATGATTGCCGTAAAAAAACACCATAAAACGACCAGTAAAAGATATTTATATCTTTCAGGTTGGATGGTTGCGGCATTGCGTTCAGAATTTGGTCCTTTACCAGATCAATCAATGCACGAAAAAACTGCGGTTCCATCTTTAATAAGTGAAATCTATGATTTTCTTCGTCAAGCAGATGCGATCGAATTGAATGATTTATTTAAAAGATTAGAAAACGGAGAAGATGTGCAAGATCAAATAGATAATTTCGAAACGCATATTGTGCCTATTATTGCAGATATAGATGCCGGTTTTGGAAACGAAGAAGCTACTTATTTATTAACAAAAAAGATGATTGAAGCTGGAGCTTGTGCAATTCAAATTGAAAACCAGGTTTCTGATGCAAAACAATGTGGTCATCAAGATGGAAAAGTAACCGTTCCGCATGAAGATTTTATTGCAAAATTAAATGCCATTAGATATGCGTTTCTAGAATTAGGTGTTGATGATGGGATTATAGTTGCAAGAACAGATTCTGAAGGTGCTGGTTTAACTCAGAAATTACCCGTAAGTCAAGAACCTGGTGATTTAGCTTCGAAATATTTGGCTTTTGTCGAAGCAGAAGAGATAGGAATTAACGATGCGAAAGAAGATGATGTTTTGTTAAAAAGAGAAGGAAAATTAGTGCGACCGGTAAGATTAGCAAATGGGTTGTATAAATTTAAAGAGGGTTCTAACATCGACAGAGTTGTGTTAGATTGTATTACTAGTTTACAAAATGGGGCAGATTTACTTTGGATTGAAACTCCTACGCCAAATGTTCAGCAAATTGCAACTATGGTAAATAGGGTTAAAGAAGTTGTACCAAACGCGAAGTTGGTTTATAATAATTCGCCCTCATTTAATTGGACCTTAAATTTTCGAAATCAAGTATTTGAAGAAATGCTTGCTGAAGGAGAAAATATGACAGGGTATGATCTAAACAATTTAATGGATGAAGTGTATGATACTTCTGAACTGAGCTATCGTGCAGACAAAAAAATTAAAACTTTTCAAGTTGATGGGGCAAGAGAGGCAGGAATTTTTCATCATTTAATTACTTTGCCAACGTATCATACAACTGCTTTACATATGAATGATCTTACTGAAGGTTATTTTGGTGAAGAAGGTATGTTAGCGTATGTGAAGGGTGTACAAAGACAAGAAATTAGAAAAGGGGTTTCTTGTGTAAAACATCAAAGAATGGCAGGTTCTGATCTAGGGGATGCTCATAAAACATTTTTTGCTGGTGATAAAGCTTTAAAAGCAGGTGGAACAAATAATACTTCTAATCAGTTTGATGTTTCTGAAAAGCCTAAGAAAGTAAAAGCCATAGTAGGAAAAGTAGCTTGATAAACGGATAAAATTTATAAATAAAAAAACCTCTTTGATGTTCTCAAAGAGGTTTTTTTTTATTTTCTTAACAAAGAGAAATTTCCTTTTTTAAGAACTGGAGGTTTATTTTCATCTGTCGGAATAAGCTGAATACTATACCAATAATCATCAGAAGAAAGTGTTTTTCCATTATAGGTTCCGTCCCAACCTTGGCCTTCAATTTCTAATTGCGCGACTAGTTTTCCGTATCGATTAAAGATGTTGATACTTGCATCTCTATAAAAAAGTTTGTTCACCCCTTTTACCTCCCAAGAATCATTATCTCCATCGCCGTTTGGTGTTAAGAATTTAGGGAATTGTATTACAGAAACTGGCAAAGTGGTGTCTGGTGAACACCCGTTTATGTCATTGACAATAACGTTATAAATTCCACCTTCTAAGTTTTCAAAAAGAGGTTCTTCTTGGAAGCCTGCAAAAGGCGTTCTCATGCCATTATCTGTATTTAAAATGGCAAATTGATATTTTCCTGGACCTAACACGTTATTGATGGTATCAATAAAGATGGATGAATTATTACCAAGACCAATATCGTTGGATTCATCTACAATGGTAATAAAACTACTGTCTAAAGTTGCTGTATTAGATTCGTTTATCACAATCGTTTCTGATCTTTCACATAGCGTTCCGTTTGTGGAAGTTGCTGTTACTCTATAGACGCCACCTTCTCTAATATCGGCATTGTCGTCTGTGCTTATTATGTCTGCGTTTTCATTTTCCCAAATATAAGAATACACATCTCTAGGACTTTCTACACGAATATTTAAAGGCAAGTCATTTAAGCATAAAATTTGGGGAGTTTCTATTATAAAATCAGGTAAAGGGTTTATAATAAGTTCAAAAGATGCTGCATCATTTACACAGAGCGTTTGTTTATTTTGAATACGAACATAAATTGTTTCTGTTGTTGTTGAATTTGTGTAGGGAGAGTTTAGTTGACTATCTCCAGTTGAAGCATCTGTAGCATTCGCATGAAACGTAACAAAGAAATCATCAGGGTTTTGAGAAAATCCAAGGATTTCAGGAATTTTTCCATCCAAATCTATGGTTTGGATACTTCCGTTTGCATCGTCAGAATCATCATCATTATCACATTGTGAGAGTACAGAAATAGTTTCGAAAGTTGGTTCTGGGTTTACAACAATTGTAAGTGTTGACTGATCAAAAATACAACCTGTACTCTTGTTCATAATTCTGATGAAAAGATTTTCTTCACTCACCTTTGTTGTTGAGTTTATGGTTACTCTCGTAGGGTCAGAATCATAACTATTTTTGATGATTCCTGTAGAAGCTAGATTTTCTAAATCAGCTTGCGTTTTATGGTAAGTAATTGTAAAATT
>Ga0209712_10003495_pt1 | contig 12727 bp, 13 predicted proteins | sample ArcOceMetagenome_FD_187443 | JGI IMG/M metagenome (GOLD analysis project Ga0209712, IMG submission 187443) | Marine eukaryotic phytoplankton communities from Arctic Ocean - Arctic Ocean - Greenland ARC118M Metagenome (SPAdes) (version 2) | ecosystem: Environmental > Aquatic > Marine > Oceanic...
ACTTGCTGGCCGCTATTTGGTACTTGTTCCATTTTCAGATCGCATCTCAATTTCTCAAAAAATTGAAAGTAGATCCGAGAAAGAACGCCTAAAACGCCTTGTAAGAAGCATTACTCCCAAAGGATTTGGAGTCATCATACGCACTGTAGCTACGGATAAAAAAGTTGCAGAACTCGATAAAGACCTTCAAGACTTATATACAAAATGGGAATCTATTTGTAAAGCGATACCGCGCGCCCATACACCAAGTAAAGTACTCGGTGAAATGAATAAAGCGTCCTCTATTCTTAGAGACATTTTCAATGATACTTTTACAGGTATTACGGTCGATGACGATTTGCTTTTCAATCAAATTAAAGATTATGTTCATGAAATTGCACCTCACAAAGAGGCGATTGTGAAGTATCACAATCCAAAGACACCCATTTTTGAAAAATTTGGGATCGAAAGACAAATCAAAACTTCATTTGGAAAAACCGTATCAATGGCGCGTGGTGCCTATTTAATTATAGAGCATACAGAAGCCCTTCACGTGGTAGATGTCAATAGCGGAAACCGTTCAAGTAAAGAAAGAAATCAAGAAGCGACTGCTTTAGAAGTCAATATCCTCGCTGCAACCGAACTCGCACGCCAATTTAGATTGCGTGATATGGGCGGTATTATTGTGGTGGATTTTATTGATATGAACAGAGCAGAGAATCGCAAAAAACTCTTCGATCATCTTAGAGATGAGATGAAAGACGATAGAGCCAAACACAAAATATTACCTCCAAGCAAGTTTGGGTTAATTCAAATCACAAGACAACGTGTTCGACCAGAAATGAACATTAAGACCAAGGAAGCGAATCCTAATGGTACTAATGGCGCTGAAGTGGAAGCACCAATTGTTTTGATTGAGAAAATTAATCACCAGCTGGATCAAATTATGAAAAAAGGCTATAAAAAAGTGACTTTAAACACACACCCTTTTATAGCAGCCTTTATTACAAAAGGCTTCCCATCCATACGTACAAAATGGTATTTTGAACATAAAAAATGGGTTAAAGTAATGCCAAGAGATGCTTACACATATCTGGAATTTCATTTTAAAAATGAAAATGGCAAAACCATTAAATTGTAAAAAAGTCCCGCAAATAGCGGGACTTTTTTTTTGATTTTTTTTATGTTGTGCGAAGTCAGGAGACTTCGCAGAGCGGGGAAGCCGTGTTGCCATCGGCACTGAGTTTCTTTTCACCAAAGTAAATACCAACTGTTAATTCTCTATAAATACTGATACCTGGTTGCGCAAAGTCTCCCGACTTTGAGCTTAAATAATTCTCATTACTTTTCCGTTCAAAATTCATTTTAACACTTCACAATTTACATTTCATTTTGCACTTTTTTTAGTCGCGCTAAGTCGTGAGACTTTGCGCAGCTGGGAGGTTTATTTAATATTTCTTTAAGCTTGCGCTCAATTTGACTAGCACTATCGCCGTAGCTCGGTGGCATCGGGGGAGTCCCAAAAACGAAAATCTTCCTTAACTTTTCTTTTTTGGTGGTGGAGGTGGTGGAGTTCTCATTCTAGGAACTTGCCCTTTCGGTTTTGGACTTCCACCTCCAGGATTATTTCTAGGTATTCCTTGTGGTCTACTTGGTCTTTCTTGTTTAGCCATTTGTGTGATATTTATTTAAATAATGATTAGTTTCTATTTCAGTATACTTTTCCGTTTTTTTATAGCGTTTAATATTTAATTTGCAATCGAGTTCCTCAATATTTTCCCAATCGTTTTGTCGTAATTCAAAATATTGTTTCATTGCTTTTTTCTCATTTATTTGATCAGATTGATGTTTATCCCAAAGTATTTCAAGTTTATTAAAATATCTTGTATACATCATTCGCAATTTGGATATTTCTTCAATTTCTTTATCCGATCGAATTATTTGGTTTTCAATAAGCAACAGAAGTTGAACAATAGCAATAAGTATAAAAGCAACCCAAACATAACCCTCGAAATATTTCCAGCTCAGAATTCCGTTCAAAGAAACAATCAAAGTCATAATTTGGAAGTACTTTTTCAAAGTCCGTTGAAATCCAATATATTTAGTCAGATAAACTTCTCCGAACTTAATATTTACCATTTCATACCAAATTTTGTTAGTCATATAGTTCGTTTCTTTAATGTGCCACAGCTAGTGTATAAAACTAGTGGTGTTTATTTCCATTATATTTTTGTTTGGAGTGGTTCAATACTTCCCAAATTGGCTTGTATTGTGCCACTCTAGTTTCCTAAGTGTTATATAACTCCCAACAAAACAACATCTAAAACTTCGGTTAAATTACTTTTGAAGATTTAGATTTGGGGTCTTCATCACTCAAACTTATGACATATTTTTAAATCCCCCAAAAAATAGGCGATAAATTTCAATTTAAACAGCTGATAGTTAATTACTTGCTTTTTAAAACCAATAAACTACACAGGCGTAAAACACTCAAAATATTACATACAAAAAACCCTGTAAAGAGGGCCTTACAGGGGGTTATTGGTTTTAATGAGTATTGCGGTCAACCGCAATAGGAAAATTCAGATTTATATAATCGTCGACTGTCCCCGCTCCCGCACGAATCTTTCGTGTGGTTTGCAAAGTTTATTTGGAACGCGAATGGATTGACTTCGTCGAATCTTCGATTTCGCGCACCAGCGGTGCAAGCGTCTCGCTTGTGCAACGGTTACCCGTGTTGTAAACAGTTTATTCTTTAGATGTGATTTTTATTAATTTATATTTACACCCCTCAAAACAACTAAAGTTTTTTGGTGTTAATTCAAGTTTTCTTTCTACAAATTCATAAGTATACTGAAATACACCAGCGGGGTTTTCAAACCCTTGCGTGAATCCATTACAATTGTATTTTAAATTAATCTGGACGTCAGTTAAAGAAATATTACCTGTTAAACAATCAGAAAATTGAGAAGAATTAAAAGTATTATCTAATTTGATAGCTAATGTAAATCCATTATCGACTTGACTCCAACCATTTCCAGAAGGAGGGTGAGAAAAAGATTCAACTAATTGCCAAGTCCCATAAATAGAGTTCTCTTGCTGTTTTGTTTCTTTTTCACCACATCCTGTAATGAAGAAAAAGATTGAAGAAATTATAAAAAACGTTTTCATATTTGATATGTTTTGAGTTATTAATTATTTGATGGCGAAATATGATATCCCCCGCTCCCGCACGAATCTTTCGTGTGGTTTACAAAATTTATTGGGAACGCGAATGGATTGACTTCGTCGAATCTTCGATTTCGCGCACCAGCGGGGGTTAGAATTTAAAAATCAGTATGATGTGCATTTCCAAAATTTAAAATCCTTTTCTAATATAATTCTCTCTTGGATTATTAATGTATTATAATTAGAATATAAATACACATCTGAAGGCATTACTAAAAATGTGCCAATTGGCAATTCGATCTCTAAGTTTCCGTTCAAAATTGTTTTTTTAATACTGTTAGCTCTTAGTTCATCAAAATCGCCATTTCCTAAGTTCTCTAAGTCAGACTTAACAATGAAGAATAGATCACCATTGTAATCGTTATAGACCTTTGATTGCTCGTCAATTATTGGCATACAATCTCCAATACCGTATTTAATAGTCCCTGATAACCCTGTTGTGGTATTCATATCATTACAACCTTTTTCACAACTTATAAACGTCAATAAAAAGATTGTAAATACACTTGTCCATATTTTTTTCATAATAATTTCTTTTTTTGGTCATATCTTTCCTGATTGACAAAGTTTGACTTCGTCGAATCCCGACTTTGAGTCGTCGATTTTTATAATACCTTCATCTATATAATTCATCATATGTTTTGTTTGTAATCCAATCTTATCTTTTTATTTCCTTCGAAGTCAGGAGACTTCGAAGAGCGGTGTTTACCATATTAGAATATTCTGTCTTCAATTACTGTGTCAAGTACATCCAACATTCCTGTTTGTTCAAAGTCACTTCCATTGACAATTGACTCTGCAATATTTCCAATTTCATACGGAGCAGTATTATCAAAATAGCCACAGTTATGACCAAACTCAATTATATTGCTATTCTCATTATAGTCTAATGCATGAATACATTCGTGTATAATTGTATTTGTTATGGAATTCGTTTCACGATAAATTTTTCTTATATTTAAAAAAATCGTATTCGGATGACTTTTTACAAAATATCCTAAAACCTTACTCCATTTCCATCGTGGCTTGTATAACTTGACTTGAATTTTTAAAGTTGAATTTCTAATTAAATCAGCAATTTCAATTGGTTTTTTTTCAGAACAACTAAAACCGGGATGCTTTTCTATTAGCTCATAAAAAATAGGGGAGTTAAAAAGTTCATTAGCATCTTCTGCAGCTAATTTAATCTGATTGTAAATTCCTTGATAAGTTACGTTCATAATGTTTTGTTTTACTGTTTTTAAATAAGCTCGTTTATTTTATTCTTCATATGTTTTGTTTGTAACCTTTTAGTTCCCTCTAAGTCAGGAGACTTCGAAGAGCGGGGAAATCATCAAATTTAAAAATTTGGCTACTTTCCAAAAACACACAAACCATCCTGTTAGCAACAACTTGCGCTATTTTTTATATACCTTGTTTGCACCAGTATTTTTATCTTTCAACTCTAATTCTTTCACTTTCCATTCCCCATTTTCTTTTTCCAATTCTGAGGAAACATTAAAAACTCCATTCTCAGAAACAAAAACTAAAGATAATTCCGAACTTCCAGTTTCCGAATTCCATTGAGAACTTACATTTCGTAAAATTCCGTAATGATTTATTTTTCCAGTTATATTGTTTATTTCAGGATTGTTTTCACAATAGTTTTGAACTGTTTTTACAGGTTGAGATTGTCCAATAGTTATAAATCCAATAAATACTAAAATCATTGAAAAGACAAGTATCAGAGTATAAAATTTAAGCAAGTGCCTTACCATAATAAAAAATCCGTTAAATGGATTCTTTTTCATTTTATTGAGTAGGTCTCTATATGTTTTTAAAAATTTCGGATAAAACCCTCTTTTCTCTTTATATGATTTTAACCAAAAGTAAATTCCAAACCCAGTTAAAATAACAGAAATAATCATCCCATAAGTTGATGCAGGAAGTGTTCCATTAGAATCGGCTATCCAAGATAAAACCCATAAAATAAATCCAGTTGATAATAATAATCGGAATAATGTTTTTGTATTCACGGTTTTTTATATTGGTGCCAACTTGTTATATACCAAAAAAAGGGTGTGATAACGGCTATATATTCCGGGATAACACAACTTTTTGTTTGTTATTATACACAACTGACTATTCGGCAAACATCCTGTTTGCCCCTTCATTTTAACTCCCAACAAAACAACATCTAAAACTTCGGTCAAATTACTTTTGAAGATTTAGACTTGGGGTCTTCATCACTCAAACTTATGACATATTTTTAAATTCCCCAAAAAATAGACATCAAATATTTCATGTAAATAGCTGGCAATCTATTACTTGAATTTTAATACAGATAAATTAGAGAGACGTAAAACCTTCAAAATATCGCATACAAAAACGCCTGTGAAGCAAACCTCACAGGCGTTTATTTGTTTTAATGAGTATTGCGGTTAATCGCAACAGGAAGATTTAGACTTATATAATCGTCGACTGTCCCAAATGCATATTTGTAAAATTCAGATTCGAATCGTCTGGATTGTTGATGTAATCTTCAATAAAATCACCCACTTTAGAAGTCGTGATATTGTCAAATTTCGTATTCAAATCGGGTGTTGTAATGTTGAGTTGCAACGATTTTTCAACCGCAGTTCGTATCAATTCAGCTTCTTTAAATAGCTCAAAATGATCCAGCATCATCGCAGCAGATAGGATCGACGCAATTGGATTTGCAATCCCTTTGCCTTCCGCTTGTGGATACGAGCCATGGATGGGCTCAAACATCGAATGCACGTCTCCAACAGACGCTGATGCCAACAAGCCTATAGAACCTCCAATAACACTCGCTTCATCGCTAATCACGTCTCCAAACAAGTTTTCGGTCAGGATCACATCAAACTGTGTGGGGTTCAAAATCATTTGCATGGCGGCATTGTCCACAAACAAGAAATCCAATTCAATTTCTGGATATTCTTTGGACAATTCTCCCACCACTTTACGCCACAGTCGCGACGTTTCTAATACATTTGCCTTGTCAATCAAAGTTACTTTTTGGCGTCTTGATTTGGCTGCAACAAACGCCAAATGCGCAATGCGTTCTATTTCATAGCGTGAGTACTCACACAAATCAGAAGCCGTGTTTCCATCGGCACTGAGTTTCTTTTCACCAAAATAAATACCACCCGTTAACTCTCGGTAAATACTGATATCCGTTCCTTGGATTCTGTCTTTCTTCAGAGGCGATTTGTTTAGTAAAGTCTCGTATGCTTTCACTGGTCTGACATTTGCATATAAGCCCAATTCCTTACGAAGTTTTAGTAACCCTTGTTCCGGGCGTACTTTTGCCGTAGGATCATTGTCGTACTTTGGGTGCCCAATCGCACCAAATAAGATGGAGTCGTTGGCTTTACAAATATCGAGTGTGCTTTCTGGAAGCGGATCACCAACGAGGTCAATAGCCATGGCACCCACGGGCGCAGGGGTAAATTTGAAATTGTGATCAAAGTTGACCGCAATGGCTTTTAATACTTTTACAGCTTGTTCCGTCACTTCCGGTCCAATACCATCTCCTGATAATACAGCGATTTTTAAGTTCATATCAATAGGTTTTTTGAAGCTCAAAGGCTTTTATAAGTTCTTTTTTACTCAATAAATAATCAATGTCATCATAGCCATTAATCATACATGTTTTTTTGTAAGGATCAATCTCAAAACCTTCGCTTAGGTCGGTGCCTTTGATGCTGATGGTTTGTGTTTCTAAATTGACTTCAAACTGAGTGTTTGCATCGGTTTCAATCGCTGCAAACAGTTCGCTTAAAAACCCTTCAGAAACTTGAACGGGCAACAAGCCATTATTTAAAGCATTCCCTTTAAAAATATCTGCAAAAAAACTGGATACAATCACTTTAAATCCAAAGCCAACAAGGGCCCAAGCGGCATGTTCACGACTGGAGCCGCAGCCGAAATTATCGCCTGCAATCAGAATACTTCCAGAGTAAATGGGATTGTTCAGCGTGAATTCTGAATTCGGATTTCCGAGTTTGTCAAAACGCCAATCTCTAAATACATTGTCTCCAAATCCTTTTTTGTCCGTCGCTTTCAAAAAACGTGCGGGGATGATTTGATCCGTATCTACATTTGCAATGTTTAATGGAATTGCTTGTGCAGTGTGTGTGGTAAATTTTTCCATTAATTTAATTGTTTTGTGATGTCTATAATTTTTCCTTCTATCGCCGTTGCGGCAGCCACTAAGGGACTTGCCAAAATGGTTCTTGACCCTTGACCTTGACGGCCTTCAAAATTTCGATTCGAGGTGGAAACGCAATATTCGTTTTGTGGAATTTTATCGTCATTCATTGCCAAACAGGCAGAACATCCGGGCTGTCTCAATTCAAAACCAGCGTCGTTAAAAATGTCTTTCAATCCTTCGGCAATAATTTGAGTTTCGACTTGCTTGCTTCCAGGAACCAACCATGCCGTGACATTATCCGCTTTTCGTTTGCCTTTGATATAATCGGCAGCGACCCTAAAATCTTCAATCCTTGAATTCGTACAACTTCCAATAAATACAAAATTTATAGGCGTATCAATCAGTGATTTGCCCGCTTCAAAATTCATGTACTCTAATGATTTCTTAAAAGAAGGATCATTTGTAACCGGAATTGTTTCCGATATTTTTATTCCCATTCCTGGGTTGGTACCGTAAGTAACCATCGGTTCAATATCCTCAGCATCAAAATAATATTCTTTATCAAACGCAGCGCCCTCATCTGTTGGAAGTGTTTTCCAATAGGCGACTTTAGCGTCAAAAGCGTCGTCTTTAGGTGCAAATTCACGCCCTTTGACATATTCAAAAGTAGTCTCGTCTGGAGCAATCATTCCGCCACGAGCGCCCATTTCAATACTCATATTACAGACCGTCATCCGACCTTCCATACTCATATTTTCAAAGACGTCTCCAGCGTATTCACAAAAATATCCGGTTCCAGAATTGGTACCCAATTTAGAAATGATATATAAGATGACATCTTTAGAAAGTACGCCATTTTTAAGAGTTCCATTGACGGTGACTCGCAAGCTTTTTGGTTTGGATAACAACAAACATTGACTTGCAAACACTTGTGCCACTTGACTGGTTCCAATCCCAAAAGCGATGGTTCCAAAAGCCCCGTGTGTGGAAGTGTGACTGTCGCCACAAACCATGGTCATCCCCGGTTGGGTGATGCCCAATTCTGGTGCCATCACATGAACAATACCATTGTATTTATGCCCTAATTCGTAAAGCGTAATATTGTTGTCCTTGCAGTTTTCAGACAGCTGTGCGAGTTGTTTTCTTGACAACTCATCTTTGATGGGCAAGTGCTGGTCCAACGTTGGTGTGTTGTGATCGGCGGTTGCCACAATTTGATTCGGTCTAAACACAGGAATGTCTCTTTCAACCAATTCATTAAACGCTTGTGGACTGGTCACTTCGTGTATCAAGTGCTTGTCTATGTATAAAACTTGGGGGCCGTCTTGAACTGTGTCAACGACGTGAGCGTCCCAAACTTTATCAAATAAGGTTTTTTTCATGTGTTTATATTTATTGTTTTTTAAAGGACATCCCGATAACTATCGGGACTGTTCGCTATTAATCATTCCCTTGGGTGATACTATTTTTAGCATGCTCGTTTCATAACTATAAGGATTCTATTTATTTGTAAATCTTACTAGTTTCTATAATTTGGTGAATGTCTGAATCGATCACTTCTTTTTTGGTATCTGCAAAAGTTAAGAATTCTGCATATACAATATCCAATTCAAGTTTTGTGAGTTCAAAACCAACGTTTTTAGCTCGGTAAGCCAAGGCTGCACGTCCACTTCTGGCGGTAAGCACAATAGCAGATTCGGTCACTCCAACATCTTTAGGATCGATGATTTCATAGGTCTCACGATTTTTAATCACCCCATCTTGATGGATTCCAGAACTGTGCGCAAACGCATTGGCGCCTACAATCGCTTTGTTCGGTTGGGTATAAATCCCCATGCTTTCAGATACCAATTGACTGATGCCGTATAACATCGTCGTGTTAATGTTGGTGTCTAAATTTAAATACGGATGCTGTTTCAAAATCATGACCACTTCTTCCAAAGCCGTATTTCCAGCACGCTCTCCAATACCATTGATCGTACATTCTATTTGTCGAGCCCCATTGATGATTCCTTCGATAGAATTGGCAGTAGCCAGTCCTAAATCGTTATGACAATGACAAGAGATAATCGCCTTGTCTATGCCTTTTACATTTTCTTTTAGATACTTGATTTTAGCTCCATATTCTTGTGGTAAACAGTAGCCTGTGGTGTCTGGAATATTTAAGACTGTTGCGCCCGCTTTGATCACGGCTTCACACACACGTGCCAAATATTCGTTATCGGTTCGTCCAGCATCTTCTGCATAAAACTCAACATCCTCTACAAAAGATTTTGCATACGTAACGGCTCTTACAGCACGTTCAATAATCGCCTCTTTATTTGATTTGAATTTATGAATAATATGAGAATCTGAAGTCCCAATACCCGTATGGATTCTAGGTTTTTTTGCATATTTAAGCGCTTCAGCAGCCACTTTAATGTCGTTTTCTACCGACCGTGTCAATCCACAAACAGTAGCATTTTTAACAATTTTCGAAATTTCTTCGACCGATTTAAAGTCTCCTGGGCTTGAAACCGGAAACCCTGCTTCAATAACGTCAACACCCAATAAATCGAGTTGTTTTGCGATAATTATTTTCTGCGGTGTATTGAGCTTACAGCCAGGCACTTGCTCGCCATCGCGAAGTGTTGTGTCAAAGATTTGGATTTGTGTGTCAGACATTTATTAGAATATATTTTTGTATTGCACTACGAATTTATATTTTGGTTCTTTCAAATGAGGCGTTGATCACATTCTATTACGATGTATAACTCCACAATATGTCAATTAAGCAGCTAATATACAACAATATGTGTCAATATTTATACTATGACTAAAGAGCAAAAAGATAATTTATTTGTGCTAATAAAGTCGTTGTCCAAATCCGAAAAAAGACAATTCAAGCTTTACGTAGGTCGTTTAGGCGTAAATGAGGATTCTAAATTTTTATTGCTCTTTACGGTTTTACAGAAACTAAAGGTCTATAATGAAGTCGCGATTTTGAAACATGGCTTTGTAAAAAAAGAACAATTATCAAATTTAAAAGCCCATTTGTATAAGCAGATATTGATCAGTTTACGATTAAATCCATCCCATCAAAATATCAGAATTCAGATTCGGGAGCAATTGGATTTTGCCACCATTTTATACCATAAAGGGCTCTATACACAAAGTTTAAAAATATTGGACAAAGCCAAGTCTTTGGCGATTGCAAACGAAGAAAAAAACATTGCCTACGAAATCATTGAATTGGAAAAAGTGATTGAAGGCCAATACATCACTCGAAGTATTAGTAATAGGGCTGATGAATTAACAATTCAGGCCAAAGAGTTAAGTCAACAAAATTTATTGGCGAGTAAGCTGTCCAATTTGTCACTTCAATTGTATGGTGTATTTCTGAAAACGGGTTTTGTAAAACAAGCCTCCGAACACGAAAAAATCACAAAATATTTTAACGATCGATTGCCCGTATATAAAATTTCTGAGCTTGGGTTTAGAGAAAAATTATGGCTCTACAAGTCCTATCTATGGTACAGTTTTCTTATTCAAGATTTTTTAGGCTGTTATAAATATTCAAAAAAATGGGTCAACCTTTTCCACGAACACCCGGGAATGATTAAGCTAAATCCTGTTTTTTTCTTGAATGGATATCAAAATTTATTAGAAGCCCTGTTTTTCATAAAACAACACGACAAGTTTAAACAAACGCTTACAAGTTTAATAGACATCACAAAAGAAGATTGGTTTCCAAAAGACGATAATGTTGAGAGCCTTACCTTTTTGTATGTAGGGTCCAATAAGTTCAATGCACATTTTATGGAAGGCACTTTTAAAGAAGGACTTCCATTAATTCCTGAAACGCTTGAGGGAATTCGCAAACATAAAACACGTATTGATGAACACCACGTCATGGTCTTTTATTATAAAATTGCGAGTTTATATTTTGGAATTGGCGAACATCAAAAATGCATTGACTTTTTAGATAAAATTATCAGCAATAAATCCCTTCAAATGCGTGAAGATCTGTTGTGTTTTTCACGAATTTTAAATCTGGTGGCGCACTACGAAGCTGGCTTGGATTATAATTTAGAGGTACTCATTAAAAGTACTTATAAGTTTTTGATTAAAATGGAAGACTTGTATTTAGTACAGAAAGAGATGATCACGTTTTTAAAGAAATTAGGAGACATCTATCCGCAAGAAATAAAAGCTGCATTTAAGGAGTTACATGCCAAACTTAAGGTGTTTGAAGACGATCCTTATGAAAAACGTGCCTTTTTATACTTGGATGTTTTATCGTGGCTTGAAAGTAGAATAGAAAATAAATCGGTAGAATCCATTATTAGACGAAAATTTTTATCTTTAAATAAAAATAATTAATATTTACCGAAAATAATTTGGTTATTACAATTTTATTATTGAATATTTGCACCAACAAAGTTCAATAGCTTACTGAGATGTTATCAAGAAAGGTGGAGGGATTAGACCCGCTGAAGCCTTAGCAACCCTTTATTCATAAAGAAGGTGCTAAATTCTACTTGATTTTTGATTCATTTATCAAAAATTAGATAGATAACTTAAACCTAATTACAGTTCTGTAATTAGAATTTCTTTATAACATTTTTCTAATAAGTACACTTTTCACAAAGTGCATTTGGCTTTTGGTTTAATTAATGTATTAACTCAAAAAAACTAGAAAAATGAGTACTCAAAAATTCGCAACCCAAGCGTTGCACGCCGGACACAATGTGTCAGAAAATGGAGGCACAAGAGCCGTTCCAATTTACCAATCTACTGCGTTTGTGTTTAACAGCTCAGACCATGCTGCTAATTTATTTGCATTGGCAGAACCTGGAAATATTTATACCCGTATAAATAACCCAACAAACGATATTCTAGAGCAGCGTTTAGCAGCCTTAGAAGGCGGTATTGCCGCAGTGGTGACTGCCTCAGGAACAGCAGCCATTGCAACCAGTTTGTTGACCTTACTAAAAGCCGGCGACCATATTGTGGCGTCCAGCAGTTTATACGGAGGGACCTACAATTTATTAAGCGTGACACTTCCAAGACATGGAATTACCACCACTTTTGTAGATCCGTCAAATCCAGAAAATTTTAAAACAGCTGCACAAGAAAATACACGTGCCTTTTTTATTGAATCTCTTGGAAATCCAAAGCTAGATGTTTTAGATATCGAAGCGATTTCTAAAGAAGCGAAAGCCTATAAAGTCCCTTTAATAGTGGACAATACGGTGGCAACTCCTTACTTATTAAATCCGATCGCTTACGGGGCGAATATCGTAATTCAATCCCTTACAAAGTACATCAATGGAAATGGAACCGCTTTGGGTGGTGCAATCATTGATGCTGGAACCTTTGATT